>Ga0209992_10001899_pt1 | contig 20429 bp, 18 predicted proteins | sample 2SBtaG_2_FD_182564 | JGI IMG/M metagenome (GOLD analysis project Ga0209992, IMG submission 182564) | Deep subsurface microbial communities from Kolumbo volcano to uncover new lineages of life (NeLLi) - 2SBTROV12_ACTIVE470 metaG (SPAdes)... | ecosystem: Environmental > Aquatic > Marine >... | reverse complement strand
CACCCAGGCGGTCACTAGAATAGTGTGTTGGGTTCGGGCATCCACCGTCACCATCGGCGGCAATCGGGCATGGAATTGGATGCAGGGGCCCCCCTAAATTCATGAATACCCCCCCCTCCAAAGATGGCCGCGACAGTCGAGGTCAGTTTTCCAAAGGCAACAAGGCCAGTCGGGGCAACCCTCACGCTCGGCGCGTTGGTGAGCTTCGTAGTGCCTTGCTGGGAGCCGTTACTCCTGAGGACCTCATGGCCATCGTCGCCAAGCTGGTGGACCTGGCCAAGCAAGGAGACATCCCTGCGGCCAAGGAGATCCTCACCCGAACGCTAGGCAAGCCGCATGAGCATGACCTGCTGGAACGCCTGGAGAGGCTAGAGCTGGCTGTGACCCGCAAGGTGGCCGTGTGAACATTGAGCGCAGACTGAACGGGCTAGAAGGCCAGATTGAACCCAGGGGCAGGTGCAAGCCGTGCGGTGCGTGTGGCGGCATCCATCGCAATAGCCCGCGCCTAGCCGTGGTCCAGAGCATGGACGAGCTAGGCAAGTGCCGGGAGTGCGGACGACGGCTGGATCCAAAGGGCCGTCCCTTCGGCTACCGGGGGGTTGGCGGGGTTGTGCACCAGAAGGTGCTGGTCCTGCCGGGTGGTCTTCTACCTCCCCGGTAGGAGGACCGCACTAGCCCCCTGTCGGCAGGTAGTGTCTGTCCCCTTGATGAGGGTTCTCACCTCCGGTTCTATCGGCGGTCAGCACTCTCCACTGCCTTGCTAATTCCGAGGACTGGAGTCGTCCTCGCTAGGGAACCAGATGAAGCCGAGGTTCTCGAGTTGGCTAGTCCTATCAGCATCCAGTGTGTTCGTCTTCCAGCAGCGCCGTTGATAGGCAACCCACATCCCCAGCTTAAATCCATTCCGGTCCGTGTAGGCCTTTGGCACCCAGGCGCTGCCCTTCGCCTCGATGTATTCTCGATACGCTTTGAGTTTCTGTTTCCATCGCGCCGCTTGGGCACTCCATTCGAATCCGATTTCACTCAATTGCAGTACGCGAAGGTTGCTCAGCGTGCCTCGCTGACGATTCCTTCGCTGAGCGCAAACCCACCGCCCCAGGTTGAAGCCACCCTGCTCCCGGTAATTCGGTGACACCATCGGGTGCCCCTCGACTTCCATGTAACGTTTGAACGCCTCATACCCGGCTTCCCATTCAACCTTCGGCCTCCCCCAGATCATCCCGATTGCGTTCAGTCGCCGCAACCGAGACTCCTCGAGATCGCCGCTTCTCCGGGTAATCCTCTGGACGCCAACCCATCTCCCCAGTTTGAACCCGTTGCTGTCCTCGTATTTTTGCGGCACATCTGCACTCGCGTTTTCCTCGACGTACAGCTCGAAGGCCCTGAACCCTATTTCCCACAGGCTCTCATGTGGACTCCATACAAGTCCTAACTGGTCCAGTAAGCCGATGCGGTCACTGCTCAGGGTACCGGCTCTCTTCGCCATTCGTTGGGTCGCCACCCATGACCCCAAGGAGTAGCCCTCCTCTTGCTCGTAGTCCTGCGGTACAAGTGCACTGCCGGTCGCCTCAACGTACCGCTGAAGCAGGCCATACCAGAAGTCCCAACTGGATGTTGTCTTGTTAACGAGTTTCGCCTCAAAAGCCCGGACAAAACCGTCGCCAATGGCCTTGGGCATGTCGACCTCAATTTTTCTTGGCAACCTTGCACGTCCGGTCGAGTGACAACCGTCGGCGCGACGCATCGAGTCGAGCTCCTCAGCAAGGACTTCATCGTGCGCTCGGAGTGCACGCACTACGTCCCAGACCGGCTTGAACACAGACCCCTCGAGCTCGAGCTCTGGATCCTTGTCGGTGGCTACGAAGACTGGAACCACAACAGTCCCTGGACTCCCTTCTTTGCTCTGGTCGTTAGATTTTCTCATGACCCGACCGAGGGCCTGTGTGATATCGATTGCGGATCGCTTCGGATCAATGAAAGCCACACAATCCAACGCAGGTAGGTCAACCCCCTCCGAGAGACACCTCGCGTTCGTCAGGACCCCCTTCTCGTGCGAATCAAGGTCCCGCAAATAATTCAGCTTGGCTCCCCTCTCTCCGCTGCTCATCTGCCCCGAAACGTGATCGGTCCAAATTCGGCCCAGTGGTCGATCCTCTTCTGGCATCCAAGCAATCACCTCATGCAGCCGGTCCCTGAAACTCTGTGCCGAATCCACCCGGCTGTGGAAGGTGATTGTGCGAGAGAGGCCATACCTCCTCATTGCCATGGCCAAGCCGATCTGGGCTGCCAAGACTCGCGCATCGTCAACGCGATCGCCGTCCCGAGTCACTAGATGGCCCCTGTCTGCATAGCCACGATAGGTTGCATCGTCGACACCAATCACGAGTACGCGATAGTCGGCAAGAAGGCCACCCTCGAGTGCCTTCGCGAAGGATAGCTTGTGCAGGACAGTCCCGAAGAGACTCTCATCGTCCATCGACGCGATCCTGAAGTCCAGGTCCTGCCCTTCCATTCGAACTGCGCCTGCGAAGTACCGTGGCGTTGCTGTCATGAAGAGCCGCTTCGTCACCGGTATTCTGTGATCATCGAGAACTGTCGCGAACAGGCTTGACTCGGGACCGGTACACCGATGAGCTTCGTCCGAGATAGACAGGCTGAATCCGCTACCACATTCGTCGGTAGCCTCGGCGATGACCCGGGATGATTGGTAGGTCGCGAACACGACTTTCGGCCCCTCGTCTCTGAGAAACATGGCTACCCCTTCCGCATCTGTTGTGGCCGGCAAGCCCAGGTCCGGAAGCCGATCAGTCTTGGCATCTCGATTGCGAACGGTGTCATCGGAGCAAACCACCAAGAACTCAAAAGCCTGCCGCCTGTGTTGCAGCCACTCACCAATCGTCTGGCGAAGTAGAGAAAGCGAAGGCACCAAGACCAGCGTGCGTTCTGCCCTCAACTCCTCCCTAACCCACAGTGAAACGAGAGTTTTTCCGGTGCCGCACGCCATGATGAGTTGGCCACGGGCCGCTCCTGTGAAGCCTGCGACTATGTCTTCGACAGCATGTGACTGGTGTGGTCTTGGAGAGTACCTCTCGGTCTCCTTCGGCTGGAGGGCGTCCAATCTCTCGGGCCACCGCACCGGACTACGCTCGAGGTCCCACCGAAGGACCTGGCCTGCTGGCTTCTCCTGATTGCCAAGAGTACGCGAAGCAATTCGCCCAATCCGGTCAGTCGTGGCAATAAGAAGGCGGTAGGAAAACTCCGGCCGCGCGGATTCGGATAGAAAACTGTCGACATCCGACTTCTTGATTGAGTACTTGGGATCGTAGGCCTTTGCCTGCACTGCCCAAAGTCTGCCGTCATTGGCTTCGGCAACTAGGTCAATCCCTGCTTCATCATCACCCCATCGATCAGGCCACTCGTCCCAAAGCCACACCGTCTTCAGTTGCCCTCTATAAACGGGGTCATTGGTCAGATACCACCTGCATATCTTCTCGAACTGCTTGCCACGCTGGAGCTTGTCGGGGCTCAGCGAATCCAGCAAACGAAGGAGATCCCTGGCGGGCATGTTTCAATAGTAGATCAAGTTTCGAGAGGTAGCCAGAATGCTCACCTTGCATGAGACGAACGTGATCTGGCGTGAACTGACTACCCGCTCCGGTCCAGCCTTAAACAGAGATGAGTTCTCACCGTCCGCAGTGCCTGTGGCGATCAGTCCGTGGCCGCGAACCCAACCGTCGCGTTTAGGCACAACACCTGCCAACGGCCGCGCGGGCAAGGGGTGGGCGTTGAGATTGTTCACGCCTCATTGCCCGCCCCCCCCGAAACAGCCAGGTAGCCCCGTCAAGGTGGATTCCCTGGGAGTAGGCGCGCCCGAACGAACCGCTTGCGGGCTCAACGAGAACACTAGCGACACTCTGGCGTGGGATGGTGATTGCGACCTGACCAACACCCAAAACCGAAGCGGCGTTGTAGGCTCTGCCAACAGGTGGAACCCTGCCCTAATGCCATCCCCGTACCCAGTATCCAAGAGCGTTTCAGCCGCCACTGCGAATGAGCAAGCAGACAGCACCACTCCCTAATGACCTTGTCCCTCCGCTGCCTCCCCAGATTCGCAAGGCGCAAGGTCAGGGAACCCTAGTTCTATTCTGTGGGGCCGGGGTGTCCTGTCCCGCGGGCTACCCGATTTTTTCAGACCTCGTCGAATATATATACGAAGCTGTTCCTTCGCACAAAAGAGGCAAGAGGGAACAGGGTGCTCTGGATAGAAAAGAGTACGACCGGGCACTCCACATCTTCGAGTCAAGTCTCCAAGGCGACAAGAGGGAAGTGCGAGCCGCGACCATTGAACGGCTGTCAAAGCGACCTCGCACGCTCGGCATCCACGAGGCTCTCCTGTGCATTGCAAAGCAAGCGGATGGTGTTCATCTAGTTACGACAAACTTCGATAATCTATTTGAAAAAGCCCTGAGGAAACTCAAGTACAAGTCGACCGAGGTTGATGCAGCTCCAACCCTCCCCGTGCCCAAGCCCAAGAAATGGGACAGCGTTGTCCACCTCCATGGCCTAGTCAACAAGAGTGCTGACCCGGACGGCCGTCGGCTAGTCCTAACCTCAGCTGATTTTGGAAGCTCCTACCTCACGGAGCGTTGGGCTAGCCGCTTCATTACCGAACTTGTCAGCCGATACACAATCCTCTTTGTGGGCTATAACGCCGACGATGCTGTGATGCGGTACATTCTCGACGCTCTTCATACCGAGATCCAGCGGGGTGAGCGGGTGTATCCTCCTTTCGCTTTCGCGGGTTACGACTCAGGAAAACGAGAGGAGGTGGTTGGTGAATGGAAGGCCAAGGGAGTGAAGGCGATCGCCTACCCTAAGGTTGACAAGAAGCACTTAGTGCTAGAGGCACTCCTTACCAATTGGGCGAGCGACTGGGAAGACGGGCGACAGGGAAAATCGAGCATCGTCGATTCGCTTGCCCCCTCAAATCCTCCCTTGCCTTCGGACGAGAAGGAGAAGCTGCTCTGGGCGCTCGCCGATCCCTCGGGTATTCCTGCTAGCCGACTCACCACCCTGGACACCAATGGAGCCCTCCAGCCGCTGGCACCATTGAGCTGGGTTGACGATTTCTTCGAAGCCGGCCTCCTGAGTGCCCGTTCGATCGACCAAGAAGAGGGGGTTGAGGATCGGCTGTTCGGTGTGCGGGATACGGAACATGGGATGCCGCTATCGAAGCGTGATAGACAGTTCTGCTCTTGGCTGTGCACTCATCTCCCAAATCTCGATCTCTATCGGCAAGTAGCTGCCGCCGGCGGTTCACTTCACCCGGACCTGGCCCTCCGTATTCGCGGGGAGGTCGTTGAGAAACAGCTCTCGGCCGGATACGCAGATCTCTCCGCTGCTTGGTCAGTAGTTACTAGCCCCGCTATCGTTCTGCCACCCTCTCAGGAGATGCCATTCAAAGCAGTCGAAGCCACATGTTTGGCGATCGATAGATGGGAAAGTGCTCCCTGGATCGACAACGACATCGAGCACGCTCTTACGCCGTTCCTGCGGATTCAAGACCCTGAGGGCAAGTGGGCGTACGAACCCGCGTTGGGTTTGACCGCGGCTGACCGAACGACGCAGGACTACCTCTCTGCCGACTTGACTCTTCGATGTGGGGATCTGGGCGATCTCTTGGCAGAGAAACTGCGAGGGAAAGAAGACCTCCTGGTGAGACTTGCAACCAGGGCAACATCTCTGCTGCGGCGCGCTCTCGATCTGTACGCAATAGTCTCGAACCAAGACCCCAGTTGGCTTGGGGTCTCGCGGATCGGCGGTCTAGCTAGCAGCTCCCGAGGGCAAACCTGGGCAGTTCTCGTCGACCTTGTGTGGAGCGCATTTCTCGCTTGTGAAGATAAGGCTCCAGATGAGGCGTCCGCTACGTACGAGGCCTGGGTGCGTTCTCCGTACCCCGCACATCGTCGACTCGCAATAAGAGCCGCGGCAGTATCGAAGATCCTAACTCCCGCCCAGCGCATGTCGGCGCTAGTTGGATAGTCATGGGCGTGAACACTGCATTGTGGGACGACGACGTGGAAGCAGACGTACTGGAAGCACTCCAGGCTATTTATGGGGAATTGGCTTCGCCCGAGCGGGATGAACTGATCGTAGCAATTCTCGCGGGCCCTCCAGTTGAGGGCGAGGCCAAGGCCAAGCTCACTGAGGAGTCTATTGACTACAGGATTTTCCTACGGCTAGACGCTCTCGGTTCCAAGGCACGCGCTCAGAACTCAGCCGCTAAGGCCAAGCACACAGCGATCTTGAACTCACAGCCGACATGGGCTGACGCCCTCACGGCTCGCCCCGCGGTGGGGGCGAATCAGTTCCGCAGCAAGCCTCGAGTCAAGGCCGTCGAGTCTGGCGTATCCCCTCAAAAACTGGTTGCCGAGATCCTCACATGGGAGGAGCGAGGGGCAGAGGTGTTTGAAGCCCTATCCGACATCTCCCTGCCGGTCAGACTGAGAGCAATTGAGCATGCCTGTTCCTCAGACGGTGATGAATACGCAGCACGGGTATTGCTCAGCCTTGACGAGGATCACGTTCCTGACGACAAATCGCGGGCAAGTCTTCTCAATACACTGGACCGGATCCTAGCTGCCCGGGCTAGACCATTCCATCGGGAGATCGCGTCCCTCCTCAAGATCATCTCAACGCAGATCTCGCGCGACTTGGAAGATCAATTCCTGAGCACATGGGATGCGCTCATTCCGATATGCCTCAGCTCGCAGGAGGAGATCTTTGTTGGAGACACAGATGACCACCTATCTAATGCAATCAATAGTTCCGCGGGTCTTGCTACGCATGCCCTTCTTGCACTCCTCGGCAGGGGGGATCTGGAACGAGATGCAGGAATTGCGGAGATTTTCAGTGAGCGGCTGGAGCTCATTATTGGGTCGACCGACCCGGGGGGATTCGACTGCAGAGTGCTTGCGGCCTCTCGGCTATACATCTTGTCGTGGGTCGACTTTCCGTGGGCGAGGGATGTACTGATGCCGCGGCTGTCGTGGAAGGAACCCAGAGAGGCCGCTGGCGCGTGGCAAGGGTACATGTGGAACCCTCGAATAGACGCCCGGCTCTTTAGTGCAATCAAAGCCGATTTCGTGGAGACGTTCTCTCACTTAGAAGAACTGGCGCTGGTGAAGCGGAGCCTTACCGGGCTCCTGATATCAGTTGCTCTTGACGCGCCAGGCAACATGAGTCAGGAGGATACGATTAAGTGCCTTCGAGAAATGGGGTCGCCATCGAGACGGCATGCAGCCTGGATTCTCGCAAAGCGTCTAGAGGCAACCGAGGGCGCAAAAAGACCCGAACTCTGGCAAGGCCGTATCGGCCCTTGGATAAGACAACACTGGCCCACCGAGGCCGACTACGCCGACGGAGAGATGAGTGATCGACTGGCATGGGCTGCTACGTTGTCGGATACTGCCTTTCCAGTTGCTGTGAAGCAGATTCTCCCAATTGTCAGCAGCACGAGTGGTCATAGCATCGCGCTCAGGAAGCTCGAACAGTCCGACCTCTGTGCTCGTTTCCCCTCCCAGTGCCTCCAGCTTCTGGATAAACTACTGCCGGAAGACGCAGATCTGCACCGAGCCTCTCTCCTCGAGCAGATTCTCATGGCAATTCAATCGGCCCAGCCGGAGCTCAACCAGGCACCGGCTTTCGCCCGGCTACACGAGCTGCTTCAATCTCCAGACGCTCGTTTCTGAATTAGCCAGTGTCGATGAAGGGAATCGCAGTAGTTGCCAGCCTGCCAGCTACGCCCACGGACCCGGCTGCCCCCCCCCGAAACCGCCACAGGCCCCCCGCAGCAATTCTGAGTGGCGCTTCAAGAGTGATTTGCGAGGATGGCAGGATGAAGATACCCCGTCGGTACCTAATCCTTGTCAGCCTTGGCGTAGTCAGCCACACCCAGCCTTGGGCACAGGACTTTGGCCCACCCCAAGTTATCACGACGGCCGAATATGGTCCGCGTTCAATCTTCGCGGCAGACCTTGATGGTGATGGATACGCAGACGTGCTCTCAGCGTCCGAGGGAGACAACAAGGTCTCGTGGTATGCGAATCAGGGCGACGGGTCCTTCGGGTCTCGGCAGGTCATCACGATTAGTGTGGCTCGGCCGATGTCAGCCTATGCCGCCGACCTAGACAACGATGGTCGTCTGGACGTGCTCTCAGCGTCTTACGACGACGACAAGATAGCGTGGTATCCAAACCTCGGTGGAGGGGCCTTTGGGCCGCAACAGGTTATCTCCACATCCGCAGATTCTGCGGTGCTGGTCTACGCAGCGGATTTGAGTGGTGACGGGAGACCGGATGTCATCTCGGCATCGACCATGGACAACAAGATAGCGTGGTATCCAAACCTCGGTGGAGGGGCCTTTGGGCCGCAACAGGTTATCGTCATCTACCCGGATGTGAGCAACCCCCAGTCGGTCTATGCAATCGACCTAGACGGTGACTCCGATTTGGATGTGCTTTCAGCATCACTGTCGGACAGCAAGTTGGCCTGGTACGAGAATGCGGGCGGTGGCGTGTTCGGGCCGCAGCAGGTGATCTCCAAGGCCGCGCAGGGAGTCCTCTCGGTGTTTGCCGCCGACCTGGACGGTGACGGCGATGCCGACGTGCTTTCGGCATCGTTGTACGACGACAAGATCGCCTGGTACGAGAATCAAGGCGGTGGCGTGTTCGGGCCGCAGCAGGTGATCTCGACCGACACAGACCGTGCGTACCGGGTCTATTCGGCGGACCTGGATGGGGACGGCGACTCAGACGTGCTGTCGGCCTCACTCGATGACGGCAAAATAGCGTGGTACAGAAACCAGGGAGGCGGGGTATTTGGGTCGCAGCAAGTGATAACCACCGGGGCACAGGGTGCTCGGGCCCTCTTTGCCGCAGATTTAGACGGGGATCGAGACTCGGACGTGCTCTCATCGGCCTGTCTAAACCCGTGCGAAGTAACGTCATACGAAAACCTCATGGGTATCCCTGACTGCAATGGCAACGGGATCCCTGACTGGCAGGACATAGCCAATGGAACTAGCGCCGACTGTGACGGCGATATCGTCCCCGACGAGTGCACGATTGCTGATGACCCGTCGGTGGACTGGAATGGTGATGACATCCTGGACGTGTGCACCCCCCCCAACTACTGCACCGCCAACCCGAACACCACGGGTCAGTCCGCCGTCATGTCCGCGTCCGGCTCCCCACTCATAGTGGACAACAACTTCACGATCACTGCGTCACAGATGCCCGCCTTTGAGTTCGGGTATTTCCTGATGGCAAACAGCCGGGGCTTCATCCCGAACGTCGGGGGTAGTGCAGGCAACCTGTGCCTTGGCACGCCCATCTATCGCTTCGTGAAACCTCCAACGGGCACGATCCTTAGCTCCGGTTCTGGTGGCACGTTTAGCTTTACCCCCAACCTTCTGAACCTGCCTCAAGGGGTCATCTTCCAGGTGGGCGAAACTTGGAACTTCCAAGCTTGGTATAGGGATGGGGCGGCGGGTACGTCGAACTTCACGGACGGGATCGAAGTGATGTTCAGATAGCGGGCCAGCCTCAGCAGGAAACCACCGGCGAGGATCCACTGCCCTCGAGATGTCAGTCGGTGAGTGGATTGGAAATAGCAGTGCCTTCTAGACGGTCCACTGATGCGTACAGAGCACTGACGACAACATCCCGGTCCATGCTGGAGTGACATCGGCGGTGACAGTTCGGGCACAGAGCGACGCAATTTGCGGTGGTATCGGCACCACCTTCACCCAGGGTTACTACGTGGTGTGCCTCCAGGTAAGGCATTCCTGTGCTGGCCGAGGTGAAAGGGGCGGGATCACCACAGTGTTCGCACATTCCCTCGGCCTCCCTGAGTACCCAGGCCACCACCTTGGGGTCGCGAATGAATCCCCCTACCCCCTCACTCTTCTTCCCACGCTTTGGAGACGGATTGCCTTTGGGTGGTTCTTCCGACAGACCGTTTTTTAGAAGTGCGCTCGCCCGCTTCTCAAGCGTCTCGCGATCAGAGGTGGGTTGGTCGGCTTCGGGGTCACCGCTTGCAGGGATAGGGCGTAGCTCAAACCTAATGACCTTTCTGGGCTCCCCATCCGTTCCGACGCCATCGACCATAGTGTGACCTTCGCACCGGAATTCACCCATACACTCGTAGACCCTATCCGGGAGCCCCTGGAAAACGACTAGTCGTCGGCCACTCTCCTGGTGGCGCAGGAGCGCATCGTTGTTCCTCCCATTGCTTTGTTTGCGGTCAAGTGTCTGGTCTCCGGTCTGGCCTTGGCCGGCGTAAAAGAACAGAGAACGATCCTCAGCCCAGCCATCGACATACCCATGGTCGTTCCCAACCGGCGAAGTGAATGCCAAGACGAATCCCTTCTTGGACGGGGAGATGCCAGCGTACTTAGCTCCACCGAAGCGCTCGTGAATGGGGGCTCTCAGGTGGAACCGTTCACCGGCTTGAATTCGTATCGCGCCCTGCAGTGATTTCTCTTCAGATGTCATTTTTGTTGGCATGTGGCGGTTCGATTGGAGTCAAACCCGTGCAGCCACCAGTATGGGTACGTGGCTTCCCGTTGTTGGTCCAGCTGTGGCATGTTCGTCTTAGCATCAGGTGCTGGCTCAGGCGTCGACTAGGTAGCCGAGGAGGAAACCAGCTGTCGGGCTACCACCTGCATCCCACACGTCAACAACGTCCCCGGCACCAGCAGTCAATCCAAAGGGGACCCTGCAGATGCCGCCGCTGGTCGAATTGGCATCTCCAGCCATGACTTGCACACCGTTGATTGAGAGACCCAACTGTTGGTCAGAATATGACAACGAGCCGAGAGCGTTTACTATAAGAATGCGGCCAGATGGCACCGTGAAAGAAGTGCCCTCATAGATCCGCACAGCATCCCGAGGGTGAGGCGCAATCTCCAGCGTCGGTGTCTCGAGCACGCGAACAGACACAAACCGGTTGGCAACGTGCTGCGCCGAAAGGACTCCAGCGAGCAGAACGACACCAGCGCCAACAAGGGCAGACATGGGGTGGAGGTTGAGATTCTTCATGCCCCATATGAGCAGAGCCTCCCTGAAAGCGCCAACAGCCCCCCCCCGTAGCAATGCTGGGTGGCGGCCCCGAGGCAATTTGGGAGGATGTACGAATGAACTCCGTCACTCGCGTCCTGCTTGGCCTGGCAATCTCATCTGTCCCGATTTCCCTAGTTGCTGGCCAGGACTTTGGCCCACAGCGAGTCATTTCGGCGAACATGGACGTAGCTTCCGTGTTTGCGATAGACCTTGATGGTGACGGCGACGCCGACGTGCTCTCGGCTTCAACGGATAGTGACACCGTCGCTTGGCACGAGAATGTTGGACCTGGCAACGGCGTAGTGGGCGGCAACTTCGGACCTCAGCAGGTGATCACTTCATCAGCAGATGGCGCAACCTCTGTACTTGCGATTGACCTGGACGAAGACGGAGATGCCGACGTGCTCGTTACATCAAGGTATGACAAGACCGTCGCGTGGTACGCCAATGTGGGCGTGGGAAATGGAATCGGAGGCGGCTCTTTCGGATCCAAACAGATAATCTCGGCAACCGTCGTTTCGGTAATGGATGCCTACGCCGCTGACCTTGACTTGGATGGCGATGCCGATGTGCTCTCAGCGTCGCCAAACGAAAGCTCGGTATCATGGAACGAAAACCTTGGCGGTGGTGTCTTCGGGCCTAGAACTTACCTCTCGGGCAATTACCCCAACATCTTGGATCTACACGCATCCGACCTTGATGGCGATGGTCTCATGGACGTCTTGTCCACATCGTGGACTCTAGACGGGCTCTACTGGAACCAGAACTTGGGTGGGCTTTCCTTTGGGCCTCAGCAGAATATCAGCAAGGGTCCTGCAGACGGCCCAAGGTCCATATTCAGTGCGGACCTCGACGGTGATGGTGATTCAGATGTGCTCTCGGCATCCGACGTGGACCACGAGATCGCCTCTTACGAGAACTTAGGTGGAGGCTCCTTCGGGCCGCAACAAGTGATCTCCTCCAACGCAACGGGTGCCGCGTCGGTATTTGCCATCGACCTCGACAATGATGGGGACGTGGACGTGCTGTCCGCCTCCTCGGCCGACAACAAGATTGCGTGGTACGAGAACTTGGGTGCGGGGCTCTTTGGACCAGAGCAGGTCATCACGATCAATGCACTTATGGCGGTGTCGGTCTTCGCAATCGACTTGGATGGTGATGGAGACGCTGATGTGCTCTCCGGCTCCAGGTCCGACGACAAGCTCGCCTGGTACGAAAACTTCATGGGCAACGACTGCAACGGCAATGGTGTCCAGGACAGCGAAGACATCACAAGTGGCACGAGCACCGACTGCAACGCCAATTGGGTTCCTGATGAATGTGAGATTGCTGGGGATCCAAGCCTGGACTGCGACCTTGATGGAGTTCTGGATAGTTGCGAAATCAACTCAGATCCCGGATTGGATTGTGACGGCGACGGGAACTTGGATACGTGTCAGCTAGCTGGCGATCCCAGCCTCGACCAGGATGGGGACGGCGTGCTTGACAGTTGCCAATGCACGTTCTCGAGTTTCTGTATCTCAACCGGCAACTCGACAGGGCTCCCGGGGACCATCGGGTGGTCTGGATCCGCAAGTATCACAGCGAACGACCTGACGCTCACAGCGAGCGACCTGCCACCGTTCCAGTTCGGCATCTTCTTCTACGGTGCCGACGAGTGGTTCAACATCATGGGCGACGGCGTCCTCTGTATCGCGCCCCCGCTCTACCGCATCAAGACCGTCGTAACGACCGGGACGGCTGGCGCTGCATCACTCGCGGTTGACTACAACACTCAACCGTTCGCCTCAGGTGCAGGCCAAGTAGTCGCCTTCTCCACGTGGCGATTCCAACTCTGGTATCGCGATCCCACCGGGGGACCTGCTGGGTCGAATACGACAGATGGACTGATGGTCACGTTCTGCCCCTAGTTCAAGTAAGGACACCGCCCCCCCTCGAACCGTTGTGGGCCCCCCTGGGAGATTGCGGGTAGCGGTCCTGACGTGTATTGCCAGAGTAGAGGGATGAAGCTCCTCAATTGCTGCCTGCTGCTTGCCACGGCCGTCGCTCTCTCAAACTCCAGTTCAGCCCAGATTCAAGCTTTCAAGGCAACCGCTAGCGACGGTGGGGCGTATCACACTCTTGGCTATAGCGTTGCAATTGAGAATGACCTGCTGGTTGTCGGGGCACTCTCGGCGACGGGGAACACAATGTACAGCGGAGCTGTCTACGCGTTCGGCCTGCCGCAAGGGCAGGAAGTGCACAAGCTCTTCGCCAGTGACGGCTTGGCGGGAGACGGATTTGCCTGCTGCGTGGCTTTGGACTCAACATGGATCGTGGTCGGGGCACCCCGGGTTGATGGGGCGAACATTGATTCGGGAGCCGTGTACGTCTACGACCGAACCACAGGAACCGAAGTTGCAAAACTCAATGGGCCGGGGGCCACGTCAGGTGAACAGTTTGGCTGGAGTGTTGCCGTATCAAATGGAATTGCGGTAATCGGCGCAGTCTTCGACAACGAGAAGGCTTCGGACGCTGGAGCCGCGTACGTGTGGGATATCACCAACAAACAACAGCTCTATAAGCTGATGGCTAGTGACGCATCGGTAGATGCGGAGTTTGGGTGGAGCGTTGCCATTGACGGGGACACGATCATCGTGGGCGCGAGGAATGACCTTTCAAATGGCCAGATCGGCTCCGCCTACGTCTTCGATGCTCAGACGGGCCTCGAAGTTGCGAAGCTGATGCCTAGCGATGGCGCTGCGGTCGACCGCTTTGGAGCAGCCGTAGCGGTCACTGGGAACCGCGTTGCGGTGGGTGCCCCGGAGAAGAACCTGCCGGGACTCAACGACGCCGGGGGGACCTATCTATTTGACGCGAGTACCGGAGTTGAACTCGCGATCCTGAGTTCACCTGCGCCGTTCGCCTCTGCCCAGTTCGGCCGAAGCGTGGCAATGAAGGGGAAACGGCTAGTCGTTGGAGCTCCGAACGACAAGGGGGCCGTGTTTCAGACAGGATCCGCCTACGTGTTTGATAGTTCCACGGGAGCCCTCATTCACCAACTCCTGCCTCTGGGCACCACAGGCACAGAGGAATGCGGGTGGAGCATTGCAACTGACGGAGAGTTCTATGTCGCCGGGGCAAAGCGAGCAAATGGTGTGGGGGTCGATTCGGGGGCGGTCTACGCATTCGATGACCTCACCACGCAAGTCGGCGGCACGTACTGCTGGTCATGGCCCAATTCCACCGGCCTTGTCGCGGAGATTCACTCCTTTGGGTCGACTGGGGTGGCTGACAATGCACTCAGCTTGCGTGCCTACTACCTGCCCCCAAACCAGTTCGGCTACATGGTGAACTCACAGACTCAGGGGTTCCTAGCCTTTCCCGGTGGGAGCCAAGGCAACCTTTGCTTGGGCGGCCAAATAGGGCGACATTCGAAACAGGTGCAGACCACCGGGCTCGGTTTCGTTGACATGACGATCGACCTCACACAGCTCCCCACGCCCGGCGGGCCCTACTCGGCCATCGCTGGAGAAACCTGGAACTGGCAGTTTTGGTATCGCGACTTCAACCAGAACCCTACTTCCAATTTCACCTACGGTGCTTCGGTCACATTCCAGTGATGACTCCTCAACGCCTATGAACTCTCCCCGCCTCGCTGCTACCTTCGCACTGTTCGGAATCCTCTCTCCCGCGCTGATCGCGCAGGGGCCGATCGTCTCCTGGGGCAATGACTCACAAGGCCAAGTCTCAGACACTCCAACGGGATCTGGATTCGTACAGGTGGAGGCGGGGGGCTATCACTCGCTAGCACTGCACGTGGACGGGTCGATTTCCTCTTGGGGGAGTGACTTCAACGGGCAGGTCTCAAACACCCCTCCCGGAACGGGGTTCATTCAGGTGGCGGCCGCGAATGACTACTCGCTCGCGGTTCGCGTAGACGGGTCGATCGCTGCCTGGGGATATGACGGCTACGGCCAGGTTTCAAATATCCCACCCGGCAGTGGATTCACTCTTGTGGCCGCGGGATCGAACCACGCCCTGGCACTGCGCGCCGACGGGTCGATCGTCTCATGGGGGAGAGACGCATACAACCAGGTCACAGACACGCCCTCTGGAACGGGCTTTGTTGAAGTGGCTGCCGGAGGCGAGCACTCGTTGGCACGGCGAGCCGATGGGTCCATCACGTCTTGGGGCTGGGACATGTTAGGCCAAGTTTCAAACACCCCCCCAGGAACCGGGTTTGTTCAGACGGCAGCTGGAGCCAATCACTCGCTGGCACTCCACGCTGACGGGTCCATTACCTCCTGGGGCTTCAACGGATACAACCAAGTCACGGATACACCCCCCGGCACGGGATTCGCCCAGGTGGCCGCGGGCCTTCAGTACTCGCTGGCGGTGCATGTCGATGGATCGATCAGCTCATGGGGGGATGATCAATACAACCAGGTCACGGACACGCCTCCTGGGACCGGATTCCTCCAGGGGGCCGGTGGTTATTTTCACTCACTGGCGCTCGTCCTCGTCGACTGCAATGGCAATGGCATCCAGGACTACCAGGACATTTCTGACGGCATGAGCAGCGACTGTGATGGCAATGGCCGTCCAGACGAATGCGATATCGCCGACGACCCCAACCTAGACTGGAACGGGGACGGCATCCTCGACGTTTGCGCTCCACCGAACTACTGCACTGCCAACGCCAACACCTCTGGGCAGCCGGCAGCCATGTCGGTTTCCGGCTCTCCCCTGCTGGCCGCCAATAACTTCACCCTCACGGCATCGCAGATGCCCGCCTTTGAGTGGGGATACTTTCTGATGTCCCCGAGTCAGGGGTTCATCCCCAACGTTGGTGGCAGCGCGGGCAACCTGTGCATTGGAGCCCCTATCTACCGATTCAATAAGCCGCCAACGGGGCAGGTGCTTAACTCAGGAGCCGGCGGGGCATTCTCGTTCAACTCCGATCTAAACAACCTGCCCCAAGGCGTGATCGTGCAGGTCGGCGAGACGTGGAACTTCCAAGCTTGGTTCCGTGACGGGTTCGGCAGCACGTCGAACTTCACAGACGGGATTTCGGTGATGTTTAGATAGGGCGACCGGAGACTGAATCGCGTGCTGACTTCCCTCAAACTCCAGAGGGGGGTAGACGCAAAAACTGAAGCCCGGACCTGCTTGATCGCAAACCCTTGTTCCGCAAGAGGATGGGTCAGCGAGAGCACTTCGAGGGTGCCCGCGCTCATTGGTTTTCGCAGTTCGCGATAGACACTCCGTATTCGCTCACTAGCGTTACTAGGTGCGGCGCTTTGCGTCGTTACACCTCTATTTTGGGGCCAAAAGCAACAGGCTACGACGGCCCTGTCGGCGGTCATTCTACAGTTGATGCCGTCACGAGTTGGTCGTCGCCGAATGAACTCACGGAGTATTTCATGGCTAAGTTACGAAACGAATTCGCAGCACCTCTCCAGCACAGGGACCTCATCCAGAGCCTTCTAAAGAAGTCTCGCAGGATTGACCTAGGTGTCTCAAAGTCGCTCCTGGTGGAGGTACGACAGGAAGGTGGGGCTCTGGAGCCAATCGATATCTTCATGCTCTCAGGCATCGCCCTCGGGGAGCTCGTGTTGTCTGTGGCTCTGCCAAGAGGCAGGGCAGTAGATCCGGCGCTACTCGAGCAATGTCATGTGGACACATGGGCCTGCATGCTAAGGGCGAATGGGTCGCCTGAGGACCGGTTGCTGGACCACCTAGGGGATCTGTTCTTCAACGAGCGGTTAGTCCCGTGGCTCAATAATCTAGACCTTATCCGAGCAAGTGGGGGCAGAGGTAACCGAGAGCGTCAGATCCACGCAATCTACGGGGCCATCCGACGTGACCTTGGGATCAGGAGGGACCTAGACCGACCGAGCACAACGGCACTAGCCGTTCAGGTTCTCGACAAGTTGGAGTTGAAACAGATCCACACTGACATTGAAGGCAGCGGGTTCATTGAGATGTTCCTTGCCCCAGGCAACCCGCACACACCGAGGGGGACAGCTGCGCTGCTGCTCAGGGGAAGTGACGGGGCTCTGCGCGTGGGAGCTCACCAACTAAGGGACCTGCTATCGAAGATGCTTGGTATCAAGCGACCGAGGAAGGACCGGGGGCAGACGGAACCGAAGACAGAGTCGCTCGAGCAGATTGACGAACGCGAAGATTGGGCAGCGACATCTGCAGAGCAAGAGCTTGCGGTTGAGGGGACGGCCCTGATTCAGGAGTACTTGGCCAAGCGTCAAGCCGAGGTCAAGCCCACCCTTCCCACGGCGGCGGTGATTCGCAACTTCATTGAGCTGGGGAGTGAGCGCACGACCTTCGCGGAGGTTGCCGATGATGAGGGCTTCGACGAGCACGAGGTTCGCAGGGCCTATCAGGCTGAGCGTGCTCGCTGCGAGAAAGCTCTCAGGGACCAGATTTTCCCGGATTAGTCACCCCGAATTCGAATTGCCTGCCCCCTCGGGTAGGCAATGAACGATTCCAACAAGACCGATCCCACGCTGGCGCGAGCCGTCCTGCCGGAGATTCTCTTCGCAGACGACCTTGCCTTGGCGCTGAAGATCGATGAGGAGAGGGCGGCCGCTGATCTGGCGGCCGGCCTTCTGGGCCCGACAATCATGGTTCACGGCCGCATGGCCGTGCTGCGACCGCATTTTCTAGAGACGCTCAGCCTGCACGCAGCGTCTCGGCGACGACTGCGGCCGATGACTGAGGGGGTTAAGCCGTGACCACTCCTAGACTCCAGCTTTCCGCATCCAAACTCGACTCCTCCCAGGCTCGCCCCGCCCCCCCGCACGGCACTGAGGCCACTCTCTTGCTAGACCGCAAGGCAGTGTGCGTGTGCCTGAGCATCGGTCAGCGCAGGCTCTGGGAGCTCACGAACTGCAACGCAATCCCGTCTAGGCGAATCGGCCGATCTGTCCGCTACGAGCCCTCAGAGCTCCGCGCATGGGTCGCTATGGGGTGCCCTACGGAACCCGGTGCAGGAAGGCGTGTCAGGGCGGAGGTCGAAGAATGCAACCGCTAGCGCCGCTTACAGACAGGCCCTCGTACAGCTCCATTGGGCTCCGTGAACCATCAGGAGGCGACTGTCCGCGAGCGGCCGGGAACTCCACCCAGGGAGAGCTGTCATGATTGACCGCCCAGGATCACATTCCCCCGTCGAGGCCGTGCTGGCGGGGTGCGTCTATGACCCTCACTACTTCGCTATCGTGAGGAACGACCTGCTCGCATCGGATTTGCTGCAGCCGGATCATCGCTTGATCTACAACGCTTGTCGGGAAGCGGAACGCGCAAAGTCCGAATATGAGTTCTGGGATGTTGAGCAGGCCCTCAGAGCCTCGGGTCTCTTGACCAGGGATCGCAATGCCGTCTCCAGGTTGGCAGGCAAGGAGGGCTTGTTGATCCATGCCCTAGCGGATGTGGCTACGGTGAAGAACATGACCAGGGCGGCCCGGCTTGAGGCCGTTCTGGCGCAGGGACAAGGCTTGATAAGTAAGGTCGACCTGCGGGCCCCAGGTGCTTTCGATGGCCTGTGTGCGGAACTCCAGGAACGTATCGGGAGTACGGAGGGAGTCCGAGGGCATTCCGACGCACGCATGCGTCTGCTGACCGTTGACGAGGTTCTTGCGTCCGATTCACAGGAGTTCGTCCTCCAAGGTGTGCTCCCTGTTGGCGGACTAGGTGTTGTCTACGGAAAATCCGGCACTGGGAAAACCTTCCTGGCGATAGACATGGGTCTGGCAATCGCAACTGGAGGGGAGTGGAACGGCAGATCCACGAAGCACGGGGCCGTTACCTACATCGCCGGTGAAGGTGAGGGGGGGCTGGGCAAGCGGCTTCGAGCTGCCTTTACGGACAGCGACCGCATGCCAGCCAAAGACAAGTTCAGGGTCCTTGGAGGCCCACTCAAACTCCTGGACAAGGCCCAGTGTAGGGAGTTCAGCACACGAGTCAGGCAAGACCTAGAGGCTCCGGCGCTCATCATCGTTGACACATTGTCGCGGTGCTTCTCAGGGAAGGATGAGAACAACGCAGGCGACATGTCAAGCCTAGTCGAAGCGTGCAGCCTACTCACCCGGGAAACCGGTGCCGCCGTCCTGCTCATCCACCACACCACCAAGACCGGTGAGACGGAGCGCGGATCGAGCGCACTAAGGGGAGCAGCTGACCTGATGTTGGAAGTAAAGGGCACAAGCGAAAGTGGGCTCAAGCTGCGGTTCGACAAGGTAAAGGACGAAGAAGCGCCGGAGCCTGTCAATTTCGCTCTGGAGCCGGTGGTTACCGGTGACGCAGATGGCCAGAAACAGACCAGCTGCGTGGTCCGGTTTGGCGGCAAGTCCCAAGCTCAACTGGGACCCAAAGACAGGGCCCTCCTGGGACTGATCCGGGACAAGCAAGGTGGCCGGGATGGGCCAGTTCCAATTACTGCCGCCGACGCTTCCTGCTCAAAACAGACCCTCAGCAGAAGACTAAGGGGCCTACAGGACCGGGGTTACATCAATCGTGAGGTCAGAGGAAACAGCAAGCTTTGTTCCCTCACGGCGAAGGGGGGAGAGGCCGTTGAAGGGTAAGTCCCACTTGTCCCACGCAGTCCCTCCATGCCAATTGGGAAAGTCCAGTGTCACTCACCCCCCTTAAGGGGTGAGACTGAGACTCCCCAGGCAGCGGACCCGTCAGTCGGAGCCGAAGCCTAGCCTGATCCACCGTCCAAACACACGCATTCCCTTCCTTGGAGATTGAGCCCTTGATACTTGTGAATTCTCAAGTATCATCCGCCCATGACCTTTTCCGATCAAATCCGCGCCGCTGTGCGCACCTCTCAAATCTCCCGGTACAGGCTCTCCATGGAGTCCGGTGTCGACCAGGGTGCCCTGTGTCGCTTCCTTCAAGGCTCTGGGTTGACCAGTACCACTCTCGACGCCTTGGCCGAAGTTCTGCGCCTGTCGGTGCAGGTTAAAGGGCCCAGGCAAAAACTGCTTTCCAACTACAGGAACTGAATCATGTCCGTTTACAAACGAATCGTCCGAGGCCGCAGGGCCCGCAATTACTCCATCGACTACCGGGACGAGCACGGTTCGAAGTGCACTGTGAGCAGTGGCACTTCCGATAAGCGGAGGGCCGAGATGACCAAGCGCAAGCTGGTCGACAACGCGCGTGCGATTCGCGAGGGGCTGGTTGATCCGGCCCAACAGCGGCTCAGGGCGGAGGCCGACAAGCCGTTGCGTGTTCACGCCGAGGACTACCTGACGGCATGCGAGGGGAGGGGGGATGCACCGGGTGGGCTCAAGGAGAAACGGC
>Ga0209992_10001898_pt1 | contig 20431 bp, 21 predicted proteins | sample 2SBtaG_2_FD_182564 | JGI IMG/M metagenome (GOLD analysis project Ga0209992, IMG submission 182564) | Deep subsurface microbial communities from Kolumbo volcano to uncover new lineages of life (NeLLi) - 2SBTROV12_ACTIVE470 metaG (SPAdes)... | ecosystem: Environmental > Aquatic > Marine >... | reverse complement strand
AATTTTTTCAGTTAACCATTGTATGAGTCATAATCATTTATGGAAGTCTGCAAGTGAATACAAAACATGTCAAATTTGTGATGAAATTCGTTTTGAAAAATAATCAAATTTTATAAAATTTTAATGTGATGTTTATTAAAATAATTTATGAATTTTGATGAATATTTACCAATAGTAGTTTTTGATGATCAATGTTATTTGTGTGGACAATTTATTAAAATTGTAAATTTTCTGGCAAGAGGGAAAATTACAATAATTGGTCACTATTCAGATGTTGGGATTAAGATAAGAAATGAGATTTTAGATGAATCAGCATTAGATATGTTTTGGTTTATTGAGAAAGAAATTGCATACGGAGGAAGAGCTGCATTATTTCCATTGATAAAAGCAATTATGTCAAACAAATCAAAAAAATTACCCTTAACTAAAATCGATAATGATTGTCAGCAAGAATGTAAAACCATCAAAGCAGTTTTCCTAAGATCATTTAGTCTTATTTCAAATAGTAAAAAAATAAATTTATAGTAAATCTAAATATGACTTCAAAAATCAGGTATTCAACATGAAGATAAAATCTGAAAATTCAGTAAAAAATACACAGCTTCTTTGTGGATTTGTATTAGAAAATTCAAGCAAAGTTTTAGGATTAAAGAAATTTGATACTAAAACTACCTCAGCAATTAATCAATCATTGAAAGATATGGAAGGGAAATTAGGAAGATTTAGCATAATACCAATACCAGGAAAAAAACCAGTTCAGAGAATATTACTTGCAGGAATAGGTAAAAAAGAAAATTTGACAAAAGATACTATTAGAAATATTTCAGGAAAAATTGCACAAAAAGCAAGAGAATTAAAACTCAAAGAATTTTCAATCATTGCACCACCAAGTTTTGTGATGGATCAGACATCATCAGTTTCTCAAATAATAGAAGGTTCCAAGATGTCACTTTACAAATTTGATAAATTCAAAGCTGAAAAAGCAGAAAAATCTCCAGATTTAACAATAGTTGTTTCTAAATCAAAGAAAATATCACAGACGATTAAAACTTCTGAAATTATTGCAGATGGTGCAATATTTACAAAAAGTATTGCAAATCTACCACCTAACGAATGTACACCATCCACATTAGCAAATTTTGCAAAAATTATGTCCAAAAAGAATAAGATGAAATGCAATATCATCTCCAAAATTGAATTAAAAAAGAAAGGTTTTGGAGGAATTACAGCAGTAGGAAAAGGAAGTAAAAATGAGCCAAAACTAATTGTATTAGAACATAATCGTGGTAAAAGAAATGAAAAACCGATTGTTCTTGTTGGTAAAGCAGTTACATTTGACACCGGTGGAATTTCATTAAAACCAGGTGCCGCAATGGATGAAATGAAATTTGATAAATGTGGTGGATGTACAGTTTTGGGAATTATGAAGGCAGTTTCAGAATTAAAACTTCCAATCAACATAGTAGGAATTGTTCCATCAGTCGAAAACATGCCAGATGCTGAAGCATACAGACCTGGAGATATTGTTAAATTGTTTAGTGGAAAAACTGCAGAAATTTTAAACACAGATGCAGAAGGTAGATTGATTTTATCTGATGCGTTATCATATGGAGAAAAACATTATTCTCCAAAAGCAATTATTGATTTTGCCACTTTGACTGGTGCATGTATTGTAGCATTGGGCAATAATGTTGCAGCAATTGTTTCAAATGATGAAAAATTAGCACAAAAAATTAAAGATTCATCTAAAAAAACAACGGAAGATGTATGGGAACTTCCGTTAACTCAAGACTTTATGGATATGATAAAATCAGATGTTGCAGATATGAAAAATGTTGGAATAGGTAGAGCTGCAGGAACTATCACAGCAGCTGCATTTTTGAAAAATGCAATTGAAAAGACACCTTGGGTACATGTAGATATTGCAGGAGTCGCATGGACACAAACAGCTACCAAAGAAAAATCATACAATCCAAAAGGAGCTACAGGTTTTGGAGTAAGATTAATTTTAGATTATTTGCAAAATCTAAAAAACTAATACCCTCTGCTATTTCTATCAGCTTTCCCAACATTTGGATTTCGAAAACCATGTTTTTCCATCATGTGATTTAAAAATCTAATATCATCTGAAAAGGATTCATTACATACTGTACAATTTACCATTTAATTCACATCAATCCAATTAATTCAATATTAAAAGATTGATTGAAAATTAGAAAATGCCAGCACTGTTGCTTCCCAAGAGCTCTCGCATCTTAGTAGCACAACAGCGACATCAGGTTTGACTTCCAAGTTCGGAATGGGGTTGGGTCGCACCCTAACGCTATGGCCGGCTTGTATATTGAAGTGAAATTCTCATCTATTAACGTAACGAAGTATTGAAAATGGGTTCAAAATAGGTATAAAGCAAAGAAAATACCGAATTACCACATGACACATAGAGTTGCCGTATTAGATCAAGATCTATGTCAACCACAAAAATGCGGTTTAGAGTGTATAAAATATTGTCCAGTTAACAAATCAGGTGCAGAATGTGTTACGATAAATGAAGAATCAAAAAAGGCTCAGATTGATGAAGATATTTGCAATGGGTGTGGAATATGTGTCAAAGTATGTCCATTTGATGCAATAACAATCGTAAATTTAGCAAGTGAATTAGCTGAAGATAAAATTCATCAATATGGAACAAATTCTTTTCGATTATACAAATTACCAACACCAAGAAAAGGAGAAGTTGTTGGACTATTAGGCAGAAATGGAATGGGTAAAAGTACAGTAGTCAACATACTATCTGGAAAACTAAAACCAAATCTTGGAAGATATGAAAATCCACCTGAATGGGATGAGATTTTTAAACATTATAGTGGAACTGAATTAAAACAGCATTTTCAAAAAATTGAGCAAAACCAAATTCGTGCTTCAATAAAACCACAACAAATTCAACATCTTGCAGAAGCATTTGATGGAACAGGAAATGAATTACTTGATAAATATGATGAAAGAGGGGTAACAAGAGAGTTAGTTAGAGAATTAGGATTAGAAAATTCTATGGAACAGAATTTGAAAGAGCTTAGTGGTGGAGAACTTCAAAGAATTGCAGTAGCTGCTGCTGCATCAAAAGATACAGAATTTTATTTCTTTGATGAACCTTCATCATACAATGACGTATTTCAAAGAACAGGTGTTGCAAAAGTAATTCAAAGTTTAGCAAAAATTGGAAAAAGTGTAATGGTTGTAGAACATGATTTAACATTACTTGATTTTCTTAGTGATTATATCGAAGTATTATATGGTGAACCAACTGCATATGGGATTGTTTCAAATATTTTATCAACTAAAATCGGAATCAATGTTTTCCTTGATGGATATTTACCAAATGAGAATGTTAGATTTAGAGATAAAAAATTCTCCATGGATGTATCATCATCATCTACAGATATTTTTCAAGAAGGAAGTGAGATTGTAAAATATCCTAGACTTGAAAAAAACTTTGATTCATTTTCAGTAGCAATTGAGCCTGGAAGAGTACGAAAAGGGGAAGTTTTGGGCATAATGGGTGCAAATGCACTTGGAAAAACCACCATGATGAAAATGATTGCAGGAGTCGAAAAACCAGATGTTGGTTCAATTGATAAAAAAATTAAGATAGCATACAAACCACAATATCTACAAAATGATTTTGATGTGGAAGTCATAGCACTTTTAGAAAAAGCAAGTGGAGGCCCCATTGAAGGAAGTCAAGAAGAAGAACAAATTCTAGATCCGTTAAAAATTAGAAAATTGTATAATAAATCTGTAAAAAATCTTTCAGGTGGAGAACTACAAAAAGTTGCAGTTGCATCATGTTTAATTCAAAAAGTTGATTTGTATGCACTAGATGAACCATCAGCATTTTTAGATGTAGAAGACAGAATTGCAGTTGCTAAATTTTTACAAAAATTTGTTCGTTCTTTTGGAAAATCCGCAATTATTATTGATCACGACTTGCAGTTAATGGATTTAGTTTCAGATTCAATGATAATTTTTGAAGGTGAATCAGGAAAAGCAGGAATAGCTACATCACCAATGCCAAAACCTGAAGCGATGAATCGGTTCTTAAAATCATTAGATATGTCATTTAGAAGAGATGAAAAAAGTCTTAGACCAAGAGTAAATAAAATGGAAAGTAGATTAGATAAGGAACAAAAAACATCAGGAAACTTTTACCACAAGCATTGACTCGAATGCTAAAAAAATCACTAGAAAGTATACTAACATTAGAAGAAAGTAATGAATTAATCTCAGCATTTGATCAGATTGGAAATATAATCATAGTTAGAATTCCAGAGTCCTTACTAATCAAGAAAAAAATTATTGGTGAAACCTTACTTGAACAAGTAAAAATTGCAAAAAGCGTATTTTATCAATCATCTGCAGTAGAGGGAAATTTTCGTACAAGAAATCTAGAGATTCTTGCAGGAGAAGACAATACAGAAACAGAATACAAAGAATTTGGATGTAGATTTACAGTAGACGTTGAAAATGCTTTCTTTTCACCTAGATTATCCACAGAAAGAGAAAGAATTGCCAACCTAATTCAAGACGGAGAAGTTATGACTAACATGTTTGCAGGAGTAGGAATGTTTTCAATAATGGCTGCAAAAAAAAAGAAATGTACTGTATTTAGTCTAGATATCAATCCAGTCGCATCAAAATTATGTGAAAAAAATATCAAACAAAACAAACTAGCAGGAGATGTGATTTCAATAAATGGTGACTCTACTGAAATTATCAAAGAGCAACTTGTAGATAAATCAGATAGAACTTTGATGTTATTACCTGAAAGATCAGATGAATTTTTAGAATCAGCAATTAGTACTACCAAAAATAATGGTATAATTCATTATTATTCTCACATTCATGCAGATAAAAAATCAGATGCTGGAAAACTTTCAGAGGAACATTATCTTAGTGTAACTCCAGTAAAATCAGAAATATTATCTTCAAAAATTGTTAGACCAGTAGGACCAAGATATTATCAAACAGTAGTTGATGTAAAAATTTCAAAATAAGTTAATCATCGGATGTTATTGATGCAGGTGATGATTTTGTTGTTGCCATTACATATCCTATCCATGCAATTACTCCAAGTATACCTCCTGCAATCATCAGTACTGATAATTGTAATACAATAGGACTCCATTCAGAAAGCATCAACAAATATGCATACAGAAAGAATCCACCAATGCAAAGTACAAAAATGGTAATACCCATTCCTTTACGTTTGTCCATGGCGGAGAACTTTTTGTGAGATATTTATTGGTTTGAACTAATCTAATTCAATTGCCATAAGATATGCATCCTCACCATCTCGATAATATGCGTTTAATTGTTGTCTGATTACAAATCCAAGCTTCTCATACAACCGTACTGCATCATTATTACTACATCTAACTTCTAAGTAAAATTCATCACATTTTCTTAATTTTACACCAATTACAGATTCCTCAACAAGAGCATTTCCTATACCTTTCTTTCTATGTTCATCTAAAACTGCAATCGATACCACATGACCTTTTTTAACAAAACCCAATTTCTTAAAATTTGAAAACCCAAATTCAGTTTTACACATGATATAACCAACATGTTTTCCTCCAATTTCAGCAACAATGAATGCCTCAGGTAATTCTGCCAATAAACACTCATAGAAATAATCAGAATAATGCTCAGGAAGTGTTTTTAGATTTATTTCCATAATAGAAATTAGATCGCTTGGTCCTGCTCTCCTAATGTTACAATCACCTAACTGCCTTAGAATTACTTGCATGAAATTCAATACAAGTATCGATATTTAATTTTAAACCAAAAGACCATTTAATGGAGATAATAGTGGTAAAAAATATGGAAGAATCACAAGAAGAAATTATTTCCATAGTTAATTCCATATTTGAGGTTGGGAATTTTACAAAAACAGAATTTTCATTGGAATTTAGAATCAATGATTTAGAATTTAAATCAAAATTTGAAGATTTGGCAAGAAGAATGGAAAATATGAGTTTTGTCTGTAGATTAGAAGAAATTAATGGGAATAAACAAGTGACAATTCAAAAATTTACTCCAAAAAAACAGAGACGATGGCTTAGTGCTTCATGGACTCCAAGAATTATGTTTGCAGTTGTTATTTTGTTTGTAATGGTTGATGGGTATTATAGAACGTCTGGAACAAACTCAATTGTAGAAATTGGAGATCCTCTAGAGATGGCAGGAATCTACACTCTATCATTATTAGGGATTTTAGGAGTTCATGAACTAGGACATATTATTGCTGCAAAAGCTCATGGATTAAAAACATCCTGGCCTTATTTTATTCCAGGATTACCTGTCATTGGAATTCCAACATTTGGGGCATTTATCCAATCAAAAGGATTGACAATTAATAGAGAGATATTATTTGATGTTGCAATTGCAGGACCTATTGCAGGACTAGTCATTGCAATCATAGTTTCGATTTATGGAGCATACACTGCACCAATTTTAGATTCAACAATTGCTGATGGATTATTTGCAGAACAGAAATTGGTTGAATGGGAAATGGGAGAATCATTGCTAATGTCTGCTAGCTTGGCAATGTTTGGAAAAGGAGGAACAGGATATGAAGTCATCATGACTCCTGTTTTATTTGCTGCATGGATTGGATTTTTAATTACATTTCTGAATTTACTTCCAGCATGGCAATTGGATGGAGGTCATATGGCAAGAACATTGGTTGGTCCAAAAATTCACAAATATGCTACTTACGGAAGTATAGGTGTTTTAATTTTATTAGATTATTTCATTATGGCAATATTGATTTTGGTCATGAGTTATAGAACTCCAAGTGCAACTCCCCTTGATGATATATCCCCACTTTCAAGAAATAGAAAAATTGCATATATTGGAATTATAGTGTTAGCAATTTTATGTGCACCACTGCCATCAAATCTTTTACCAAGTCTTTTACCGTAGTAAAAGTCTAGCACCATCTGCAATGACTGCAACTTTTTGTTTTACTCCTTGAGTTTTCAAGATGTAATCCATAGAATATTTTATTCCAGATAATGAAATCATATCAAGCTTCTTTGCATAAAATTCTGGAAGAATTGAAACCAAGCCAATTTGAAAATTCTTTTGTATTTCTGAAAGAAATAACAAATCCTCCATTCCACTAATGTATTTAGTAGGATTTTTTAATTGTTCCAAAGTTAATCTGTTTTCAATAAATTGTTGAATTGCATCAGAACCTAACCCTCCCTTACATTCTGCTACCAATATAGCAAGACCATCTTTTTTGATTGCATTTGAACAATTCCATAGAGAAGAAAGCGAGTTTCCAAGATTATCATTACTTGAATCTTTTCCAGTGCTGACAATCATTGTTTTATGTTGACCCGTATCTTTAATGGAGTTTGATTCCAAAGTTTTTGTTGTTGTAATTGTTTCTGAAGGATGACCTATAGAAAAATCAATTATACCTTGAGAATTTGCAATGATTTCAATCCCTTGAATTTCAAAATTATCAGCAAATTTTTTTGCTTCTTGTAAACTTTCAGGGTATTGTCCAGGTACAGGAATATTTCCCTGTCTTTTGGCATAAGCTGAAAGCATAGAATCTAAACCAAATTTTTTGATAAGACGAGTTGCTATTGTTTCATAACCAAATAATCCATTAAATTCCATTTCACCCATAAAAACAAGATTTGAATTGGAGATATCAATATCATCAAATTCATTTATTGAGCTACCCTCAGGTAACCCTGCTTTGACTAAATTTAGAATTTTTTTATCAGTTAGAATTTTTGGAAATGGTTTTGATTTTTGCTCGCATAAAGTAAATAATGAAGAAATGATTTTTTGTATAGATTTTGAATTATGTAAAACAACTAATTCCATAGGTTTCGATAAATCAAGATTTGAGAGTTTTTCATTAATTGCAGAATCATCCATAATTTTTCCATCAGAATCAATTTTTTGCTCTAAATTCTCTGCTCTTATATCCAAAACAACGTCTGTAACACCATAATTTAACCAAATTTCAGGCATGATTCATTTAAAATACAAACCAAAATAAATCCAGTGTGGTTAATTTTGATATGAGTTTTGTAAAAGAGTTTACAACATTTTTGTTTAAAAATGAGATAATAAAATTTGGAGACTTTACACTTGCCAGTGGAAAAAAGAGTTCATACTATGTAGATCTAAGACTAGTCCCAAGTTATCCTCATGAATTTAGAAAGATGATAAAATATCTAGAAAATGAGATTACACAAGATATTGGTTTAGGAAAATTTGATTCTATTGTTTCAGTTCCAACTGGTGGATTAGTAATTGCATCAGCATTAGCAATAGAAACAGTCAAGCCACTAATCTATGTACGAAGTAAACCAAAAGATTATGGTACTTCAAAATCAGTAGAAGGTAAAATTCATGATGAAATGAAAGTGGTGATGATTGATGATGTTGCAACTACAGGAGGTTCTGTAGTAAATGCAATAAAATCACTAAAAGAAGTAAACATTGTGATAAACGATGCATATGTAATTGTAAACAGAATGGAGGGAGCCAATGAAGCATTAGAAGAATTAGGAGTTAAGATGCATTCAGTTTTAGATATTTTACAGATTACAGAAATATTACATGAACAAAATCTAATTGATCAAGAGATACTAGATAAAGTCAAAAAACAAATCAATAAATGAATTTTGGCAGCTCAGACAAATGCCTTCCAATCATCATTCAGATATAACTCTGATTCTTCATTGCAGCCATTAAATTTGATTGTATCTCATTTTAAAACTAATTGAAAAGAAATGGGCCCGAAGGGCTTTGATCCCTTGGCTCACCGGTTATGAGCCGGTTACTCTACCAAGCTGAGTTACGGGCCCTAACGAAATAAATTTTTTCTCAGGTATAAAATGTTATGAGATTAACAGTATTCTTCATAACAACTATCAAGCAACAAATTTTGTGCTGAAATTGATTTGTCTGCAATTTCAATCAAGTCACTAGTATCAACTGAGGATTTTTCCAAGATATTTCTCCATGATGCTGCATGTCTAATATCAGCTTCAGTATGAAGTTTAAAGTATTCTGTAGCTTCGTTACTTGTCATTCCATAGAATTCTGCCAATCCATCAAGTTTTGTTTGACTGATTTTTGGGATTTCCTTTTCAAAGGCATACATTGCACATGCTCCACCATCAAAAGTATCCATTAATTGATTCAAATCAGATACAGCTTTTTGTGTTTTGGCGGTTCCAGGATATGAAATCAATTCTTCTTCAGATATTCCAAGTTCACCAGCAAAAGAAATCCATGGTTTAATGTGATCAGATTCTTCTTGTTGATTATCAACTAATTCATTAGTTTCGGAATCAGGAGATTTTTCAATAATAGGAGTCATAAAAGAAGGAACAGCTTTTACAAGTTGAAAGTATTCTTTTGAATAACCTGCTAAAGATTCCTGTGTTAATTTTCCATCAGACCACATTTGGTAAAATGGGTGTTTTAGTAAACTTCTTTCTTCAATCATTTCATCAATTTTCTGTATTATATTCATGGTCACCATCAATAATGCCAATAAAAAAATCTTTGTGGGTTACAAAAGATTTTATGGTCATAAAAAATAATTTTCATGGGTTCCAGTGGTGTAGACCGGTCAAGCATTTTGCCCTTTCAAGGCAAAGATCCCGGGTTCAAATCCCGGCTGGAGCACCAAGATTTAATTACTAATAACAAAAATTTTTGCGTAGAACATTTTGGATAGAAAAAACATTGAAGTTAATCCATTACTTGAAACATATGGAGAATATATCAAAAAAATAGATCAGGCTTTAGATAACGAACTTTCATTATATTCAGAATCCGAGTTCATTGAACCTCTAAAATATTCTTTAGAAGGTGGAAAACGAATCAGACCCATTATTTTGACTTTGGCAGCTGAGAGTGTTGGCAAAATTGATGACAATACATTGGTAGCATCGTGTGCTGTTGAATTTTTACACATGGAATCCATCATCCATGATGATATCATAGATAATGAAACCATGAGGAGGCAAAAAGATCCATTTCATATCAAATTTGGATACAACACTAGCGTTCTAACAGGAGACTTTGTTTTGGGATTAATTCTTGCAATATGTTCTAAATTAGATAATGCCAGAATTACAAAAGATTTAGCCACTACTGCAATGCTGATGAGTGAGGGTGAAATGATTGAAACTAGATTAGAAAATAGTGATGATGTTACATTTGATGATTATCTTAAAGTGATTGAGTACAAAACAGCAACCGCATTTGAGGTTGCAGCTAGAACAGGAGCAATTATTGCAAATGGGGCTGAAGATCAAATTGAAGCATTATCAGAATATGGAATAAATCTTGGAATAGCATATCAAATTAGAGATGATTTGTTTGATTGGAAAAATGAAGAAAAATTATTTAATATTTTGATAAAAAAGACTGCAGATCCAAGAGATGTTTTTAATAAAATGGAAGAATTGTTAAAAGAATATGCTGAAAAAGCTAGAGCAGCATTAAGAATAATCCCAGACAGTGATGCAAAAAATAATCTTGAAAATTTAATTAAATTTACTTCGTTTAAGGCATAAGACCTAAACTAATTACAGGAGTTGCAAATTCTACAAATTTCATTATTGGTTCTGGATACACACCAAATCCTACCAAGAAAATTGTTGCAGTAATCATTACAGCAATAATTGATTTTGGTTCTTTGACTCTCTTCTCAGTTTCTCCTTCAAAGTACATCTTTCTTGTAATCCAACCATAGTAAGCAAGAGATAATGCACTGTTAAGAACGCCAGCAATTGCAAGCCATGGTGCCCACCACAAAGTAGACCCAGCATCTAATGCACTACCAAATATCATCAATTTACTCCAAAATCCTGCAAGTGGAGGAACACCAGCTAATGCAAATAATGAGATTACCAAAGCAAGAGCAGTAATAGGCATTCGTCTTCCAAGACCCTTTAGTTTATCAATATGAGTTACAGCAAGAGTGGTTACAATTCCTGCAATTGCAATGAAAGCCATTCCCTTCATTACTGCATGATTTAGAATATGATACAAAGAACCTTGTAAACCAAGTGAAGTGTGAGGTGCAACTGCAAGACCAATCAAGATGTATCCAGCATGTGCAATACTAGAATATGCCAACATTCTTGCAAGATTCTTTTGCATTATAGCTGCAACATTACCAATAGTCATTGTCATTACTGCAATAACTCCAAGAGCTAGCGTCCAATCAAGATGTAAAACAACCATTCCAAGAACAACAACCCTTATGGTTGCAGCAAATCCTGCTTTCTTTGTAGCTGCTGCAAGTAATGCGGTAATTGGAGGTGCTGCACCTTCATATGTATCAGGAAGCCATTGATGGAAAGGTACAAGTCCCATCTTGAATCCAAATCCTGCAATAAACATTCCAACTGAAAGTAATGCAAGCGGGAACAGCGAAGGATCAAGTGTTGAATATCCTTGAATCACTTCTCCAATATTTGTAGAACCAGTTAATCCATATGAAATTGAAATTCCATAAACTATGATTGCAGATGATAATGCACCAAACAAGAAATACTTTAGAGCAGCCTCATTTGAGCTTGGATTCTTTTTCATAAATCCAACCAAAACATACGTTGGAATACTCATTAATTCCCATGCAACAAACAACATTACCAAATCAGTTGAATATGCAACTAGTACCATTCCAATTGTTGCAAGTAAAATTAGAGAATAGTATACAGCCGGAGAATTATGTTTTCTCATATAATTAAAAGAACCTACAGTAGTGAACAAAGCAACAATTAACATTGCAATTGCAAATAGTCCACCAAAGGCATCATCTACAATTACATCTTCAGAAAAGAGAGCAGCTGGTGCTACGTTTTCACTTAAGAATTGATAACCAACATATCCCATCGATACAATTAATGCGGCAAATGCAATCACGGCATAAAATGAGTTAGAACCTTTTTCTTTTCTCACAATACTAATTATTGGAAGAAGAATTCCAACAGTTCCCAATATTGCCATAATAACTAATGGAGTAGAAGTAATCTCTAACATCTCATATCACCTATATCAACAATATCAAAACTACGAATAGTAGTCCTGCTCCAAATACGAATAGATATGATTGGGATACACCAGTTTGGGTTCCTTGTACAACTTTTGCGCTCCATCCAATTGCTTTCTGGAATCCATCATTCATACCATAATCTATAGCTGTCCTTTCAAAATATCTGAATACGCCTCTTGCCAACCACAATGGTGCTGCAACAAAGCACCAATACACCATAGCATTAAGGTACCATCTGTTTAAGAGAAGTTTATGAAATGAGTAAAATACAATGTTAGAGTTTACAACCTTTACAGGATCAACCCATCTACCAATATAGAAAATATAACCCAATCCTGCTCCTATCGCAAATGCTATCAACGATGAACCAAGTGCAACTGGATTGAGTCCTTGCAAGAATTCTGGAAGAATTGATGGTTCACTTGCAACATGTGCAGAATGAATGCCATAAGAATGCTCAAGAAAATCTGTAAATGTATGATGAAGTCCTTCTTCTGCAGATAATCCAATTAGACCAATTCCTATAGTTAAGACAGCAAGAATTCCATATGGAATCCACATAGATAATGGTGCTTCATGAATATGATGTCCCTCTTCTTCCATCTTTTGGATATGTTTACTCTTATTTCCAAAGAAGACTAATCCCATCATTCTCATGGTATAGAAAGCAGTGATGACTGCAGTTAATACAGCAATTATGTATAACGGTAATGCCCATTCATTTCCAGATTCATATACTGCTGCAAATATTGCATCCTTACTCCAGAAACCTGTTGCAATAAATGGAGCACCCATTAAACCAAGACCTGCAGCCCACATGAATGCATAAGTTTTCTTCATTGTCTTTCTTAAACCGCCCATGTCAGTCATAAATCGAGATCCAACAGTATGCAATATTGCACCAGCTGCCATGAACAATGAAGCTTTAAACATTGCGTGAGAAATTAAATGGAAGAATCCTGCAGTATAACCATCAACATATTGATAAGATAATCCTGCAATACCTAATGCCATCATCATGTAACCAATTTGAGAACCAGTAGAATAAGCAAGGACTTTCTTAATTTCAGGATTAACCATTGCTTGTGTTGCTAATAATAATGCAGTAATTGCACCAACCCATGCAATAATCTCAAAGAATTGGTCTGCAAGAATTCCTGCTGCTCCTAATGCAAATACAAGAGGTCCCAGTCTTGCAACTAAGAATACACCAGCCTTTACCATTGTTGCTGCATGAATCAATGCAGATACAGCAGTTGGTCCAGTCATTGCTTCTAACAGCCATTCGTTTAATGGGAATTGTGCAGACTTTCCCATTGCACCACCAAAAAGTAAAACAAATGCAGGTACCAGAAGTCCTTGAGCAGACATTGCAGTTGCCCATGAAGTATCTCCCAATAGTTCTTTAAATCCAAAAGTTCCTGCAAACAAAAATATCAATAGCATACCTGTAATCATCATCACATCACCAACTTTTGTCATGATGAATGCCTTCATACCAGCATGAGTTGGAGAATAGTAATCTAACATTCCAAGTACAGTACGTCCTTCAACACCAACATGATCTTTCTTCTTATCACGATACCAAAAGCTGATCAACGCATACGACGCAAGTCCTACACCTTCCCAACCAAAGAATACTTGAAGTAAGTTATCAGATAATACAATTAATTGCATAGAACCAATAAAGAACATCATCCAGAACCAGAATCTTGGAATGTCTTTATCGCCTTTCATGTATCCTGTACTGTAAATCATAATGAGGAACGAAATCCAACCAACTACATTGGCCATTATAATTGAAAGCGGATCTGCCAAGACTCCACCATTTAGACCAAGTGATTCTATCCACATTATTTGATGATGTAATTCAGCTGCCTCAAGAGCTACTGGAATCATTGTTGCTGCAGATACAGCACTCATTAATGCAAATGCCACTGCAACATACCCTGTTGCATGTTTTGATAATTTTCCAATACCTGGAATAATCATAGCTGCTACAAATGGTAAAATCCAAACTAACCAAGCACTTGTGGTTCCAATTTCAAATCCCAAAATTTCAGTCACCATACTCTAAACCCCCAACACTCCATTCATGTACGGAAGAATTGTTTTGTAAAATATGTCAGGATAAATTCCCACTACAATAGAAAATCCTGCTAACACCATCATTGGTGCAGTCATATACCAACTTCCTTCTTTTACATTTTCAAGATGTTCAGGTGTTTTACCAAAGAAGATACGTTTTAGCATCCATAGAAGATAGGACATTGTAAGAACAGTTGCAACAATACCTAAACCAAATCCTACGGCTCTAAGTGTAGAACCTTCTTCAAGCGCAGTTTGTAATGCACCAGCAAAGAGAATCCATTCTCCCATGAAACCACTAGTTGGAGGTATTCCCATAATTGTCAAGGCACCTATTACTGCACATACTGCTGTAATTGGCATCTTTCCAGCTAATCCTCCAAGTTTTGAGAGACTTCTAGTTCCAACTTTAACGATTATAATTCCAGCCATCATGAAGAGAATTCCTTTTCCAATTGCATGTGTTACATACATCATCTCAGCTCCTGCAAGACCTAGTGCAGACATTGAACCAATACCAAACAAGAGATAACCCATTTGGCTTATACTAGAATAAGCAAGGAGACGTTTTATGTCATCTTGCATTAGTGCCATTGCACCACCATAAATCATTGTAACAAGTCCCCAAATGTAGAACCATATCGACAAATCAGCAAAAGTTGCAGGCAAAAATTCAACAATTAATCTAAAAATACCATAAGCACCAATTCCGATCATTGCAGGAGACAATAATGCACTGATTGGTGTCGGTGCAGCACCGTGGACATATGGAAGCCAGATGTGGAACATGAAGACTGCTAGCTTTACACCAAGACCTAATGCAATTGCAACTGCAGAAATCATCGCAATGTCTTGAGGAATATCTGATTCGTTAATGTCTGCAAAGTCAAAACTACCGACAGTCAAACCAATCATCAAAAAGCCCAATAGTAAAACAACTGCACCAGCATGAGTCCAAAACAAAAACATTAAACCAATTTTTCTTCTATTACCAGCACCCCAAAGAGCAACTAAGAAGAAACCAGGAATCAACATGATTTCAAAAAATACAAAGAATTCAATCAGGTTTGTTGCAAGAACTGTTCCAAGCATTCCCATTGCAAAAAGAAGATAAAGTGCAAAGTAAAGTCCGGATTTTGCATTTACATAATTTGAAAGAGCAGATGATTCAATTACGGAAGTTTGTCCACTTGCAGATGGATTGATGTTATTTTCTTCTTCAAATTGATGATGGAATATGTGAAGCATGTATGGTTTTGAATAAAGTACCAAGATTGTAGATAATACGTAAATGATTATTGCAAACGGTGATGCTAAACCATCCATCAAGAAACCAAACTCACCAAATTGTGTTGTCCATGGATAATGTTCTTCTACAGTTCCAGAAAGTGCAGCATTAATTACAAGAATTGTAGTGTACAATAAAACAGCAAATGTAAACCACATTGCAGGTGTAGGACCTAATTTTCTTCCAATGATATAAGCTACAGGTGCTAATAGTAGGGGCAGTATAACTGCCTGTAATAATGCATATTCCATTATCCTTTCAAACTCCTAAAGTCTGCAATATCGACATTTTGATACATACGGTAAGCCACAATTATTAATGACAATCCAACTGCTACCTCAGCTGCGGCAATTGCAATAGAGAATAGTGCCAATGTCTGTCCTCCACTATGAGGTAAGAATCTACCAAATGCTACGAGATTAAGATTTGCAGCATTGATAATAATTTCTACAGCAAATAACATTCTAATGAAATTACGTTTTACGGCAAGACCGTAAATTCCTATGCCCAACAAGGCAACAGATACTAAAGTAAAATCAACTAGTTCGCTCATTTTCCACATCCTCTCGTCTTGCTAAAACTAGTGCTCCAGTTACAGAACCTGCTAAAATTAATCCCATCAAAATTAATGCAGGCCAATAATAAGTTACAAAGTCAGTACCAATATCTCTAAAATTAACTTGTGGTTCATCAGTAGTGATTGTTTTAATTCCAGAATCCAAAAATACTGCACCTAACGATACCATTACAATAAGCATTAATCCAATTCCTGCAAACTTTCTTCTCCTGTCTTCAATTTTTTTGAATATGAGTTCTCTTTTTACCAACATGACAGTAAACAAAATTAAAACTGCAATAGAACCAACATAAACAGCTATTTGGAATAATGCAACAAATGGAGCATCTAACAAAAAGAAGAATCCTGCAACTCCACCAAGAGTTCCCATCAATGCAATTGAACCATAAATTAATGATCTCATTTCAAGTGCAGCAATTGCAGAACCAATTGTAATTACAGATAACGCTAAAAATGCTACATCAGCCATGTGTTGCACCTCTATCAGTAATTTGGATTTCACTATCCTGTGCAACATATGGTTTAACTTGTAGTTGTGCAGGAGTGTAAATCAATCCTTCTTTGGAAAATGAAGATAATTCATAATCATTTGTCATGTATAGTGCATAAAATGGACATGCATCAACACAAAGTCCGCAAAAAACACATTTACCATAATCAATTTGAGGCATAATTGCTTTCTTGTTTTGTTTATGTTCTTCTGGAACTTTTACCATTGCAATAGCTTCTGCAACTCCTTCACATGCAATTGAGCATAATTGACAACCAGTACAGTGATCATGAAACAACATATGTCGTCCTTTTAATCCTGCAATTCCAACACCAGTTGATGGATCAAACTGATAACCATCACCTACAAACTTTAATTTTTCTTCAGGATATCGTAGAGTAAATCGTTTTACTGCAAGATGTTTAATTCCAGAATTTAGTGCACGAATAATACCTGTAGCAGTTCCCATTATTGTAATCCTCCTGGTCCCAAGACTCCAGCGTAAAGCAAGCCTAATGCAATAAAGATGTTAACAAAGGCTAATCCAATTAATTTGCCCCAACCAAGATTCAACAACATATCAACTCTAATTCTTGGGAAAACACCACGTGGTAAAATAATAAAGAAAATTACTCCAACTGTTTTGAGAACAAACCAAAGTGTACCATTAAGCATTTCTGGAGTGAATATAGGTAAACCAGTAATTGTAAGTGTTATAGGACCCATTTCAATTCCATCAGTAATTATCTCAGCTGGGAAAGGAGGTACAACCATCGGACCATTCCAACCACCAAGGAACAATACAACAAACAAACCTGCAAATGCATAAAGTTTCAAATAAGTTCCTAATTGAACAAGACCATACATCATTCCAGATAATTCAGTTAACCAACCAGCTACAATTTCACTTTCAGCTTCAGGTAAATCAAATGGGATTCTTTCTAATTCTGCAAGCATTGTAATAAAAAATACAATTGCACCAACTGGCAAAAATATTATCCATGGGAAATTTGATTGACTTGCTGCAATTTCAGACAAGTTAAGTGAGCCAGTTAAAATTACAACACCCAACAAAGACAAAATTAGGGGAATTTCAAATGAAACCATTTGGAATAATGCTCTAATTCCACCAATGAATGGATATTTACTATTAGCAGACCATGCTGAAAGAATAGTAATAATTGGGAAAAATCCAATTACTGCAAATACTCCTAGTAATCCTAAATCAACATCTGCAACTACCCAACCTGGAGCAACTGGAATTAATGCAACAAATGCTGCAGCAGCTGCTACAAAAATTACAGGAGCTGCCCAAAAAATTGGTTTATCTGCTTTTGCAGGAATAATAATTTCTTTTGAAATTAATTTTAATCCATCACCCATTAATTGTAAAATGCCTTCAAATTTACCACAATAGAAAGGACCAACACGTAATTGGATTTTTGCCATCATCTTTCTTTCAACAAAAATTGTTCCAGCAGCTAGTAATGCTGCAAAACCGAATCCCGGGAATGCCATGACTCTAAACAGGTCAGTTTCCATGAAAGATTGAATTATTGGTAATGTGCGTGTAGGATTTACTAACCAGGACAATGCAAGGAATGGTGTAAGTAATTCACCATTAATGACTGGCATTTCAATTACAAATAAAATCATGAAAATAGCAGGGATTCCTACTAACACAATTAAAAATAAGCCCCAAAATGCATTATCAAGTAATGATTTGATAAATTCACTAAGTTTGAATTTTGGTGCAATTACGGACATTTATCGGTCTGCCTCCACTGGCCAATAGTTTAGACTCCAATAAACAGATGGCATGTTACCAAGTTTTTCTCCTTTGAGAAGATATGGTAATGCGATCAAATTTCTAAAAGAAGGAACACTTAGTTTCAGTCTGTATGGTTCTGGTTTACCATTAGAAACAACATAGCATCCCAAAGAACCTCTACCAGATTCTACACGTTTGTATACTGTTTGATCTCCTTTTCCTTTTGGATTTGGTTTTAATTTAACTCGTACAGATCCTGACTTTGGCATTTTTTGCAATGCTTGTCTAATTATGTTACAACTCTCCATCATGTCAAGCCATGGGATTCTAGATCTTGCGTAAGAGTCACCTTCCTTCATAACATTAGTATGAATGTCTAATTCATCATAAGCATCATAGGGCTCTTTTTTTCTAAGATCATAATCAACACCACTTGCACGAAGAACAGAACCAGTTGTTCCAAGTCTTATTGCATCTTGTCGTGATAAAACACCAGTATCCCTAGTTCTTGCAATCAATATTGGGTTATCATAGAACACTGCAGAGTATTCTTTGATACGTTTTTCAAAATAATTAACATGACGTAAACAAACATCTTCAAAGTTTGGTGGTAAATCATTTCTAACTCCTCCTGGGACAAAATGTGCATGTGTAACTCTTGCACCAGTCATTTTTTCCATAAGATCAATTAAGAGTTCACGGTCACCAGCAGGCCACATAAACATTGTAGAGTGACCTAAGAAAATTCCATAAATCGCAAGCCAATACATGATGTAAATACATCGATTTAGTTCAGATGCAATTACTCTAACATATTTTGCACGTTCAGGAACTTCGATACCAAGAATTTCTTCAACTCCCAAAACATACGGATACAAAACATTACATGAATCATGAATGACAGGTCTTTCTAAATGAGGAATGTTTAAGATATAATTTCTATATTCTGCCATTTTTTCTTCGCCACGATGAACATATCCAGGATCAGGATCACATGCAACAATATAATCACCATCAATTTGTACAACAAGTCTCATGTGGCCAGAACCAGGATGTTGTGGTCCAACATTAAGAGTCATAATTCTCTCATCAACTTTTTGGAGTGCTAGTCCAGGCATTATCTCATTCATCATTATCTTCCCTTTAACACAAAGTCTTTTCTGAGTGGAGGTAGATCTGCCCAATCTTCAGGTAAAAGTAATCGTCTATTATCAGGATGACCATCAAAATAAACACCCAACATTTCAAAAATTTCTCTTTCATGAAATTCTACACTATAAAAAATATTTCTAAGCGTAGGAAGTTTTGTAGAATCATTTCCAGGAATTGGATTTTCTTCTCGTTGAGCCCTAGTGGCTAAAACAATAATCTGTCTTGCCAAAGTAGAATCAGAATAAGAGCCAATATGATAAACTACTTCAATTTCTTTATCTTGAGGGAAATCTACACCTGTAACTGATTCTACATGATCAAAATTTAATCCATCACGAATGAATTCAGCAACATCAAGTACATTTTCACGACTTACATTAATTCTAACTCTATCTTCTTTTACAAATGCAACTTCAACTTTATCACCAAATTTTTCAACAATTTTATCAGAAATGCCTTTCTCAAAAGCAGGTAACTCTACGGGAATTTCTTCAGGTTTTTTTGCTACAGGTTTTGGTGCAGGTTTAGCAGCAGGTACTGGTTTCTCTTCAGATTTTACATCTGTTGCAGATTTATCAGAATTAGTACTCATTATACAAACTTCCTAGCTTTCATTCGTTTAATTTTCTCTTGAAGTAACAGACATCCTTGAATTAGAGTTTCAGGTCTAGGTGGACATCCAGGAACATAAACATCAACTGGAATGATTCCATCAATTCCTGGAAGAACATTGTATGAATCAAAGTATAATCCTCCAGTAATTGCACAAGCTCCCATTGCAATTACATATTTTGGTTCAGGCATTTGATCATAAACTAATCTAAGACGTGGTGCCATTTTTCTTGTAATAGTTCCTTGAACAACAACTAGATCACATTGACGAAGTGATCCAAATGCTTCAATGATTCCAAATCTTTCAACATCATATCTTGGACTAGATGCTGCACCAAATT
>Ga0209992_10001896_pt1 | contig 20450 bp, 17 predicted proteins | sample 2SBtaG_2_FD_182564 | JGI IMG/M metagenome (GOLD analysis project Ga0209992, IMG submission 182564) | Deep subsurface microbial communities from Kolumbo volcano to uncover new lineages of life (NeLLi) - 2SBTROV12_ACTIVE470 metaG (SPAdes)... | ecosystem: Environmental > Aquatic > Marine >... | reverse complement strand
AGATGACAACATCAACAGACTCATTCCAATCACATTCACAGAATCACTCGACCTAGATGACAACATCAACAGACTCATTCCAATCACATTCACAGAATCACTCGACCTAGATGACAAGATTAACCGAGTAATACCAATATCATTCACAGAATCACTAGACCTAGATGACAAGATTAACCGAGTAATACCAATATCATTCACAGAATCACTAGACCTAGATGACAACATCAACAGACTCATTCCAATCACATTCACAGAATCACTCGACCTAGATGACAACATCAACAGAGTAATCCCAATCATGCTCACAGAAAACTTAGATTTCTTAGATGAAATTGATAGAAATATTGTAGTAACATTTGTTGATTCATTGATACTAGATGATGTAATTGAAATAACTCAAGTAGCAACTATCTCTCTAGATGAATCACTTGAATTCAATGATATTACAAATAAGATGGTGCCATCATCATTTACTGAATCTGTATCTCTAGATGATAGTGAAACTTCATTAAGAAATATTGGAGAAGATCAAGTCTTAATTGAAGAATCACAACCTTCAGTTATTGTAACAGAAGGTAGTCAAGAATTAGTTATACTATCTTCTAATGCTCAATTAGATAATATTGACATATGTGCAAATAATAATTCTGGACTTGAAAATACTGTAATGAATTACACTGCACTTCTTGCTGGAACAAGTGTTACAATAACTAATGGTTGGACAGCAGAAGCATGTATTGATGATAGTAATACTAAGTTTGATGTAGAAGTAAAAATTGCAGATTCTACAACAATTACTGGTCCTGCTGGTTGGAATGGAATCTTAGAATTACAAACATTATCCTCAGTTACAGTTCAAGATACTGAAACTGAAACATTTGATGATGTTACTGCAGTAGAACTTGGTCTTGGTTCACAGGATCTTACATTTGATGAACCAGTTCGAGTTGAATTTGTTGGAGATGGAAATAATCAAGGATACAAGGCATTTTATAAGAAAGCAGGTGATACTTCAAATACATTTATCACTACTACATGTAATGCAGATAACTTAGCTACAGTAAAGGCTCAACTTAGTGTAGGAGAAGAATGTAGTATTGATAATGGCTCAGATCTAATTATTTGGACTACTCACGCTACCACATTTGGATCTGCTAGAGGTAGTTCTACTAGTTCTAGTTCTACTAGTTCTAGTACATCAAGTGGTTCTAGTGGAGGAGGTGGTGCTATTGGTTCTAGTGGTACAGGCGCAGGTGCTGGTGGCTTTGGAGGAATTCTAGGAACACCATTAGCAATCAACGAGATTTCATATGACAAATGTTCTGAAAACATGGCAAGAATCATAATTTCAAGTGATGCAGATGTACCACCAACAGTCAAAGTAGCCACTGCAAAATCTGGAGTTGTATTTGCAACACTAGCAGAAATTCAACCATATGAAGAACTTAACAAATTCTCTACTGTTGATAGATATCTCTATGAATTACCAATTTCATCTGATGAATCATTCATGATGGTATCAGTTACAGAAGAAGTAGGAAATACTTCACACACTGTACAAGCTTCAGTTAAACTACTTTCATGTGAAGGTACTACTGTAGTTGTTCCACTTCCAGATGACATAACTCCAGAAGCTGATACACCTGCAAGAATATTTGATACCAAGATTCAGATTGGTAATGGTACTACATATGATGCAGAATCAGAATCAGAATTCTTGTTCATTAGTGGTCAAGATTTGAAAGTCTCTGCAATTATTGATAGTGAAACACCATTACAACGTGTTGAACTTAGATCAATTACAATGGGACAAACTGATTCTGAATATATTGGAATTAAGATGGATGTTACACCACTGTATGTCTCAAACTCTACATATGTGGTAAGTGGAACAATTCCATCATTCTTTGCAGTCGAACCTGGAATGACTTACTGGTTATACATTACTGATGAGGATGGAGCGCAAACTGCATCAACTCATTACAACATTGGTGTAAAACCAACTTCTGTATCTGATATTGAAATTGAAGTAGATATGCCAACAATACGTCCATCAGGTTCTATCGTACAACCAGAGTTCTATCTATTCAATGAGGATGAACCATCATACGGAATGGTATCATTAGTGGTTAATGGTGAAGTAGTCTCAAAGAGATCACAACTCATTGGTACAGGCCAAACTCAAATCATCTTTAATTGGAATGTTCCAAACTCTGATGGATTTATCTCATATGATATTCAAGGTGTAGTAGAGTTGTATGATAGTAAAATTACTACCGTACCAACTGCTCTTGCAACACATCCAAAGACTATCACAGTAGCTGCTAGTGAAATGCCATCACTTGAAGTAATCCAAAAAGATGGTCAGGTATTAGCAGATCCTGCTCTAGTCTATGCATCAAATGCTAATTCTGATGTTAGATTTACAGTGACTGATCCTCAAGGACAATGTATCATTGGTGGTGCAGATGAATGTCTAGTCAATGAAAATACTAGAGGAAAACGTGGTGGCTTGGAAAGTATTCCATATGGAGATCAAATACTTAGAGTTAGATACAGTGGAGCTGACAATGCACTTGAAAGATTCTCAATAACATCTATTGATCCAATTGTAGGACAATGGACTGTATCTCTTGAATCAGAAGGTGGATTTGTACAACAAGCACATGCATCAGAAGACGTTGATGTAAAAATCAAATACAGGTATCACTCTGAAACAATTACTGCATTTTCTTAGTGATTTCTAAAATCTAAATTTATGGATATGCTATTGATTGAACAACTTCAGAATCTAATTCAGAAATACTAATTCTTTTTTGTTCCATACTGTCTCTCATACGAATTGTAACAGTTTCATCTTCCAGTGTTTGATGATCAACTGTAATTGCAAAAGGAGATCCAATCTCATCTAATCTTCTATATCTTCTACCTATTGCTCCAGAATGATCTAAAAATGCATCACATTTTCTTTTTAGTTGAAGATAAATTTCATCTGTTTTCTCTTTTAATCCATCCTTTTTTACTAGTGATAAAATTCCAATATGAACAGGTGACAAGTATGGTTTTAAAGCCAAAACTATTCTTTCATGCTCTTTATCATCCTTCAAACTATGCTCTAAAATAGTATACAGACTTCTGTCAATACCCATGGAAATCTCAAATACATGTGGTAAGATTTTATCATCACCATCCATTATCTCAAACTTCTGTTTACTCTTCTTTTCGTGACTGGACAAATCATAATCAGATCTATAATTACATGCAACCAACTCTAGCCAGCCAATTGTAGTCTCCACTTCAAAATCAAATGCAACTTCAGCATAGAATGCTTTTTCTTTATCACCTAGTTTTCTAAATCTACTTTTAGTAATATCAATTCCTGTCTTCTCATAAAATTCAGTCAAGATTCCTAAATAATATGCAACAAATTTGTTTGGAACAATTCCTGAATCTATTGCTTCTTTACATGTCATTGAAACAGGCTCTGAATCTGTTTGAACTCTTATTATAACATCTTGAATCTCTGAGAATTTTTCCATCTCACTAAGTTTAGTTGGGTTACAAAATACTTCAATCTCTGCTTGATAAAATTCTCTTAATCGCAGTAGACTTTGTCTTGGGGCAATTTCATTTCTAAAACTTTTTCCAACTTGTGCAATACCTAATGGAAGTTTACCTCTCATAGTTTTGTATAGTCTTGGAAAATCTACAAAGATTGATTGGCATGTCTCTGGTCGTAAATAAGCTTCTTCTTCTTCAGGACCAATACCTACTTTGAACATCATGTTGAAATTTTTTGTTTTATCAAAATCACCTTTACACTTTGGACATTTGATATTATTTTGTGAAATTGCATTGTCAAATTCTTCCAAGTCTGCACTTTCAGGAATTTCAATCTGAGTAATTTCAGCAATTGTTCTATCTGCTCTAAATGTTGCATTACATTTTGTACATTTTATTATTGGATCAGCAAAATTTCCAAGATGCCCTGATGCTTCAAAAACTGATTTTGACATAATCTGAGAACCATCAATTTCTAACATTCCGTCTCTTCGAATTAATTCACGTCTCCATAATTCCAAGAATTTATTTTTTAAACTAACTCCAGAAGGACCATATTCCCAAAATCCAGCCTGAGCATCAGCATAAACTTCACAACTAGGAAAGTAAAATCCACGCTCAAGTGCTAGTTTCATCACTGCTTCATAATCCATTAATTCATCCACTCACTCATTGAATAAATTTCTACGCAAATCCCTTCGCAACTCTGACATTCTCAAAGTCGTCTCGGTCATCATCTATTGGAGTTTCTAAAATTATAGGGATTTTTTTCTTATTTGCAAATTTGACAACAGATGAAATTCCTTTTTCTCCTATCCCTCCTAATCCCAAATGATAATGTCTGTCCAGATTACAACCAAGTTCCCCTCTTGCATCATTTAGATGAAGAATTTTTAAATTATCAATTCCTACATGTTTATCAAATTCTGCAAAAGTTTTCTTTACACTTTCTTCAGTTCTTAAATCATACCCTGCAACAAATGCATGACAAGTATCTATACAAACACCAAATTTTTTTGTAGGTTTTAGTTGTTTGAAAATTTCACCTAACTGTTTAAAATCAGAACCAACAGAATTTTTTTGACCTGCAGTATTTTCTAATAAAATCATTACATCATTTTTTGCTTTTCCAGCTTTTGTCAATCCTTCAACTAGTTTCTTGATTCCAGCTTCATCACCTGTTCCTAAATGACTACCAAGATGAGTTACTAAATATGGAATTCCTAATTGTGCACATCTCTCCGATTCATCAATCAAAGTTTTAACAGATTTTTCAAATCCCTCATCTTTAGGAGTTGCAAGATTTGGTAAATATGGCATATGTGCACATGTTGCATATCTATCAATTTTGCTTGTTTTTAGTTTTGTTTTGAAATTATTGATATCTTCTTTGGTGAGTTCTTTTGCATGCCATCCTCGTGGATTCCTGGTAAATATTTGAAATGCTGAACATTCTCTTTCTACAGCATTATCTACAGATTTGTCAATTGATCCAGATATAGAAACATGACAGCCAATCTGCATATTCAGTATTTTCCTAAAACATAATTTAAACCAGAGTCAAAATTCAAAAAATCAGATTTTTAAGTAAACTAGGTAAATTACTTTCATGCTGGCACTTGGACAAGACGAAATTGCAAAGTACCCATTTTTGGCTGATGCTGGACAATATCTCAAAGATCAAGGATTTTCACTTGAACAATTTGGAACAGATCCTGACTTAAAACAGCTAATAATCAAGGCATATGAACGAATTTTGGTTGCTGCAGATGGAAAAATCTACAAATCAGATCTAGATGGAGATCATGTTTCAAAAGAGGCAGCATTACCTAGAGAGGTTTTTTCATTTCTTTTAGCTATTGTTCTATTGAAACTAAGTGGAATGCATACTTTGATCAAAAGATTTGCATTAGCTGAAGCAAGACGAGCAGAAAAATACTTAGAAAAAGATCTTGCAAATATATCTGATGAGTCAAAAAACCAACTTGCAATTCGAGTCATTGATGATCTCTTTTCAGTTCAGGTTGAAAAATTAAAAGATTATTTTGTAATTCCAGTATCTGATTATTTGAAACACTCCATTAATTTTCATGAGAGAGAATGGAAACTAATCAATAGATATGTAGAAAATGGATATGTTTTTCTTTCTCCACATGAAACAGTACGATTGATAAGAAAAGAATTAGGAACATATATCAACTCAAAAATAATTAATGCAAAAACCCCTACAATGATTCCTGGATTTGAAGATTCAGTAAATAAACTAGTTTCATTATCAAAAAAGTTTGCAACATACACTGTAACTACTGGTGAGTATCCACCATGTGTAAAACATGCTATTGATATATTGGAAAAAGGTGAGAATCTCCCACATTCTGGGCGATTCATGCTTGCAACTTTTCTTTTATCTAAAGGACAATCTGTTCAACAAATTGCACCATTGTTCAAAAATGCACCTGATTATAATGAACGTGTTACATTATACCAACTAAATCATTTAGCAGGAACTTCAGGAAGTGGAACTCAATATTCTTGCCCTTCATGTGAAAAACTAAAAACCCAAAGTTTGTGTTTTGCTACATCTGAATGTGACAATATTATTAATCCCTTACAATTTGGAAGGAAAAAGAAATAATGCAAGAAGCAGATTTACAATTTCTAGAAGAATCATTCAAAAAATATTATTTTAATCATTTTGATCTAATAACAGTTCCAGAAAGAACTTCTGAGAGGGAGTTTGGTTATCAAAAATTTAATTCAGGAATGACTCGTCATATCTCTATTAAAGATGACAAGGAGTTACATCTAATGCTTATGCAAAACATACCTTCTGACGTTTATTGCTCAAATGCTTACTATACATTTCCTAATCTACCTATGAATGAAAAAGATTGGAAAGAAGCAGATCTAATTTTTGATATTGATGCAAAAGATCTTAATTTACCTTGTAGAGAAAATCATACAGTATCAATATGTAATGACTGTAATGAAGTTTCAAAAACTTCTATACAATGTATGAAATGTAATTCAACAAAATTAGAAAAGAAATCATTACCATGTAAAAATTGCATTGATGCATCTAAAAATGAAGTTTTAAAATTAACTGAAGTTTTAATTAATGATCTTGCCATAACCCAAGAAAATATCCAAGTCTATTTTTCTGGAAATGAAGGATTTCATGTTTATGTCTATAATTCCCAATTTCAACAAATTGGTTCTAGAGAAAGATCAGAATTGACTGACTACATTTCACTTCGTGGTACTATTCCAGAAACATTTGGAATGAAAAAATTCAAACCAAATCGTGCCTCTTTTCCAGATTTTAATGAAAAGGGATGGAGAGGAAGATTTTCAAAACAAGTTTTTGGTTCAAAATCTAAACGCTCTAAAATTATTACTGAATTAATCACAAATGGTTATTCATCTTTTCAAAAAATACTTGATGATGTATCAGAAAATATTGGCGTAAAAATAGATCCAAATGTTACTATGGATATTCATAGAATTTTCAGGTTGCCAGGGTCTATTAATAGTAAAAGTGGACTTACAAAAATTCAGTGTAATGATTTATCAAAATTTGATCCTTATGTTAAAGCATCTTTTCTTAGCGATGATACTGTAGAAGTTTTAGCAAATTCTCCAATACAGTTTAGTTTAAAAAATAAAAAATTTGGCCCATATTCTAACGAAAAAATTACAGTTCCTACATTTGCTGCAGTCTATATGATTTGCAAAAAACTTGCTAGAATAGCTTAATTTTGCTGGTAAGACATTAATTTACCAAATCTCAACGAAATTTAGTTTTGTATAGTGCCTCTACTGATAAGCAAGCTCCACCTCCTGATGCTGGAAAATACATCAGATTAGGTATTGTCGCCATTATTGGAATAGTAATTTTCACTCTTGTGGGAAATCAAGCAGTAATTCTATCAATGAATTTTACAGAGTTTGGCGATCAATTTACTAAACCTCTTTACTACACACTTGTTTCAACAATTATTCTAGCTGGAATTGCTCTTATTCGAGTAAATATTGTTGGAAGATCTTCTATCTTCTGGTATGCAATTAGTACAGGAATAGGATTTCTTGGAAGCGGTGGTCAACAACCTCTTACTAATACAATTGCAAGTTTTAGAGATTACAAGTTATCATCTGCTCAGTTTGTAATTTGGCAAATTACCAAAATCTTACTGTTTGGAGCTTTCTTTGCAAATATCATGTTTGGTTTTGCAGCAATGTCATTTATTGATGGAAATACTTTGGGAATTGAAAACATTCCATCATTATTTTCATTACCATTTGTAACTCCTGATAACAATCCAAACTATGCAGCTGAAAATGTTGTCCCAATGATTCCAGCTTTAGTAATATTGATTCCACCACTACTTGCTGCAATTGGATTACGTTTAGTTTTGTATGTTGGAATTCATAGAATAATTAATGTAATTACATCATTTTTACATGATTCCAATGAAGGTAAACCACGATATCTAAATTATGTTTCAACTATAGAAGGAATAATTGGCATTGGAGTAATTTGGGCTGGTTTCAATCTATTCTTTACAGATCAAATTGATTATAATACTAGATATGTAATTGGTGGAACTCTTGTAGTAGGGTTTGCTTTAATTGCATTTTCTATAGTTGATAGAATTCGTGCACGTGTTTTAACTCATATGTTTAAGAGAGATGTTTACATTAGAATTTTAACAATTATAGCCATTGCAATTATTGTTATAGGAGTTGTTGGAGTTAACAACAGTATTGCAGATGCAAAGAAAATTGAATACTTGGGACCTTACACTGCTCAACAAATTGGTGTAAATCGTCATCTAGGTGAATTAAATACCGTACAAGAAAATATTCATGATGTTCAATTAACTTCTGTTTCCCCAAATAATATTAAAAATTATGTTAATCAAAATAGCGATGTACTTGATGTGATTCGAGTTTGGGATTGGGAGGCTGCATTTGCAAAATTAAAGCCTGAAATTGGTCTAATTCCATATGTAGACTTTGAGGATAATGATATTCTTCGTTTTAACAATACATTATACTGGACTGCTTCAATGAAGCCAATTCTACCATCGTCAGTTAGTCTTGATAATAGATGGTATAACGAACATCTGGTGTATACTCACGTTCCTGATGGATTCCTTACTTTAGAAGCAACAGATGGACAAATTGTAGACAGCAGTGAATTTTTCAAACAAAGAGAAATTTACTATGGTGAAGGTGGATTATTTGAACAAACTTGGTCTGGCTATCCAAATTCAAGAGGAGAAAATAGCGCAGAACTTGGAGGAGTATCTTATTCAGGTTTGGGGGGATTGGATGTTCCACCACCACTAAGTTGGATCTTTGAACCAAACTTTTTGCTGTCATTTCCAGGTGAACCAGTACACATTATGAGATACAAAGATGTACATGACAGAATGGAAATTTTGTATCCTTATTTCTTATATGATTTATTTGGAAAAGAATTAGATTCACTTCCTGTAACTGATGGAGAAAATTCCTATTGGTTAATTCCATTAATTATTGGATTCGATACAGGTGATGTTCCTTGGTCAGTAGGTAATCCTTACTTACGTTTAGTAGGCTATGCACTAGTTGATTCTTACAATGGAGATATTCAATTATTAAAAACTGGTGATGATTTCTTTACTGAAATGTTTGCTAGTCAATATTCTGAACAGTTCCAACCAATGCCCACTTGGTTAGAGGAACAAATTAGATATCCAGTTGAATTGTTCAATTGGAAGACAGAGATGTATAACATCTATCACGTAACAAATGTTGAGACATTCATTCAGGCTAACGAATTTTATGAAATTCCACGTGGTCTTGACACATACTATGTTGAAGCAAAACCTCCTGGATTTGATCAAACTGAATTCGTAGGGTTACTCTCATTGGAATTAAAAGGATCACAGGGAAGAAATCTTGCTGGCTATATGGTAGTTGAAAATGATCTTGACAATCTAGGAGACTTACAATTCTATGAAGTCCCATTAGATTCTACCACTAAATTGATTGGGCCTACTGCAGTTAGGGAAGCACTTGATAGAGATCCAGAGTTTGCTCAATTAAAGACATTATTACGAAACCCAAGAATTGGTGATAATATTTTGTATCGTGTAGGGGATCATGATGTTTACTTTATTCCTGTATACACTGCAGGAGCAGGTGGTGTGGTTGCTCAATTAGGTACTATTGCTGCAGTCGGTGCTGCATTTAATGGTGAATACTTTGTGGGATTAGGGGAAACCCAAGAAGAAGCATTTGAAGAATATTTGAAAAAAGTTTCTGGTGTTGCATCCACAACAACTACAGCTGATGATGATTACGTTGAGTTAGATAGAATTAAGAGAGTTGATATTATAAAATCCGTATTTAAAGAAAATGATATTGTAATATCTGAACCAACCACAATTCAAATTCCATTGTCATTCAATGAGGGAGAATTATTCTTCTTCACTGAAAATGATCGTGCAGATACTGAAGAGTTCTTGTCTGAATTCATTGATGACTTTGTAAAGCCACGAAGTAATAGAGTCTTAATGTGGGAAGAAGGAACTAATCTCAATATTGGAACTGTCTTTGTAAAAGATGGACTTGCTGAGATACATTATGTATCAATAGAGGTTGGCAACTAATTGCTACTAGTTGTTGATAATGGTTCTATTTTCACAAAAAATCTAATTAATTTTTTAATTAAAAAAAATATTACTTTTGAGGAACAAACTCCTCATTCCTTAAATTTAAATTCACTTGGAAATTATGATTGCTTTATTCTTTCTGGAAGAAGAAAAAATGAAAAAAAGATTAATGAAGTTAATTCAAAAATAATTAAACATTGTATTCAAAATAATGTTAAATTATTAGGAATTTGCTATGGAGCAGAAATTCTAGCTCTTACTCTAGGAGGCACAATAAGGAAAACTAGTCTTAAAAAAGGAAATGAAACAATACAAACCTTGACTAGTAATCCAATATGTAATAATTCATTAGATGTTTTTGAAAGTCATGGGTTTGAGATTTCTAAACTACCAGGTGTTTTAGTTCCTCTTGCCAAATCACAACATTGTAAATATGAAATTATTCAATATGAAAAAAAACCAATTTTTGGAACTCAATTCCATCCTGAAATGAGCCAAGATGGGAATGATTTGATTGAAAAATTCTGTTTGCTCTGATTGATTTTAATAACTCTCAAAATTTCCTCATTTTATGGAAGAAGAAAACCATGAATTACTTTTACCACTTGTAGCTGAGGAAAATATCTGTCTTCCACTACCTATCAACGTTGTATCAAAATATTGGAATATTGATTTACCTATGGCTGAAGCCCTAGAAGCAGCAAAAAAATATTCAGGATTTGATGGTAGTATTCTAATTGAAGGAATAGAATCTGCAGAAAGACATGGTCTTACATGCCAAATAGTTCATTCTTCATTGAAAGAATTAAAAAAAATTATTGATTTAGGAATCCCCCCAATTGTAATTCTTCCCGGAATTCCTGAAATTACACAACATGCTTCAGTAATTACTGGTTATAATGAAGAAGAAAAAACAATTTTACATTATATCCAAAAAGGTAATCAAGAAGGAGAACAGCAAGAGGGAGCAATTCCTCAGGATATATTTGAAAAAGAATGGTCTGAAGAAGGAAAATTATTAATTATTTTAGCTCCATCTGATATTTCATCATCTATATCACTTGAAAATGATTCAAGTGCAAAATCAAATAGATTATGTCTTATTTCTGAGAAACAAAATATTTTAAAAAATTCATCTGAAGCACTTGAATCCTTAAAACAAGCTATACAGATAGATGAAAATAATTCAACTGCTCTAAATCTACTTGGTACAATGCTAAATGCACAAAATTCTATTGATTGTATAAAATATTATGAAAAATGTCTTGAAATTAATCAAAACTCATATTTGACATACAATGGTCTAGGAAATTTCTATCTTAAAACAAACAAATTTGAAAAGGCAGAAGATTATTACACAAAAGCAATTAAAATAGATTCAAAAAGATCTGCCAAAATTTACAAAAATCGTGCTTATCTGAGAGAAAAACAAAACAAAAATTCTGATGCTAAAGATGATCTTAAAAATTATTTAAAATATTTTCCAAAAGCTCCTGATAGAGGCGTAATAGAACAAGCCATTAGAGAATTATAATGCGGAGTGCGGGATTTGAACCCGCGGCCTTCAGCTTGGGAAGCTGACGTCATACCAGACTAAACTAACTCCGCCTAGAAGAAATTCATCAACTATGATTAAATATCTTAATTTGTAAACTAAAACATGGATGCAAGATGCCCTGAATGTGAAAAGGTTGCAATCTTAGATGATGATGTTACTAATGTAAAATGTCCTCATTGTAATTTTGAAGCAGATTATGATACCTATCTAGAGATTATGAAAGATCAAGCAATCAATATGTCATCTGAATATATCCCTGATAGACCGGGAATTTAATTACCAATAATTTCCTTTATCTGAGCAATCTAAGTGAGCTCCACAATTGGGACAAAACATATGGCATGCTTGCATGTCTACCATTTTGTTATCACATCTTGGACATCTGATCTCTTCCACCATGCCTATCTTTGTCAATCTTGATTTAAAAATAATGTCCAAAGGTTAATTAGTCGTTCAACTTTTTTTTGGAATACTTGGCTAACTTCAAACTTACCATCTCTGACATTAAAGGAAAGTCTGTTTCAAAGGAACTCAAAGACAGCGATGCTAATCCATTGTTAGGATTACAGTTAGGAAATGAAACTGATGCATCAGTAGTTGGACTAACTGGAAAATTGAAACTCACTGGAGGTAGTGATAAATCTGGTGTTCCGATGAGAAATGATGTTCATGGTGCAGCAAGAAAAAAAGTTTTACTTTCTAGAGGAGTTGGATTACAAGATGCAGAATATGGACAAAGAAAAAGAAAACTAATGCGTGGAAATACCGTATCTGAAGAAATCTATCAAGTAAATTGTAAGTTTGATGGAGAATTACCGGTTGAAGCTCCTGCAGAAGATGCTGCAACAGAAAAAACTGAAGATAAAAAAGAATAACTTAACATATACCGATTCTACTTTTTGACTCATGCATTGGAGAGAAACTCTTCCTGATTGGTATATAAAAAAATATGGTTATCAACCATGTGTAAACATTGGTACTGCAGGTCATGTAGATCATGGAAAAACTACTCTCATTCAAGCTTTAACTGGTTCATGGACTAGTGTACATAGTCAAGAACTAAAACGTGGAATTACAATACGTGTTGGTTATTCTGATGCAGCTTTTTACAAGTGTAAAAAATGTGAAGAGCCATTAGGATATTCAACAACTCCAAAGTGTAATAATTGTGGAAAAGAAAGTGAATTATCTAGAGTTGTTAGTTTTGTAGATAGTCCTGGTCACGAAAGTCTAATGGCAAACATGCTTTCAGGTTCAGCATTAATGGATGGGGCATTATTATTAGCAGCTGCAAATGAAAAAGTTCCTAAACCTCAGACCAAAGAACATCTTTTGGCTCTTCAAACCCTTGGAATCCAACAAATTGTTGTAGTTCAAAATAAAGTTGATTTGCTTTCTTACAAAGAAGCTCTTGCAAATTATCAAGAAATTACAAAATTTGTTAAAGGAAGTCATGCTGCTAAAGCACCGGTTATTCCAATTTCAGCACAATCCGGATTAAATATTGATGCACTAATTGGTGCTATTGAATCTACAATCAAAACACCTGAAAGAGATGAAAAGGCAGATACCGTAATGCATGTTTTACGTTCATTTGATGTAAACAAACCTGGAATAAAATTAAAAGATATCAAAGGAGGTGTAATTGGGGGAAGTCTTACTCAAGGAATTTTTAATGTTGGTGATGAAATTGAGATTAAACCTGGAGTTATGAATGAAAAGAAAAAGTCATACGAACCATTAATGACCGAAATTACTTCATTAGGAACTGCTGCAGGAATTGTTGAATCTGTAAAACCAGGTGGCCTAGTTGCGATTGGAACAAAATTAGATCCTGCTATGACAAGAAGTGATTCATTCATTGGTTCAGTAATAGGTAAACCTGGAACTCTGCCCGAAAATTCTACTTTATTAAAATTAGAAGTTAATTTATTTGATTCTGCAGTTGGTGCAACTGAAGATATTAAGGTGCAACCTATTACAACTGGAGAATTACTCCGACTAAATATTGGAACTGCTCCAGTATTAGGAAAAGTCACTAAAATCAAATCAAAGAATATTGAGATTGAATTGAGACGACCTGCATGTATATTTGAAGGTGGTAATGTTGCAATTAGTAGAAGAATTGCTGAAAGATGGAGATTAATTGGTGCAGGTATAGTTGGTTGAAGTAATCTGTGATACAAATTTCCTTATACATTTAGCCACAAATAGAATCAAAAATTTAGATAATCTGGATGTAGAAATAGGTCAAATTACTTTTGTTGTACCTCAAGTTGTACATAATGAATTATGTGAATTAGAAAAAAATCCAGAAAAAAAACAAAAAATACAATTGACATTAAATTACATCAAAAATTTTAAAATCATTCCTATACATGGTTCTTTTGCAGATAAAGAAATTTTAGAATATGTTTCTAAACATAGAATAATTGTGGCTACAATGGATAAAGATTTAAAAAAACAGATTAAAAAGAATGGAAGTTCAATAATATCTTTTTCAAATAATAGAATAGTTTTAGAATCTTAGAAAAATTTAACTTTAGGTCATTCTACATGATAATATGGTTTTAACTTTATCAAGTAAGGCATTTGAAAATGGTAATACTATTCCAAAAAAATATGGATATAAACATGGAAACACTAGTCCACCTTTAACAATTAATGGAATACCTGAAAATACTAAATCACTTGTTTTGATAATGGATGATCCTGATGCAATGGGCGCTGTTGGGAAAGTCTGGGTGCATTGGGTTGTATGGGGTATTGATCCCAAAAATTCAGAATTTAATGAAAATTCAATTCCATCAAATTGTATTGAAGGAGAAACTGATTTTGGTGAAATTGGATATGGCGGACCTGCTCCACCAGATAAAGAACATTCGTATATTTTCAAATTATATGCGTTAAACCAAAATTTAGATTCTAAAAAAGGTTCTACTAAACAAGAAATAGAAATAATAATGAAAGATCATATTATTTCAGAAACTATTCTACAGGGAAGATTTGCTCCTTGATTTGATTTAGTTTTAAGATTTTTTATACAAAGAGTAATAAACAAAGTTTTTCAAAAAATATCAGTTGTATGCTAATACTAAACTAATTTCTTTAGGTAATTTTGATTTCAAATTAAATCACCTTTTAATAATTGGAATACTAATTTTATCATTCTCTATTTCAGTTCTTCTTCGTGTTCAACCAGCTCAGTTTGGATTTGAATTAAATGAGTTTGATCCTTTTTTTAATTATCGAGCAACTCAATACATAGTTGAAAATGGAATTTTAGAATATTTTGAATGGAATGATAGTCTTAGTTGGCATCCTGCTGGAAGAGATATAGCTGGAACTTCACAAGTTACTCTTCATGTGACAGCTGCTGTAACATATTGGATTTTTGGTGGAGGAATGGATTTGTATGATTTTACAATTTTATTTCCAGTAATTTTTGGTTCTTTATCTGCGATAGTAATTTTTGCGTTAGTTAGAGTAATTGGTGGTACCACTGCCGGATTGTTTTCAGCATTATTATTTTCTATCTCTATTCCTATTTTAATCCGAAGTCCTATAGGGTGGTTTAAATCAGAACCTTTAGGATTATTTTTTAGTCTTTTAGTAGTATATTTGCTATTAAGTGGACTAAATTCTAATAATAAAAAAATAGCATTTTTAAAACTTTTAGGAGCTGGAATTTTTACTACATTTTCTCTTTCAGCATGGGGTGGAAATCAGTTTTTTATAATCCCGATAGCACTTTTCTTTATTTCTTTACCTTTTTTGAGAAGTGATAAAAAATTTATTCTTTGGGCAATACCTCTTTATTCTATTGTTACACTTTTGTCTTCCCTAGCATTAGATAGAGTAAGTCTTATTTTCATTTATGGTATGGGTGGTGTAACTTTACTAGTATCGACTATAGTAGTTGTATCTTGTATTTTAATTCAAATTAAAAGTTCAAAACATAAAATGAGAAATAGCTTACTATTCTTAGGAGCTTTCCTAATAATTTCCCCTGGCATTTTAATAATTAATTCTGATTTAGAATTTTTACCTGGAGACAGTCACAGATACCTTAATGCTGTAAATCCATTTTTAACTACTACAGATCCATTAGTAGATTCAATATCAGAACATGCTATTACAACATCATCTCAATCGTTTCTATTTAATTCGATACTGATGATTTTTTCAGGACTTGGAATTTGGTTAATAATTAAAAATATTCAAAATAAAGATCATAGTTTTCTTAAAACTGATATGATAACATTTTCATTAATTTTAGGATTTTTTGGCGTCTATGTAAGTTCAACATTTGTTAGATTAGCAATTTTTGCTTCAATTGGCGTTATCATTTTGTCTTCATTAGGACTAACTATATTGCTAAAAGAATTTTTTAAAAATAAACCACATTCCAAAAAACCCATAAGCAAATTATTACAATTCCCTCTTGTTGCAGGAATTATTATTCTACTTGTAATTCCAATGATTTACCCTCCAGGTGCAGAAGTATCTCTTTTGTCACAGATGCCTCCTACTATTTTGAATGGTGGTACCGCTTTCACTATTTCTACAAATGATTGGTTAGATGCTCTAGACTGGATGAAAAATAATACTCCTAAAGATGCTGTTGTAGCATCTTGGTGGGATTATGGATATTGGATTTCAACTATGGGAGAAAGAACAACTTTGGCAGATAATGCAACACTTTCTACTCGTGTGATTAAAAATATAGCAAATATGCTTCTTGACAATCCCGATTCTGCATGGAATTCTCTTAATGAAATGCAAGCAGATTATGTGATAGTTTTTGTATCCGGTGAAAGGTTGAATCTTACAACTGCTGAATCATTTTATAGATTAGGTGGCGGTGGTGATGAATCCAAGAAACAATGGTTCATGAGGATTGCAGGACTAGATGAAACAAAATATTTACATTCTGATGGTATAAGTGGAACAGATTATTTCTGGAATGAAACTTTACTAGGACAAATGTTCCCCTTTTCACTTTTGGGATATGTTAATCCAAATGATTTGAATCATCAATCAGAAACATATGTGCCTGGTATGATTGGAATTTATGAAAAAGATATCAAATACACTTCTGATGGTAATGAACCATTAAGATTAGTTTATGCATCATCTAGTTTTACAGAAGAAAAAATTGGTCCAATGCTTGGAGTTTTCATTTATGAAGTAAACAAAGATTACAAACCTTCATCATAATTTACTAGGAATAACGTTCTGCTAATCTATATCTCATATACTTATCATCAGGTGAAAATTTTGCTGGATGAACCGAAATTGTTTCTTCACCACATTTAGGACATTTTTCTTTTAATGTATAATGATTACATTTTGAACATTTTCTTAACAAAAATCTCATTTTAATTTTCTCGAGTTTTCTTTGAATCTTCCCTAGTAAATTTGAATGAGCCTTTTTTCTTATCTATATTATTCTCAATTTCTTCAATAATTGGTTTTAATAATTTTTCAGCAGATTTGAAATCCTCTGAATTAATAGATAATCTATACTTGGGTGCTCCCAAATATGTAATATCTATTGTAGAATCTTTTTTTATTACATCTAACAATGTTTTTTTAATTATTTCAACACCATCTGATTTATTACTTGTAATTTCCATAATTCCTCTAATTTCAACTGAAGGGAGTTTAATTTTAGAGCAAATATCTTCAATTACTGTTGCAGTTTTCTTTGCAATTTTTAATTCTTTAACAGATCCAATTCCATTTCTTCCAATAGATATGAATGCATCATAAACTGAATCAAATTTTGAATAGATACTATCTTCTAATTTTTCAACTTCTTCATCAGTTAATTTAGCTTTTTCTTGAACATTTTGTAATAGTGTTTTTCCTTTCTCAAACTTTTTTACTTCTTTGAGTTTTTGTTTTTTCTGATCTTTTGAAACTTGTTTTAATGAAAGATCAATATCCCCTCGTTGAGCGTTGACTTTCTTTACAAGAAGAACTTTTTTCTCCCCATCTTTAACAAATCTGTTTACAGATCTAATCCAACCAGGAGCAATCTCTGAAATGTGTAAAAATCCTTGAATGTCATCATATTCATCTAGTGTAACATATGCCCCATGATCCATTACTTTAGTAACAGTAGCAAGAACGATTTCCCCCTGTTCAGGCATTTCTTGAATTTCAGTAGACATTTCTTCTAAAACTTCCCCATGCGTAAATTAATGTTCCTAGTTAGAAATCAATACCCTTCTTTGCTTTGATTCCTTGTTGAAATGGATGTTTTATTTCTCTCATCTCTGTTACTAGATCAGCAATTTCAATAATTTCATCTTTGGCATAATTACCTGTTAATACCAAATCCACATTTTTTGGTTTTGACTTTATAATGTTGAGAACATCATTCACTGAAATTAAATTGAGATTTACTGCATAGTTTATCTCATCTAAAATTACAATATCATAATTTCCTGACTGAATTTTCTCATTACTTATCCTAATTGCTTCTTTTGCAACATATTCATGATCTTTTTTTTGGCTTTTATCATCAATTATTCCTACAAATCCTTTTCCAATAGCAACCATTTCAAATTCTGGCTCAAGTCTTTTTGATGAATCCATTTCACCATAATGCCATGATCCTTTAATGAATTGAATCATACAAATTTTCTTTTCATAACCAGTAGCACGTAATGCAATTCCTAATGCTGCAGTTGTTTTCCCTTTCCCTTTTCCAGTATACACAATGGTTAAACCATCTTTTTCCATAATTCTCATTCAATGATTCTCACTAAAAACATTGAGGATTTTCAAAAATCTATCAATTTAAATAAAAAATGGTTCTAGTCATGCAATTGAGAATTCCTAGAATTGTAATTGCAGGTGCTACTAGTGGAGTAGGTAAGACATCAATCACCTGCTCAATTATCTATGGTTTACAAAAAAAAGGATTTTCTGTTCAACCTTTCAAGGTTGGACCTGATTACATAGATCCAAGTTATCTATCTAGTATTTCAAAACATGAAACTTACAACTTGGATGCATGGATGATGGGTGAGAAACAACTTTTGAATAGTTTTGTTTCCAATTCAAAATCTAATATTTCTATAATTGAGGGTGTTATGGGATATTATGATGGATTTGGTGGTGATTCAAACTATGCTAGTACTCATCATGTAGCTTCATTAACAAAGTCTAATGTGATATTAGTTCTTGATGCAAGTAAAACTTCACGTTCTATTGCTGCAACTGCACTAGGATTTTTGAAATTTCATAGAAATTCTCGTATATCGGGAATAATTCTTAATAAAATAGGCAGTAAAAAACATGAACTTCTATGTAGAAGTGCTCTAGAAAAAACTAAAATCCCAATTATTGGAGTTATTCCAAAAAATCCTCTATTGAATATGTCTTCAAGACATCTAGGATTAATTTCAACATTAGAGAATAAAGTTCTAAAAAAACAAATTGAAAAAATATCAAAAATAATTTTAGAAAATATTGATATTAATCAAATAATAAAAATAGCAAAAAATTTATCTGATCTTCTAAAACAAACAAAACCCAAATATAAAAAAACAAAAACTACTATCGCTGTTGCACTTGACACATCATTTAATTTCTATTATCAAGATAATTTAGAAGCATTATGTCGTGAAGGTGCAAAATTAAAATTCTTTAGTCCTGTTAAAGATAAAAAAATTCCAAAATGTGATGGTCTATACATTGGTGGTGGATTTCCTGAAATTTTAGGAAATTCTCTTGAAAAAAACCAAACCATGAAAAAAACAATAAAAAAATTGTCTGAAGATAATCTCCCTATCTATGCGGAATGTGGAGGATTGATGTATTTGACAAAATCTATTTTATCTGAAAATAAAAAATACAAAATGATTGGATTATTTGATGCTGAAACTAAAATGACAAAGAAAATGAGACTAAATTATACTAAAGGTAAAATTATTTCAAAAAACCCAATCACAGAAAAATTACACAATTTCCAAGGACATGAATTTCATTATTCTTATTTAGATTCTGTTTCTTCTGATTCAAAATTTGCTTATTCTTTAGAAATAGGTGAAGGAATTAAGAGACACCAAGATGGACTAATTCAAGATAACACTTTGGCATCATATGGTCATCTTTATTTTGATAGTTCAAACTATGCAGAAATTTTTGTTAAAAACTGTATAAAATCTTCAAAGAGATGATTCTGCTCTAATTAGTTTGAAAATTGCATTTATTGTAGCCGATACTGAAGAACTTCCTCCTTTACGACCTAGATTTGTAATAAATGGCGCTTCTTCTAACCTTGCTAATTCTTCTTTTGATTCAGAAGCACAGATGAATCCAACTGGAATTCCAATAATTAAGGCAGGTTTCACTATGCCTTCTTTGACCATTTGAATGACTTCTTGTAAAGCAGTAGGTGCATTACCAATAGCCACAACTCCTCCATCAATGTCCGAAATTGCTGCCCTCATTGATACTTGTGAGCGTGTTTTTCCTTCTTTTTTAGCCAATTCCATGATTTCAGGTTTTGAAATATTACAAACTATATCATTACCAAAATCTTTTGGATTTTGCTTGTTCATTCCACCAATTACTCCATTAACATCCACAACAATACTACAACCATTTTTCAAAGCCTTCATTCCACTTTCAATTGCATCTTTATGAAA
>Ga0209992_10001893_pt1 | contig 20475 bp, 24 predicted proteins | sample 2SBtaG_2_FD_182564 | JGI IMG/M metagenome (GOLD analysis project Ga0209992, IMG submission 182564) | Deep subsurface microbial communities from Kolumbo volcano to uncover new lineages of life (NeLLi) - 2SBTROV12_ACTIVE470 metaG (SPAdes)... | ecosystem: Environmental > Aquatic > Marine >... | reverse complement strand
ATACAAAAATTGCAAAAACATTTCCTTCATTTGCATTTTTTTTTATTCTCTGAATTACTGGAATCAAAAATGCTTCAGTTTTTCCTGAAGCTGTTGGTGCCTCAATCACTACATTTTCTCCAAAGGTAATTTCTTCAATTGCTTCTTCTTGAAATTTGTAAAATTGCACAATTTTCAATTCTTTGAGATGCTCGGTAATTGACTCATCAAGCCCCAAATCTTCTACTTTACAGCCCATTTTAGGCTCGGGATTGCTCAAAACTTTGTATTGTGAAATGTAATCTTTTTTTGAATAAAGAATTTCCTCGGTAATTTTATCTGGGTTGTTTTTCCCAATCATCTCTTTGATTTCATTTTCGTCTCTTACAATTCCCTCATCTTTGAGTCCTTCAGAGAGGCCCTTTTCTGTGACCAATCCTTTGTCAAACCTGGATAGAAACTCAAGGAATACCTCGTCTACATTTTTTGAAAACTCTAACAGATCTTCTATTCCACATTTTTCACAAGAAACATGCATTTTTTTATTGAATGTTTTTTGGATTTCAATTTTTGACTTACATTTTGGACATGAAAACTTCAAGATCTATTTGATAAGAAATGAATGATGATTTATTGTTTGGTGGGTTTTTTCACCCATGACATTATTAAGCTAGAACAGAGTCTTGAATTTAAAAATGAAAAAAATAGAAATTAACAAAATTTACAATCAGAACTGTATAGAAGGAATGAATTTAATTCCTAAAAATAAAATCGATCTTGTTATCACTGATCCTCCATTTGCCATTAATTTCAAGGCAAAAAAGGCAAATTATAACAGAACATCATCTAGAGTACTATCTGGATATAGTGAAATCAAACCTGAGGATTACTATGATTTCACATTCGCTTGGATGAGTGAAGTTTTTCGAATCTTGAAGGATTCTGGAAGTATGTATGTATTTTCAGGATGGAATAATCTAAAAGATATTTTACGTGCATTAGATGATGTAGGTTTTACTACTATAAACCATGTAATTTGGAAATATCAATTTGGGGTGGTCACTAAAAGGAAATTTGTCACTTCTCACTATCACTGTCTTTATGTTTGCAAAGATGACAAGAAAAGAAAATTCTTTCCCTTTTCTAGGTTCAAAAAAGAGGATAAAACAAAAGATGGACGAAGTCTTCATTACAAAGACAAAGAAGATGTGTGGGACATCAAAAGAGAATATTGGACAGGAGATGAAAAAACTCCCACTAAGCTTCCTTCTGAAATAATTAAAAAATTATTAGAATATTCAAGCGAAAAGAAGGATGTTGTACTTGATCCATTTCTTGGTTCAGGCCAAGTTGCAGTAGTAAGCAAGTCTCTAAAAAGAAAATATTTGGGATTTGAGATAGTTCCTGATTATTACAAATTTGCTAAAAAAAGACTTGACACAAATACATACAGAATTAAAAAATCAAAATAGATTACTCTTTTTCTTCCACGTCATCTACTCTTTTTTGACCCATTTTATCAGCAATACTTTTTCTTAATTCATCATCTGTTTTTCCTTCAATTTTTACTCCTGCTGATTTTGCAATCATCTCTAACTTTTCTCGTTCTGATTCCACAGGTCCTGAAATTTTAGGTGTTTCCTCTGTGGCATCTTTGATCTGATCCTGAATTTCATTTTTAGCTTTATTGTATTCATTTACTACTTTTCCCATCTTTCTTGCAGCTCCTGGAAGCTTACCCGTTCCCAAAATCAAAACTAGTGCTACAAAAATTATAATCATCCATTCACTTCCACCAATGTTTAGTGAATAATCAAACATGTCTTGGTGTTGTCTAATTTGAAATTAAACCTAATGTCTGTATTTGTGCCTAAATTGATGATATTTTATTGAATCTCATTCGTGAGAAGCACTTATTGATTTAAATAAATTCAGAACTGATAATTTTTATGAAAAAAATAGAAGCAATCGTTCAACCTGGAACAAAAGATGCAGTAATTGCTGCAATCAAAAAAGTCGGTGTTGGCGGTGTAACTGTTCACCAAGTTCAAGGCCAAGGTGCACAAGATCCTCCTTTAGTAGGACAATATTTCAGTAGAGATATGATCATCTGTGTTGTAGATGATCCTAAACTAGATGAAATACTAAATGCAATTGCAAATGTTGCTTGTTCTGGAACAAAAGGTGATGGCAAAGTCTTTGTTACAACCATTGATGATGCACTTGACATATGCACTAAAAAACGTGGAACAATGGATATCTAATTAGAGATTCTCTGCGGTTCTAGTTTCTTTCTAGCATTTATTGCAAATAGTGCAACTCCAATTCCTATTATACAAAAAACAACATATGGTGTTTCATTTCCAAATGATTGTGTTATTGGGCCTCCAATAGTTGGTCCTATTGCCCATCCCATGCCAAAAATTGTTTCATATGCACCAATAATTTTTCCTGAAATTCCTTTTCGAGTTTTACTCAAAATTATCTCCAAAGTTAATGGGAAAAAGATGCTAAATCCAAATCCCATTAGAACTAGAGCGATTCCAAAAGTAAAGATTGAATCTGCAACAACAGATATTGCCAATCCTGCTGATACTGCAATAGTTCCTGCAATCAACGTTTGGCTTGTTTTTCTTGCAAATTTCCCTACTAGTGCAAGAGATATCACTCTGGATATTCCAAAAACAAAATACAATAACAAAATATCTGTAGCAGACATTCCGTTGTCATTGAGAAATGCTGGATAAATTGTGAGAATTATTCCAAACGATGATGTACAAAAAATCAATAATATAATTACCTCTGGAAATCTTTTCATTTCCTTTATTGATGAAAATGAAAATCTTTCATGATGCTTCTTTATGCTTTTTCTTGAGGCTAAAAGAGAAGAAATTATTGCAGCTGCGAGAATAAATGCAGCAATTTGGAATAGTATTCTATATGTGACATCCAGACCTTCCAGTAATGCTGAACCAAGCAAAGGTCCTGCCATGAATCCAATCACAAAAAACATTGTAAACCAAGAGATGTGCTTTACCCTGTTTTCTTCTGAACTTTGATTTGAAATAATTGCTTCACATGGAGGCCAAAAAAATGCATGTGCCACACCTGTCAAAATTCTAAACCCCATGATTTCTGGAACTGATTGTGCAATTGATAGAAGATAAATTGATGCAGAATTAATGGCTGCACCCAATGTTAACAAATATCCATTGTTTATTCTATCTAGTAAAATTCCTACAAAAAGTGGAATGAACATGTAGGGGATGAAGTTTGTTAATCCAATTAATCCCAATTCAGAATATGTTGCACCAATGACATTTTTTGCAAATACTGGTAAAATTGGACCGTGCAATCCATATGAAATTCCTATGATTAAACCTGTGATGTTTACAAGTATGAGAACTCTATTCATTTGTATGCGGCAACCATTATTGCCCCGCCCATAAGATCTTTCTCAAACTCTACTCTTGAGAATTTTTCTAAAATTAACTGTTCTAGTTTTTTGTTTTGAGGCCATCTCTTGTATGTTCCATACAGAGTGCCAAACTTTAATCCTAATCTCCCTCCTGCAGCAAATGCGAGAATTGGCAGAATACATCTGAGATAAAATGAAACTCCTGCTCTGAAAAATGCTTCATCTGGTTTTCCCAAATCTACTATTACAAATCTCCCACCTTTTTTCAAAACTCTGTGAATTTCAGAAATTGCAATTCTCAAATTTATTGCGTCTCTTAACGAATAACCGCATAATACTGCATCAAACTCTTCATCTTGAAATGGAATATGTTCAAAAACACCATTTGCCATGTCTGGTGTTTTTTCAAAAAATGTGCCTGTGTTTTTTAACATTGGTACAAGAGGATCATATAGTGTGATTGAGATTTTTCCGTCAGTTAATTTCATTGCAGTCTTTGACATATTTCCAAAACCTGAACCTGCATCTAGTATTTTGTTTCCTGACATGACTCTTTTTGAAATTCCGCGAATTCTATGTTCTTTGTCTTTACCTAATGAAATGATTGAATTTACTTTATCATAAATTGGAATAATTTCTCGAAGTACTTCCATTACTTCTCCCCAATAACTTCCTAAACCCATAATCTATCGTCTCAGTATACTTGTTTGAATAGTTTTCAAATCAAAGAGTTTACTGTGTAGCAAACTTTGATGCGTTTTGAGAATAATTTTGTAAATCAGATTCTGAAACTTTTTCAAAGATTTTTGCTTCAGATGTGACTTTTGCCATTTTTATGTTGTTTACACCTTCTTTTGCTTCTGCTTTGAGATTGATTGCTGCAATAGCTAAAGATACTGCATCATCCAAACTCAAATCATCTTTGTAGTGTTTTTCCAAAAATGCATTTACATCATCAGAACCTGCACCAATTGCAACTGCTGCAAATTGGACATATGTTCCACTTGGATCAGTAACATAGATTGATTCTCCTTTTTGATCAATTCCTGCAATTATCATAGAAACACCATTTGGTCGTACTCCACCATATTGTGTAAATTGATGGGCTTGGTCTGCTAGATGTTTTGCAACTGTTGCAACTTCAACAGATTCATCATATGTCATTCTATTTCCTTGTGAGAAGAATCTTGCACCGTCTACTTGAACACGTGCATCTGGAATGTAACCTGCTGCTGCTACTCCAATATGATAATCCACTTGAAAAATTTTCTGAGTAATATTACTAGTTTGTAAAGTTCGAGGCTTTTCCTCTACTGCCATGATGACTCCTTGTTTGGTTGCAATACCTATTGCTAAAGTTCCTCTTTTTACTGTCTCAATGGCATATTCGACTTGGTAAATTCTACCATCTGGAGAATACATTGTAGGAGTCATGTCGTATCCTCTTGATGCCATCATAATGTCTCGAGTTCATTCTCAGTCAATTTAAGGGTAATTGTCCTGCCTGAATATGGAAAAGATCTGGAAATAGGGTTTTAAGCAAAATTGCCTAAATCAATTTAAGAAAAATGACTAATCAACTGCTGGAATTCAAAGAAATCCTTAGATCAAGACAGGTTTCAGAACAAAGAAAACCAGACAAGCAAACTAGGAAGCTCTTACTATACTTGTTCACAAGTACTCGAGGTGGATTCACAAGATTAAGAATAATTATTCATCTTTTAGATCAATCATACAATACACATCAGCTAGCCCAAAAACTTGAGCTAGATTACAAGGCAGTTCAACATCATATGAAAGTCCTTGAAAAAAATAACATGGTTTCAAAAATTGGTGAAAAATATGGTGCAATATTTCATTTGTCTAATTTTCTTGAAATTAACATAGGTGCACTAGACGAAGCTATTGACAAATTAGATAGAAAATTAAATCACACAAAAATCTACATGTGATTGGATTTCTGAATCAGCGATCTGAAATTTTGAACTAAAGTTAATATAATATGCACAATTTGAAAAATCATCTTGGTCAAACACGATCCATTTGCAAATGCAACAAAACAAGTCAATGATGCATGTGATATTTTAGGAATCAAGGACAAAGAATTACGTGAATATTTGGCAATGCCAAATAAAATGATGAGAGTAAAAATTCCAGTAAAAATGGATAATGGTAAGATTAGAGTTTTCACAGGTTTTAGAAGTCAACATAACAATGACAGAGGTCCATACAAAGGAGGTATTCGTTACTTTAACCCTGAAGGTGGTGTCGAATACATGGAACGCGAAGTCATGGCACTTTCTTCATGGATGACATGGAAATGTGCAATTGTAGATATTCCTCTTGGTGGAGGTAAAGGTGCAATCTATGTTAATCCAAAAACTGAAAAACTCAGTGACGGTGAAATGGAGAGACTAACAAGACAGTTTGCATACAAAATTTCTGAAATTATTGGACCTGAAAAAGATATTCCAGCACCAGATGTTTACACAACCGGTCGAGAGATGACACAAATTATGGATACATTTAGCAAACTAAACGGTAACAAATATTCTCCAGGTGTAATTACTGGAAAGCCAATTTCTATGGGGGGTTCACTTGCAAGAAATGTTGCAACTGGATTAGGTGCAGCATATACAGTTAGAGAAGCTGCAAAAGCAATTAAACTAAATCTTAAAGGTGCCAAAGTCGTTTTACAAGGATTTGGTAATGCATCAACATTTGCAGGAGAGTATCTTGAAAAAATGGGTGCTAAAGTTATTGCTGCTAGTGATTCTAAAGGCTCTATCTCAATTCCTAAAGGTGCAAAAGTTAGTAAAATTTTGGAACATAAAGAAAAGAAAGGTTCTGTTGTAGGATTTCCTGGAAGCAAAAAAATCTCAACTGAAGAACTACTTACAACAAAATGTGATATTCTAGTTCCAGGTGCATTAGAAAATCAAATCAATGCAAAAATTGCAAATAAACTTCAATGTAAAATTATTGCAGAAGCTGCAAATGGTCCAACTTTACCTGAAGCAGATCCAATTATTCTCAAAAAGAAAATTTTAGTAATTCCTGATATCTTGGCAAACTCTGGTGGTGTTTGTATCTCTTACTTGGAATGGGTACAAAATAATCAAGGCTACTATTGGTCATTTGATGAGGTTGCAAACAAGATGGAGAAAAACATCACAAAGGGATTCAAAGATGCATATGCTCTAACTAAAAAGCACAAAATTGACATGAGAAAAGCAACCATGGTTTTGGCAGTAGAGAGAGTTCTTGAAGCATTTAACCAAAAAGGCATCTGGCCATAATCTTAGGCTAGAAAAGATTCGTAACTCACTAGTTGTTCTATAAACATGATTTTGCCTTTTGTAATTATTCGTAGTTTTCTTTTGAAAGAAAGATCTACTTTTGTCCTTCTTTGCAACAATTGAATTGTTTTTCCAGTTAAGATTCTCCCCTTTCTGTCTCTGTCAAAAAGTATGATTAGTCTTTCATATTTTGCAACAGAATCTGCAAAGTTGACCGTCCCTCCAAATCTGTGAAATTCTAAAACTTTGCCTGTGTAGCCTAGTTTTCTTAATGCGTTTGAATCTCTTTTTCCTTCAACAATTACTACACTTTTTTCTATAGAGTTTAATTCCAATACAAAATTTTTCAACTCTAAAATTTCTTTTTCGGAAACTAACATGCTGTGTAATTGATTTTAAGATATTAAAATACAGCATGTTGAAAACCAATAAATTAATTCACTAGAACAAATCAATGATTACAAATGAAAACTGAAACAGAAATTGCTGAGTATAGAAAAGAGATTGAACAAAGACTAATCAAAACTGAATCAATGGATGCCATGAAATACTATCAAGGTGTTCTTAGAAGTCTTGAATGGGTAACTACGGGAAAAGACGTTTAGAAAAATGTCTAATGTTTTACTTGTACAAAACACAAGAATCGAAGGTTCTGGTTATTTGGGAGAACTCTTAGAAAAAGATGGGTTTGAAATTACATCTGTAAATGCAAAACATGAGAAACTTCCAGACAAAGATTTTTCTCTAGTTGTTATTTTAGGTGCTCCTGAAAGTGCAAACGAAGATTTGCCTTATCTCCAAGCAGAACAAGAGTTAATTAAAAAATCTGTTGAGAAGAATGTTCCAGTACTTGGAATTTGTTTGGGTTCGCAGTTGATTGCAAAAACCTTTGGTGCCAAAGTGTATAGTGGCCCAAAAAAAGAGATTGGATTTTACAATGATTTGAAAGTCTCTGATGATTCTTCATTTTTTTCAGGTTTTCAAAATCCAGTTACTGTATTTCATTGGCATGGAGATACCTTTGATTTGCCTGAAGGTGCAGTAAGACTAGCCTCATCTGAACATTATGCCAATCAGGCATTTAGATACAAAAGTGCAGTGGGACTACAATTTCATATGGAGGTAAATGAGGACATGGTAAATCTATGGCTTGACAACACTGAGGAAAAATTACAAAAAATTCCTTACATCGATCCACAAAAAATTAGATCAGAAATTGATGAAAATATTTCAATAGTAAAATCAAACATGAAGAATTTTTACAACAATTTCAAATCTTCATTTGATCTTTGACCAAAGTTTAATATATTGAGTTTTGATTTATCGATCGAACGATGGCTGCTGTGAAGAAAATTTTTGATGAAATTATTCAAACTAATCACAAAGTCATCACTGAAGAAACATCAAAATCTATTCTCAAAACTTATGGCGTTAAAGTACCACCTTATGCTTTAGTCACTTCTGCTGATGAAGCAGTAAAACAAGCAAAGAAGATTGGCTTTCCACTTGTTATGAAAGTAGTATCTCCACAAATTTTACACAAAACAGATGTTGGTGGAGTTAAAGTTGGATTAGACAATATTGCTGATGTCAAAAAAACATTCACTGACATGTATGGTAGACTTTCAAAAAAGAAAGGAGTTGATGTTAAAGGAATTCTTCTTGAAAAGATGGTTCCAAAAGGTGTTGAACTAATTGTAGGTATTCAAAACGATTCTCAATTCGGTCCAATCATTATGGTGGGACTTGGAGGTATCATGACAGAAGTAATGAAAGATGTTGCATTTAGAATGCTTCCAATTACAACTTCTGATGCAAAATCAATGTTAAATGAACTCAAAGGCTCAAAACTTCTCAAAGGATTCAGAGGAAGTGAACCAATTGATACTAACATGGTTGCAAAAATGTTAGTAAACATTGGAAAATTAGGCGTAGACAATGCAGATTACATTAACAGTATTGACTTTAACCCTGTCATTGTATATCCAAAATCACATTTTGTAGTTGATGCAAAAATTATTCTAAATAAAGAACTAAAGAAAAATTCTATCTCTAAAGCAAAACCAAACAAAGACAATATGGAGACATTCTTTACTCCAAAATCTGTTGCACTAGTTGGCGCTTCAGCAACTCCTGGAAAGATTGGAAACTCTATCCTAGATAGTTTGGTAAATTATGATTTCAAAGGAAAGGTATACCCAATTAATCCAAAAGCAGACAAAATCTTTGGACAAAAATGCTATCCATCAGTTGCAGCAATTCCTGGCAACGTTGATCTTGTCGTAGTTTCAGTAGATTTGTCAATGACTCCTCCTGTCTTAGAAGATTGTGCAAAGAAAGGAGTTCGCAGTGTAGTTATTGTTTCAGGTGGAGGAAAAGAACTTGGTGGAGAAAGAGCCGATTATGAAGCTGAAGTAGCAAGATTATCTAAAAAACATAAAATCAGAATTATTGGTCCTAATTGTATTGGAATGTTCAATGCTGCAAATCGTCTTGATTGTGCATTCCAAGGACAAGAAAGAATGCTTCGTTCAAAATTAGGCCCTGTTGCATTTTTCTCACAAAGTGGAACAATGGGAATCAGTATGTTGGAATCTGCTGATGTATTTGGTTTATCCAAGATGATTAGTTTTGGAAATCGTTCTGATGTTGATGAAGCAGACATGATTTGGTATGCTGCAAACGATCCTCAAACCAAAGTAATCGGATTGTATGTTGAAGGATTTGGTGATGGTAGAAAATTCATTAATGTTGCTAAACGAGTTATGAAAGAAAAGAAAAAACCAATCGTAATTTGGAAGAGTGGAAGAACTACTGCAGGTGCTAAACAAGCAGCTTCACATACAGGCTCACTTGGAGGCTCAAATGCAATTATTATGGGTGCATTCAAACAAGCAGGAATTATCTCAGTTGAAAGTTATCAAGAATTAGCTGGAGTCTTAAAGGCACTAGCATGGCAACCTTCTGCAAAGGGTAACAAAGTTGCAATGACCAGTAATGGTGCCGGTCCAATGATTGGCGGAATTGATCAATTAGAAAAATTCGGTCTTACAATTGGAAAATTATCTCCACAGGGTGTCAAAAAGATGAAGGCACATTTCCCACCTGCAGTTCCTATTCATAATGGAAACCCTGCAGATGTTGGAGGTGGTGCAACAGCAGAAGATTATAGATTTGTTATTCAACAATTCATGGATGAAAAGAATGTCGATATAGCAATGCCTTGGTTTGTTTTCCAAGATGATCCTCTTGAAGAAACAATTGTTGATCATTTAGCTGCTTTCCAAAAGAAAAGAAAGAAGCCTCTTTTGGCTGGTGGAAACGGTGGTCCATACACTGAAAAAATGATAAAATTAATTGAGAAACACAATGTCCCAGTATACCAAGATCTAAGAACTTGGGTTGCAGCAGCATCTGCACTACATCAATGGGGAAAAATTTCTAAAAAATAGATAACATTTAAGTTTCTCATGACTTGACAAATTTCCATGTCACTAGTTACCACATCTACTTCTGATGGCATCTGTACTGTCAAGATCAACAGACCAGATAAACTCAATGCCATGAATATTGATGTTGCAAAAGAACTAATCAAAACTTTTGAAGAACTAAGTCATGATGACAATGTCAAAGTAATAATTTTGACTGGTGAAGGAGAAAAGGCATTTTCTGCTGGAGCAGATATTGAATACATGTCAAAAATCTCTGCAGATGAATCAGTTGAATACGCAAAGACAGGTCAACTTGTTACTGCAACTATTGAATTGGTAAAACAACCAACTATTGCAGCCGTAAATGGCTTTGCTTTAGGTGGAGGTTGTGAACTTGCAATGTCTTGTGATATTAGAATAGCTGCAGATACGGCTAGACTTGGTCAACCAGAAGTAACAATTGGTGTCCCTCCAGGATGGGGTGGCACACAAAGATTGATGAGAATTGTGGGAATAGCAAAAGCAAAAGAACTTGTTTACACAGGCAAAATGGTCAAAGCAGAAGAAGCAAAAGAAATTGGTTTAGTAAATCATGTAGTTCCTCTTGCATCATTACAAGAAGAAGCTTTGAAAATGGCACAACAAATTGCTGGAAACTCAACAATGGGTGTTCAGATGTCCAAAGTTGCAATCAACAAAGGACGAAATGCAGATCTTGATACTGGTCTTGCACTAGAAATTCTTGCTTGGAGAAATTGCTTTACTCATCCTGATAGGGAAGAGCGAATGACCGCATTTGTAAACAAATCAAAGAAATAGCTATTTCTAATTTCTTTCTTATTTTATTTATTAAAAAAAGTTAGAGTTTCTAAGATTCTACTTTACTGTAACTACTCCAACTCTCCATGGATGGAATGAACAATAGTAGTGGTATACTCCTGCTTCTTCAAATGTAAATTCGAATCTGTCTCCTGTATTTAGTGGAGGACTATTGAACAAGTCAATTACATTTCCAAGTTCATCTTGGCTTTGGATGTTATGTGATACAGAATCATCATTCACCCATGTTACTTTGGTATTTGTACTAGTCTCTAGATTCAATGGTAAGTAAAATCCACTACTTGAAACATCCGAATTTTCATTTGGAATGATTATTTGCGCCTCCTTCATTTCTGATATTGTTTCTTCAGCTGATTCAATCTCTATTATTCCACTCTCGATCAAAAATTTAATTGCATTTAGAAATTCTGCCTCTGAAATGTCTCCTTGGCCATACCATAATGCATTATTTTTTACCCATTCTGGAACAGGTTCTGCATTTGCAAAATTTACAGAAAATGAAATAAATACAATTGATAATACTAAACCTGGAATGAATATTTTGTTTAACCCAATTCCCATACTTTGTTATATTTTTTGAAGATTTAAATGATTATGTAGATTTTCAGAAATTTTTTCATTAGATTTTAAAAATTCTTAAAAATTTTTCAATATAAAAATAAAAAAAAGAAGATTATTCTTCTACTATGAATAGACCTATCATTCCTGCATCTGCATGACTTACGACATGGCAATGGAATAACCAAACTGCTGGTTTGTCTGGTTTTATGATAAATGATTCAATGGTTCCTTGTACAAGAGGAAATGTTTGAGATGTAATTGTAGAATCTCCTCCATCAGTACTTGAGATCATTGTATTTCCATGTAAATGGAATGAATGTATCTGATCACCTAAGTTTGTAACGTGGAATTCAACTGTTTCTCCAACCTTTGCCTTGTAGACAGGTAATGTGTAATTGAACTGTGACACAACTCCCTCCATACCTTTTTCTGCAAAGATTTCTTCAAGAGCTTTTTCTCCACCTGGCATTCCCTTACCATTCATGATAAAGTATGGTTTAGGCCCATCTGCTATTCTTTCAACATCATGACCCATTTCAGACATGATGATTGGAATATGTCTATCAATGGCAGGACTTGGAGAACTTCTTTCAATTATGATGTTTCCATAAAGACCTTGCAAGATATGATCTTTTATTCCAAGACCTTCAGATCCTGCATGATCATGGAAAAATGTCGCTCCTTCATTAACTACATTGTATTCATATGTCCATTCTCCACCTGGTGGTATCATTGAACCTGCTCCAACACCTGTGATTAGATTGACTGGTGATCCATCGTGTTTTGGATCATAGTCACTCATATGAGCATGGAAACTGTGAGTCAAATCATGATTATTGATTACTCTGACTCGTAATAGATCTCCTTGATTTACCATTAGAGTTGGTGCAGGTACTGTTCCGTTGTATGTCCAAGCATGCCAGATAGCAGTATCAGATACTTGAATGTCTGTTTGCTCAATTATCAATGTATATTCTGTAACTGGTTGTTTTCCAGCTTCGACAATTTGTGATTGTGTATCCGATACAATTTGAGGTTGAACCTCAGATACAGATTGTATTTCTTTATTCAGATCTGGTAAAAATGAAACATTTCCTGTTGCTGCCACAATTAAAAATGCAAGCAAGATTGGTATTCCTATCAGACCAAATTTTTTCTGCATAACTAGAACGATAAAATATCATTCAATTAAACTGAAAATAGTTTTTCCAACTTTAGAATTATGATAATTGATTTTTATGTCCTTTAATGTTGGTTTTTTATAGGTAAATTTTCAAGATCTGACTCTTGTAGAATTTTAGAAAATAAGCCTTTTTTGAGAGTCATTATCTTAAGTACACATTGTCTTGCAGTGCAGACTAATCTATTATATCCAATTTTGAACCTGTTTTTTCATGCAAGAATTAATTCAATCCCAAAAAATTTTAGATGAAGATAGAAAGCAGGTTATTTTGGAAATACTTGCTGACAAATATTGTAAATTAATACTCCATAATACTCTAGAAAAACCAAAGTCTGCAATGGAAATATCAGGCGAAGAAAAAATCCCAATTAGTACTGTATATAGAAGATTACAGACACTATATGATGCCAAATTATTAGCTATTTCTGGTTCAATTAATCAGGATGGAAAAAAATACTTCCTCTACAAAAGTAGGGTAAAATCTATTTCTCTAAAATGTAATTTGGAAGTAACAACAATTGAACTTGTTCCAAATACCTCACGAGTAGATTAACTGAAGGAATTTTTGTTTGAGCTAAAAATGATGGATGAAACTATAGCTTCAACAAAACGACAACTTCATACTCCAAAAAAAGAATCTACACGAAGTATTACATATCGACTACCTGAAAAACTCGTAACAGAGTTAGAAACAGAATCTACACAGAAAGGAATCTCACAAAATGTACTTGTCAAACAAATTCTAGAAAAATATGTTCAATGGGATAGATTTTCAAGTAAAATTGGAATGATTCCAGTTCCTAAAGGAATAGTAGAAGCATTAGGAGGAGAGTTAGATGGAAAAGATATTGATGAAATTATCACTTTGATGTTTCCTATGATAAAAGACACTGTTTTGTTTATCAAAGGAGGATATGACTTGAAACGTTGTATTGAAACATTAGAAGATTATATGCGCGCATCTGGAATGAACTCTGATCATCGAGTTGAAGGTGACATACACACATTTTTAATTCAACATGATTTGGGATTGAAATGGTCTGTCTTTACAGAACAATTACTTACTCAAGTCTTTCGTAGTTTCTTACCTGATAAAGAATTAAAATTCCAAACAACTGACACAACAGTAATCTTATCTGTTTCATTAGGTTCTGATTTTAATGAACATGATTATCATAACTGAAATTCAATAAATCCTTTGAAATATCACCGTACATAAAATCAATCTATGAATGCCCCTGACCCAATTCAACAAAAAACTTGGGTAAAACAAATTATGAGTAATTCTATTGTTTCAATAGATTCATCTGTTAGTGCTACAAATGCTGCAAAAATGATGGAAGACACTGGAGTTGGAGCTGTTGTTGTCTTGGAAAATAACTTGCCTGTTGGTATTGTAACTGATAGGGATTTTGCGATTAAAATTACTGCCCATTCATATCCAATTGATACTCCTGTTAGAAGAATAATGTCTTCTCCTCTAATCTCAATTGAACCTGATTCTGATTTATGGACAGCATCAGATTTGATGTCTACTCGAAATGTGAGAAAATTACCAGTAATTGATGATGACAAAGTTGTTGGAATTCTAACTTCTAGTGATTTAGTCAAGCATATTGCAGATCACTGAAAATTCTCGTATTCCAACCATCTATTTCTTGGATTACTAGTGTGTCTGGTGGGAAAAGCTTCTTATATTTTGAGACAGCATTTTTTTTCATAATGGCAACTGAGCAAACACAAAAGATGGTCACAGTTACCACAAAAGCAGCTGAAAAAATCCAAGAATTTATGAAAGAAGAAGCTGAAGCCCCTGAATACCTTAGAGTATATGTTCAAGGTGGAGGTTGTTCTGGTCTATCTTATGGAATGGGCTTTGAAAAAGCACCAGAAGAAGATGATCTTGTCTTGGAAGAGAATGGAGTTAAACTCCTAATTGACAGCTACAGCGTTGATCATCTACAAGGTGCAAACGTAGACTATATTGAAAGCCTAATGGGTTCTGGATTCAAAATTAACAATCCAAATGTTACAAAATCCTGTTCATGTGGTCACTCATTTAGCACAGAATAAACAATTTCATTATTTTTCATTTTTAGATTTCTTTAGCATTTGCTATTTCATATTTTTTGAAAAAATTCCTATTTTTGATACAGATTTTTGCGATACCCTCATATATCGTAGGTAGAGATTCAAATTATGATAATAAAGGAGATGAAATTATGTCCGGTAAATCAGGAATTGTCAAATATCACGTTAAGCTTTCCTATGAAGTCGATGGACTCGTTGAAAGAGCAGATATAATCGGAGCCATCTTTGGCCAAACAGAAGGACTGTTAGGCCCAGAGATGAATTTGAATGAGCTGCAACGAGTTTCTAAAGTAGGTCGTATTGAAGTCAATGCCAAATCTACATCTAACACCACTAGTGGTGATGCTTTAATTCCAATGAGTACCGATATTGATACTTGTGCATTAATTGCTGCTGGTATTGAAAGCATTGACAAAGTAGGACCATTTGATTGTGCATTCAAATTGGAAGCCATTGATGATGTACGAGCTGCAAAGAAAGATGATATTGTAAAACGAGCAAAAGAAATCAAACAAAAATGGGCAACTAAAACTGTAAGTGAAGGTGAAAGCATGCTAAATGATGTTCACCAAGGCGACGCAGGAAAATTAACCACTTATGGTCCATCTAAATTAACATGTAGTTCTGGTCTGTCTGATTCTAATTGGGTAATTCTAGTTGAAGGAAGAGCTGATGTAATCAATCTTCTCAGAGCAGGATATGATAATGTACTTGCAATAGAAGGTGCAAAAATTGATGAATCCATCAAAGAATTATGTAATACTAAAGATACTGTAGTTGCTTTCCTTGATGGAGATAGGGCAGGTGGCTTTATTCTCAAAGAACTCAAATCACTAGTTCCACTAGATTATGAAATTCAAGCAGACCCTGGCGTTGAAGTTGAAGAATTAACTCCACAAAGAATTGATGAAATTCTAAAACCAATTGCAGATGAGATTAAAAATGGAAAACCAGCACCTGAACTAAAAAGTGAAGATGATAAACCAATTGCAGAAATGGCCGGAAAAGTATTTCCAAATCTAAATGAAACTCTTGAAGCAGTAGCATTAGATGGAGATCAAAATGAAGTTTTCAAAGTTCCAATAAGTGAAGTTGTCAGTAAACTATCCTCACAATCTGGAATCAAATATCTTCTACTAGATGGAATCATCACTCAGAGACTTTTAGAAGGGGCCAAAAATGCTGGTGTTGAATGTGTTATTGGACACAGAGTTGCAAAATTATCAAACTCTGATGGAATGACACTAAAAACATTTGGTGACTTAGGCGTATCTTAGAATAGATGACTGAACTAAAGATTCAGCACCTCCTAACTCTTTCATACTTACTTTCTAAAGGAGCAAAATACAACTATGTTTCCATAACAACTTCTTCGCTTGGAAAAAGTATAAAGAAATCCCAACAGGCTGCATCAAAACATCTTCTTGAATTAGAACAAAATCAATTCATTGAGAGAATTATCAGTGGACGAAACATATCCGTAAAAATTACTTCAAAAGGATTTTCTGAAATGGTAAAATTATCTGCAATTTTACAAAAAAGTCTTGATTCCTCACCATCACATGTTGAATTGAAAGGCACATTGGTTTCTGGAATGGGAGAAGGTGCATACTATATGGGATTAAAAGGATACACAAAACAATTTCAATCAAAAATTGGATATGTTCCATATCCTGGAACTCTGAATGTTAGACTAGATCAAAAAATTCACCAAGAAGCAATTAAACAATTTGAAACTTTGAATGGAATCAAAATTAAGAGCTTTTCAGACGGAAAGCGTACCTATGGATGGGTAAAGTGTTTTAGTGCCAAACTTAATAATTCTACAAATTGTGAATTAATCATTCTTGAAAGAACACATCATGATGATTCTATCATAGAATTAATTTCAAAATCCTGTTTGAGAAAAACTGCTAAACTAAAAGACGGTTCTAAAGTTTCAATTAAAATTCCAATAAATTCCTAAATTCCGTGAATGGATTCCCCGTATTCTTTTTGAATTTTAGAACTTGAACTTTCAGGAATAGGTGATTGTAATCTGGCAACCTTTGCATCAAGTTCTATTCTTTTGCATCCTTCAGTGATGAATTTTTCTTGATGAACTTGATCATATCCTAATGCGATAATTTGCGGTCTTACATGATTTACAGTTTTAAAAATATCATCTTCTTGTCCAATCAAACAAATATCTACCATTGATAGTGAATTTACCAATTCTTGCCTTTGTTCTTGTGCATGTAGTGGCGTTCTTTTCTTCATTTTTACTGCAGTGTTGTCAGTTGCAACTACAACCACCAATACGTCTCCTAATTTTTTGGCTTCATTTAATGTGTAAATATGACCTGGATGAATAATGTCAAAAACTCCTCCTGCTAAAACTACACATAATGAATTTCTACCCGATTCAGTGATGGTATTTCTATCTTCATTTACAAATTGATTTTTGATTAATTCATCAATCTTTGAATTGATTATGTTTTCATCAAACATGGTTTTCTTTTTTATTTCTGCAAATGCTTTCTTTCCTTCTATTTGAGAGACATACATGATGGATAGAATGGTTTTTTCAGTTTGTTGCAACATTTTTTCTATCTCTGACCCTCTCTTTAATTCATCGCTAAAAATTACATCTTGGGATCAAGGCCTTTTGCCAACCTTAATGCATCTACAAGACCATCTGCATACCCTATGCTGAGAATGGCCACTTCATCTTGTCCATCTTCAAGAAATTTTTCTGCATCTCTGACATACAATTCAGCATTTTCTAAAATTCCTTGAAATTCTTTTTGATCTTTGTACAATGGTTCTACTTCTTCTAGTGCTTCTCTAACCATTGGCACGTATTTTTTCATCATCTGAATTGAAATTTTCTTAATTTTTTCAGTATTATCAAATGGCTCATCAATACACTGCCCAAATAATTTCATAGCATCAGATTCTGTGAAATGTAATCTTCCTGGAATTATAATTGTGTGGGGTGGTTTGCCAAAATCTATTTTTTTTAAACTAGAAATTTTCCCTGCAATTATTTTCTGATCTTTAAATCCTATTCTTGATGCAACTATTGCATATGTTGAAGAACTAATCACGTTTCTTATCTGTCCTTTCTCAGTTTCTAAAAGACCTTTTAGCGCATCTTTGGGATCTAAGAAAAAATCTTTGTCTTGATTATATTCTAAAAGAAGAACTGTGTGGTTACCTTCTATCACATTTTTGTATATAACATAATACGGAGTTGTAAGTGATTTCATTTCACTCATTATGGTTGCAATTCTACCAATTTTGTAAAAATGTAATCCGCATTCACCAATCATTGAAGTAAGTGAAGATGATGCATGAATTGAATAAGTTTTAATTTTTTCTTCTATTGCTCTAGCTCTTAATTCAATATGTGTTGTAGCGATGTAAGGATCTCCATATGCTAACAATGCAACTTTCTTTTTCTTTGCATTTTTTAAAATTTCACTGCCATCTTCAACAAGCCATCTCTTTGCAAGTTTGAATTCTCCTTTTGTTGCATTTTTAATTTTTGTTAAATCTGATTTTCCAATTGGACTAGTAAATTGTTCTAGATATACAATGTCAGCTTTTGATAAAACATCTAGTGCTTCACTTGGAATTGATTTGAATCCAGAAATTCCTAAACCGATAAACCAAAGCATTATTGCATTTTTCTATCATGAAGTCTTTTTAAATGCTGTAGTGTTTTCTTGAGAATCTCTATGCCTCTAAGGTATTCTTCAATTGATACTTTTTCATCAATTGTATGTGCTTCATGAGGATCTCCTGGACCATATGTTACAACTGGAATTTCCCATTGATTTCCAAGAACATTCATGTCTCCGGTGCCTGTTTTTCTGATCAAAGTTGGTGCCGCTTCTTCAACTTCTCTAATTCCAAGTGTAAATGCCCTTACAAGAGGTGAATTATGTGCTGCTTCAAATGGTTCAGTTTCATCGAGAATTGAGTAAAATGCTTCAACTTCTCTCTCTTGAGATATTTCTTTAACAAGTGTTGCAATTTTTTGTTCAATTGTTTTACAATTCATATCTACTGGAATTCTGATATCAAAAGTTGTTTCACAATCTTTTGGAGTGACATTATGACTGGTTCCTCCTTTAACTTCTGTCATAGTTGCAGTCAATAACATTCCTTTTGTTCTATCATCTTGATTTGCTTCTAGCTTTTCTTTTAACTCTCTTGCAAAAATCATTGATTCTAAAATTGCATTTTTTGATAACCATGGTGCACTTGCATGAGAACTATCTGGAACACTAATTTTGAGATTTATTGCTAATCTTCCTTTGTAGGCAATTGTGACTTGTTTAATTCCACTTGGTTCCCCAAAAACAGCATAATCAACATCCATTTTCTTTTGTACCAAGTTTTTAATTCCTGTCGCATTTCCTTCTTCGTCAACTGCTCCGACAAAAATTATTGTCCCATTGTTATTTTGAATTGATGCTGCAGCAAACAACATTGCCATTAATGGTGCTTTAGCATCTGATGCCCCTCTACCATAAAGTGAATCTCCTTCTTTTCTAACTTTGACTTTACCTGGAACTACATCCATGTGTCCACATAGCATAATTTTTGGTGCCCCTGAACCTTTCTTTGCAATAACATTTCCTACTTCGTCAATTTGAATATCTTCAAATCCCAAATCATCACATTTGTCAGCTAAAAATTCTGCCATTGGCTTTTCACTAAGAGATGGCGTGTACAATCTTAGCGCTTTCTCTAGCATCTTTACTGCAAATCTTGGTGTAACTGTAAAATGAGTGTCCAATTCTTACTTTTCTATCTTCAGTGCATAATCAAGCATTAAGGAAGGAATGTCTACTTCGCAAACTCTAACTGTGTTTTTGTATTCAGTTGTATTGTTTACTTCGTGTACAACTAGTCCTTTCTCATCGCTTTCCATCAAATCTACACCTACGATATCTCCTTCAATTGCATGTTTTGCCTTGATACACATTTCTTCCATTTCTTGCGTAACTTTGCATGGCTCAGCAGTTCCTCCTAATGCCATGTTTGTTTTCCAATGTTTAGAAGAACGATAAATTGCTGCAACTATTTTATCTCCTACCATGATTGCTCTAATGTCTCTTGGAGGTCTTTTTACAAATTCTTCCAAATAATGAACTTGATAAATTGGATACATGTTTTCTCTACTTTCAATAATTCCTTCAGCTGCATCTCTGTCATTTAATTTAGAAATTAATCTTCCCCAACTGCCAACTGTTGGTTTGATCACTCTTGGATATCCTTGTGTGTCTAATGCTTGCAAAGCTGCATCTTTTGAAAATGCTACAGTTGCATCCGGTGTTGGTACTCCGTGTTTTTTTAGTAACATATGTGTAAATAATTTATTTCCAGCAAAAACTCCTGTATTGAGACAATTAATCACTTTGACACCAATTCCTTCAAGAGCTGCAGTTGAATGCAGATTTCTATAGTAACTTACACATCTTTGAATTACAACTCCGTAATCTTCAGGTTTTTTTTCTAAATCAATTGCCAATTTTTTACAATCGACCATCTGGATATTGATGTTCTTTTTTTTACCGGCTTCTAGTAGAGCTTTTTCTTCCCAACGGATGGTATCGTAAAGAATGGTAACGTCAGGATTCACTGTCCCCAATCCTCGCCAACCGTTTGGGCCGGCTTTAG
>Ga0209992_10001888_pt1 | contig 20497 bp, 20 predicted proteins | sample 2SBtaG_2_FD_182564 | JGI IMG/M metagenome (GOLD analysis project Ga0209992, IMG submission 182564) | Deep subsurface microbial communities from Kolumbo volcano to uncover new lineages of life (NeLLi) - 2SBTROV12_ACTIVE470 metaG (SPAdes)... | ecosystem: Environmental > Aquatic > Marine >... | reverse complement strand
TTTCCCTGATGTGGTGCTGTATGTTTTCCCGGGCGACTCCCTGCAAAAAGGAACAGTGATAGGCATTAGCTCCGATAAGAACCAATCGGTTAACCCGATTATTCTTCCCGATGTATTGGATGACCAGAAACTGCGGGAAGGTTACAGGGGCTTCGACGACTTTAATTTGATGGAAGGTACCCTGATGCGCCGGTATCCGCTGTATGTTACGGATAGCCTTGGCGCTCATCCTACCGGTAAAATGCGGCAGGTATTGTACCGCGTAGTGCCCGGTGAAAGGAACATGCTCAAGTTTAAAGTCATCCGTTCTTACGAATACACAAAACAATAGCTAACATCCGTTTCATATTACCAAAGCATTAATTCATCGATGCAGTTCCCCATATCGCAACTGCATTTGTATTTTATCCTTCCCTAAATTGAAATTCAGCGGCGATGAAAAAAAATTGTATGCTTCCGGTGGTAATGATAACTGGATTGCTGAATATGCTGTAGAAAATAAAAAACTCATCTTCAAAGACACCATCGTACTGGGTAAAAAATGGCGTTACCAAAGAGAACAACGCGTTGTATATCATCGACCTGAAAACAAAAAAAATAGCTGAACCTTTTGCCCTTGGTGGAGAAGCTTACGCCTGTGTGCTTTCGCCCAATGCAAAAGAGTTGTACATCAGTTGCTGGGGATGCGATAAAGTGTATGTGTTCGATACGGAAAAAAGAAACATCAAAGCCGAAATACCTGTTGGAGATAATCCCAACGAGATGGTGCTAACAGCGTGGTCGCACCAGGTATACAGCAATACACCTTACAGCAAGGAAAAGGAAATGCTTACACAAGCTGAGGAAGGCAATCCCATTCCGCATAAAGTAGGAGAGAAAAGCCCTATCAAATATGTGTTCTATGTGATAAAAGAAAACAGGACTTACGATCAGGTATTGAGTGATATGAAAGAAGGCAATGGCGATCAGTCGCTGGTACTGTTTGGAGAGCATGTAACGCCCAACCAGCACGCAGTAGCAAAAGAATTTGTGTTACTGGATAATTTTTATGTAGATGCACACCGCAGTACGGCGTATGTAGCCGGTGGTTTTGTAAAAAAAATTTGTAGATCATACCATGTATTCCACTTCATCTATGTTGCGCACCATTGAATTGATCCTGGGCATTCCGCCTATGAGCCAATATGATGCGGCAGCTACTCCTATGTGGCGTTCATTTGCTTCCACTGCCGATTCCAAAGGGTTTACTGCAAGGCCGGCGAATATCAACTTGAGTGAAAAGAATACAGCCATGAACGAATGGCAAAGAAGATCTGAGAAATTTGACCTTGCAAAGAAGATGCGGCGCCGGATCTTGAATTCAATAAAGTATTATGGCACGGACTCAAAGGAGATCATGTGCCGTTCCCTGCACCACGCCGCGCTGCTTTCTTCAAACAAACAAAAATGGCCGACAGGGATTAAGTTGTTTGTCAACGACCCGAAGTGATGGCGATCTTAGTAACGATCTTATCGTTGCCTGAATCGCTGCGTACGATAACGAGGTAAATGCCGCTTGCAACTTTATTGCCGAGGTAAGTTCGCCCATCCCATATGGCCTGACCGCCCAGGGCGCGGGTTTGATAAACGAGCCGGCCATTCAATTCGGCTATTTTTACGAGGGCATTATTGGTAAGACCCTTGATGGCGATGGTTCCATTGTAGCCCGGTGGCACGGGGTTTGGAAATACCAATACATTCTGGTTGGATGGGGCTCCTTCGGTGGCGGTGCTTCTGAAACTGCAGATGCCCATAGCCGTTGCAATGAATACTTCACCGGTATGCGGGTCGATAGTCAGTTTCCGGATATCATTGTTCAACAGCGGACTGTTATCGCTGGTAAACCTGTACACGATCGAAGTGCCGTCTTGTGAAAGCAACCAGAGGCCATTTTTCGTTCCTACCCATTTGCGGTTTGCACCATCTACTGCTATGCATTGCACCATCTCATTGCGGAACAATAACCCTGCAAAACGATCCTGCTGTACTACGGGCAGCAGGGCATCGCATCCTTGCGGACTAAACACATTGCCGGCACACTGAACAATACCAATGCCTTTATCGGTGCCTATCCAGATAAAACCGTTCTTGTCTTTTGCCATACACAATACATTGTTGCTGGGCAAATTTCCTTTGCCATTTCCCTGTTGGTAAAACTTCCATTGATCATCATTGGTGTTGTCAATGGAAGCGCCATGGTTGTAACAGAAGATGCCGTTGCCTTTTGGACTGATGATCCATACCTGGTCGGCATCATCGATCAATACCTGTTCCACTGCATTTTCTGTATGTGGAAACGGTATGGTAAATGCTTTCCATGAACTGTCGGCTTTCCTTACCACCAGCTCTTTCGCAGCACCGTAGTTGCTTATCCAGAGATGGTTGTTTTGGTCGAACGCCAGTCCGCCTACCTGGTAACTGCCCGGATTGTTCACAGCAGCCTGCAATGCGCTGTTATTGGCTTGATAGATTGAAACGTTATTGTTTTTGAAATGTGCTAAGCCACTTCCAAAACTGCCGGCCCAAAGCGTTTGATCAATAGGGTCGATGGCTACCGTAATGAAATCATAAGCATTGCTGAGTGCCGGCGTATTATCATACCGGTAAAAATTCCATTCATTGTTCGTCAATTGGAATATTCCATTCCGGTTGTATTGCGGCTGCCAACTGTTGTTGATACTGCCGGCTGCTGCAAAAAGTTGTTTTCCATCACTCATCATTTCACCGGTTACTGTACCGGGTGGCCCATTCGGAATGAAACGGTCAGCGCCTGTTGCGGTGAACCTTGAAAGACCATTGACGTTGTCGGCCACCCATATTTTATCGGCATCGATAATGGCTGATAACGGATGGGAGAGTAGTACCGGATTGGTAATGACCTTTTCTATGGTACCATTAGTTGCCAATTGCAAAACACGGGCTTTGCCAGTATTGTTTTGCTGGCAGACCAGGATTTTATTTCCCGATGCAGTGATGTTATTCAAAGACCATGCAGTATCTGTATATAAGAGGTTCCAGTTATTGCCCGATGCAATGAAAAGAGAATCGTTTTTTTGAGCGATTACTTGGTTGGCTGCAACTGTTACAGCGCTGATATTACCGGCGGGTAAGCCACTGGGTGTGGTCCAGTTGCGGTAGTCGGAGAGATCGGTGAGGCGGGATGCTTTTTTCAATCCTTCATCTGTAGCGGCATAAAAGAAATCAGCGTCGGCAGCCATGCTGTGTACATTCACTGGCCCTCCATTGGCGCCAATGAACCAGGTGTCTTTGATTTCGTATTTGATCAGATTGACTACGATGATCCCGAGTCCGCTGGAAAGGTATGCGAGCCCGTTCCTGCAAAAAATATGATGGATGGATTTATTGCCCGCAATACTGCTTCGTTTGATATCGCCGATATTGGTAATGGATTGCTTTTTGAGTACATCGATATTGCTGTTGTTATACGCAATAACAAGTTGGGAGCTGAGATCATCCCAACCGATACAACTGATGCCTATATCATGGAGGCCGGTCATTTTACTGAAGCGTTGCATTTCATCCTGCGCATCAACGGCAAACAGGTTAGTAGCGGTAGCGCAATAAATCTGATCGGCTTTGATGACTTGTATGGCCGGCCGGTAATTGAGGTGTTCGCGCCACTGCCCGATGGGTGGCGCCTGGGCTTTCGATGGGCTTGCCAGCATAAGGCATGAACCAAGGATGATGATAGCAAAGCGCATGAGCTAAGTTAACTGAATTCATGCTGTCCTATTCAAAAAACGGGTACTTATACCTGATCGTACCGGTGCCAGTCCGGCTTAATTTCGATTGTAGAAAAAAAGTTGTTATGGGATTGGGACGCATGTTCATTCATAAGTTGAACCGGATTGATTTCATGATCAGGCTGAAAGCAACGGGGAATCCGTCGCTCTTTGCAGAGCGGATAGGGGTATCGGAAACCACACTTTTCGAGTACCTGGCATTTATGAAGGAACTCGGGGCGCCTATCCGTTACGAGCGGGCGCGTAAGTCGTATTATTATGCATGCGAGGGAAGTTTTTGCGTGAAGTTTCTTGAAAAAGAAGCTGAGAAGTGTTTTGAAATAGATAAAGATTCATAGGCCAATGAATGGGAGGATTGTCTGTATGCCCGGTTCCTGCGCAGGTTCCCAAGACGAGACATTAAGTCAAAACAAATGCGATGAAGAAGAATGATTGGAATGTAGAAGGATTGCGTCCTTTATCGGATGAGGAACTCATGGAAACAAACGGAGGCTCTTTTCCATGGGTCTGGCTGGGACAACAGGTGATCAGCCATTGGGACGAGATCAAGAAAGGGCTTTCGGACGGATGGAATTTTCCTAACAAACAGTAAAACCTGATTTTATGAAACAGAACCAATTGAACATCCATGCACTGGAGGGATTCAGTGAGTTGGATAGGGATGAATTGAAAACGGTGAATGGTGGTAGTTTCTGGGGTGACGTAGCTTATGCGACTGCTGTAGTCGGAAGGTGTATCTGGGAGTTTGCAAGAACTGCCAGTGAGTTCCAGGCTTCATTGCCACCAAGTTTGAAAAAATAAGAGATGTAAAACCCGGAGTGGCTGAAACATGCCACTCTCTAATATGATTTATCAGGAAAGCAGGTGCGTAATATGTAGAGGCGTATGTTTGATGAATAAAATTTTTAATTTATGTTATTAAGTAAACTGAATGCTTATTGGACTTGCATGCACGCATGGATCATGAAAAGATCAGTCTGGCAATTAGTGGCAGGTGGATACCTGATAACAGTCGGATTGAATTTTTTGTTTGGGTATCTCTTTCCTGATCAACAATCAGCTTCTGTCATAGGGAATTTCTCTGCTCAAGAGGCATTTTGGCTAGGAGTGATATTGGCCCCGCTGCTGGAAACATACTTGATACAATATCTTGTAATCAAGTATGTTCACAAATGGACAAGTATTTATTGGATAGCAGTGTTGGTCAGTGGCATCCTTTTTGGCGTCTCACATACGTATTCTGTGCCTTATATGATATTGACTTTTCTTGGCGGAATTGTATTCGGTATTATTTATGTCGTTTTAACACTCCGCGGTAAGTCACCGATTTTTTATGTCACATTAACACATTCCTTGCACAACCTTACAGGGTTTTGTATTGAACACGTTTTTTAGTGCAACCAATCCATGATATATCAGGCCAGGGTTATGATGCGGCACTATGGCTTAATCATGTACGACCCCGGTACAGGGGATTGTACGTCCTCTTCTTAGTCCTATTTGTGGTAACGATTGCTGTACTTCCGCTGGTTAAGGTAGACATTACGGTTAAAGCACAAGGAATGGTCCGGCCGGCAACAGCGCGAGCGGAAGTGAAGATACCCGCTACGGGCATCATTGCCGAGATCAGGTGCCGGGAAGGTGATCTGGTTGAAAAAGGAACTGTACTGATGCGCCTGAAAGATTCAGCGATTCAGTCTAAAAAAATTCGGAACCAATTTGAAATGCATAAACGGCAACAACATATACAAGACCTGTTATTACTGACGGCACTGGAAGTTGATTCGGCTTGTCTTCAACAGCAATTGTATTTACCGTTGTACCGGGAGCAATACAACCGGTTCAGGAACCGACTGGTTATTCACGAACTGGCTGTTAACCAGGCCGCGCATGAGTTGCAAAGTCATAGTACACTGGTGAAAGAACGCATCACGGCGCCAAATGTTTTTTATGAAATACAGCTTCAACTGAAAGAAAAAGAAGCAGCGTACCGGTTGGCCAGGAATGAACAGTTGGGATATTGGCAGGAAGCGCTCGAGCGGAACAGGATGGAACTGGCACAATACGAAGAACAAGCAGTACAACTCGCGGCTTATGAAGCTTTGCTGCTGGTACATTCGCCTGTAAAAGGCTTTGTGCAGGGCATCAGTCAGTGGCATGCCGGAGCTTTTGCAACTGCCGGAGAAGCAGCTTGCCTGGTTTCTCCAACCGATACCCTGATGGGTGAATGTTATGTGCCGTCTAAAGATATAGGATTGATCAAGGACTCAATGAACGTGATCTGCAGCTTTGATGCTTTTGAACAACGGTATTTCGGTACTGTAAGAGGTAAAGTGATAGCTATCGATGACGATTTCAGCCTGGTTAACGGCAGGCCGGTATTCCGGGTACGCTGTTCTTTTCAGACCACCCGTTTGGGCTTAAAAAAAGGATATGAAGCGGCTTTGAAGAAGGGACTTGGATTCCAGGCACGATTCAAAGTAACGGAAAGGAGCTTGTGGCAACTGCTGCTGGATCATTTGGATGACTGGTTAAACCCTTCGGTATGAGAAGAGCAATGCGTATCAGGCAAAGGGATATCACCGACTGTGGTGCTGCTTGCCTGGCTTCCATAGCTGCTTATCATGGACTGCAATGGCCGGTCAGCCGCATCCGGCAATATGCAGGTACAGATAAAAATGGTACTTCTGTTGGCGGGCTGCTCGAAGCTGCCGGCCAAATGGGAATGGATGCCAAAGCCGGCAAAGCGGGCATCGAGAGCCTTCCTCGTATTCCCTTGCCTGCTATTGCACATATGGTGCTGAAAAATGGTTTGCAACATTATGTGGTGATCTGCAGCATGAAGAAACGTTGTATTAATATTATGGACCCTGCTGATGGGCGGATACATCGATACAGTCACACTGCCTTTGCCAAAGAGTGGACAGGCGTGTTGGTACTACTGGCGCCTGCGGTGGCGTTCCGTCCACGGCAGGCTGTGACAACACCTGTAGCCAGGTTCTGGCAACTGGTTGCCCCGCACCGGTATTCGATGCTGCTGGCACTTACCGGGGCGCTTGTGGTTACCTTGTTGAGTTTATCTACTTCTGTGTACATGCAGAAGGTCATCGATGTGGTACTGGTAGAAGACAATATCAAACTGCTCAACCTGATGAGCATACTGATGGTGGGTTTATTGTTGTTCCAGTTATTCATAGGAATGTTCAAGGCTTTGCTGGGATTGCAAGTAGGACAGCATATAGATGTACAATTACTGCTCGGTTATTATAAGCATCTGTTGCGGTTGCCACAGCGGTTCTTTGATACGATGCGGGTAGGAGAAATCATCAGCAGGGTAAATGATGCGGTGAAGATCCGTCATTTCGTAAATGAAGTTGCGCTTAACACGATCGTGAACCTGAGCATGTTATTGTTCTCTTTCATGGTGATGTTCTTCTATTACTGGAAACTGGCGGTTATTGTGCTGGCTGTTTTACCCTGCTACCTGTTGCTGTACAAAATCACAGACAACATCAATCGTGTATGGCAACGCAGACTAATGGAAAATGCGGCATCGCTGGAAAGCCAGCTGGTAGAAAGCCTGAATGCAGCAGCAACGATTAAACAGTTTGGACTGGAATACCAGGCTGGTGTTAAAACCGAGCACCGGTTCATTGCACTACTCAGGTCTGTTTATTTCAGTAGTAAAAAGGGTTTATACAGCGGAACGGCTTCCGCTTTATTTACGCGGCTGTTGGGGATCATTATTTTATGGACCGGCGGATATTTTGTGATCAGAAAAGAACTAACGCCTGGTGAACTGGTTTCTTTTTATGCCCTCGCGGAATACTTTACTACACCTGCAGCAGCACTGATCGGATCGAACAAAGATATCCGCGAAGCGCTCATTGCGGCAGACCGGTTATTCGAGATCATCGATCTAGAAACGGAAGAGGGAACGAAGGCCGGGAAAATACTACTGGAACCAGTTCATATGGGGGATATTGTTTTCCAGGATGTGCATTTCAGGTATGGAACCAGGGAACAGGTCTTTGAAGGCCTTAACCTCTGTATACGTAAAGGAAGCTGTACGGCGATCGTAGGAGAGAGCGGTAGTGGAAAATCTACCCTCCTTGCTTTATTGCAACAATTGTATCCTTTATCAAAGGGCAAAATATACATTGGTGGGATCGATATTACCCTGGTCAGCCGAGAGAGCCTGCGGAAACTAATAGCGCCGGTACCACAGGAAACAGACCTGTTTGCAGGTACTATTGCAGAGAATATAGGTATTGGGGATGAGCATCCGGATAACCGGAAAATCTTGTTTCTTTCCCGGCTGCTGGGACTGGATGCTTTCATCGAGCAGTTGCCGGCCGGGTACAATAGCCAGGTGCAGGAACAGGGAAATAATTTATCGGGCGGACAAAAACAGCGATTGTCCATTGCCCGTGCTTTGTATCGCGACCCGGAGATACTGGTGCTGGATGAAGCAACAGCCTCATTGGATAGCCAAAGTGAACAGAAAGTGCAAGAAGCGTTACAATGGTTCAGGAGCAGGGGCAAGACGGTGATCGTGATTGCACATCGCCTGGCAACGATCAGGAATTGCGATTGCATTCACGTTTTGCATAAAGGGAAATTACTGGAAACAGGAACGCACGATCAGTTGATACAACAGAACGGCGCTTATGTGCGTTTGTGGCAGCCCTGACGGATGATCACATTTCAACCAGGTTGTGCTTCATGGCAAAAATAGCCAGGCCCACCCTTGTCTTGATGTCTAATTTTTTGAACAGGTTGTCGCGATAGCTGTCAATCGTTCTGGGGCTTACACACATCTCTTCGGCGATTTCTTTATAGGTTTTATCTGAACAGATGAGTCGCAGAAAATGTACTTCATTGTCTGAGAGAGAGCCAAAGGGTGCATTAACGGCAAATGAATTGCCATTGCTGATATAGTTCATCAGTTTATCACTGATCAGTTCATTGATGAAATAGCCGGTGTCCCGGATATTATCAAGAGCCTGTTTGAATATTTTGGGCTTACTGTCTTTTAGCAAGTAACCCCTCGCGCCATTTTTCATCATACGAATAATGGCGATATCGTTTTCAAGCATGCTCAATACAAGTACGCGTGTGGAAGAGAGGCTTTTCTTGATCCATTCAGCGGTTTCAAAGCCATCCATGACAGGCATGGTGATATCGAGCAGTACAATATCGGGCGGGGCTTCATAGTTCAACTGGTCAATGAATTCTTTACCATTGCCCGCTTGCATTATCACCTTATAGCCATCAAATGAATTGATGATGGCCGCAAGCCCTGATCGGAGCAATTCGTGATCGTCTACTAATGCAACAAGCGTCATAATGAAGGCCTATTGGGTTTAATCTGTAAGGTAATGGCAGTGCCGTGACCCAGGTTACTTTGGATATCAACGGTTGCGTGAATCATCTTTGCTCTGTTAAAAATATTCTGTAAACCAATACCATGCCCCGTTTTTTTCAACTTTTCCGTGTCAAATCCCGTTCCATTGTCTGTGACCACTATCTTTATATTGCTGGGATCGCTTTCAATCTTGATATCAATAGCCGAAGCAGAAGCGTGCTTGATGATGTTGTTGATGATTTCCTGTATCATCCTGAACAGGATCAGGTCAGTGTCCTTGTTTACTCCTGCAAAGCTATCGGCAATTTCCAGGCTGGTAATATAGCGACCCGTCTTCTGCAAGGTAGCCATTAATTGGCGAATAGACTCCAGAATTCCGATGTCGTTGATCCTGTTGGACTGCAGGTTATGACTCAGGTCGCGGAGGTCTTTGATGGCTTTTCCCAGTAGCTGGTCGGTATGTTCGAATTTCTCTTCAGAAACCTCTTCCATGAAGGTACTGAGATTCAATCTTACCAGGCTCAATACCTGACCAATGTTATCGTGTATCTCCTGACTGATATGGCTGAAAGTCTGCTCCTGTATTTCCAATTGGGTTTTCAGAATGGTCTGATCAAAACGGTTTTTCATTTCATCCCGCTCCTGCTGGAATTTTCGCTGGCGACGCAAGAAGATGAACACAATGAGTAAAAGGAAAAAACCGATCAATACCAGGAATACGGAAGCAATTACGATGGTGATGAGTATGTCTTCCTGTTGTTTCGGCATAGAAAAAATGAGACACTGAATGAAGTGTACAAAATTAGGATTAAACTCCGGTTAATGGTGCCATAAATTTTCTTGCCCTCCTGTTGCAGATCATTAGACCGAAGATACTCAAACAATGCATTAATAATAACCGAACCAAGGTAGTAAACCAAAAGCCCAGTGCATACCCAAAAGAAAGGTTGTTGTGAAAGCTTTAAACTGATGGTTTCCGGCTGAATGGTTTCAAAAAAGAAGAAACAGCAAAATACAACGATAAAAAAAGACCCAAGCAGGAATGTATAAGTATGAAAACTCTGAGTGCCTTGCAGGAAGATCAGGTTAGCTGCTACTGCAATCGTGTAAAGTGGCACAAACCAGGCAACTATTTGTTTGAATAGCTTTTTCCGAAGATTTTGATAAAAGATATAGGAATAAAAGCAGAACTCAAGGGTTGTAAAGATGTTGTATATCCAATAATTTTTTATCCCTTTTACTATACACCAATATCCGATGATTTCAACCAGGACAGTGATGGATAGAAAAGGGATAAAATATACTAAACTCGTTGATTTAATTCTCCTGTAAAGGAATATCGCTATGAGCAGACTAATAGCCTGTATGTAAATGTGTAATGTAGCCTGAAACATATAACGATGACCCCCTCTACAACCTTGTTTTAAGACAGCTTATGGCCAAATACTACCGTGATTTAAAAAAGCGTCTGGAGCAGTAGCATCGCTTTGTACGTTACCGTTACTGGCCCTATTATCATCACCAGAAAAATAAACGGTTGTTTTTCCAACGTTGGAAGGGCTGGTAGCTGTTTGTGCATTGTAAACTCCAAAATTTACATACACATTGTCGGATTGGTACTTGCTTTTCAATACCTGAAGGAAGCCTTGCAGGTCCTTGATCTTGAAAACAACGTACTGAGTACTGTTAGGGTATGCCTGTACATAGGCATCATGCATTTGTTTCGCAGCATCTCCGCTGATGAAACCTACTACATCTGAACCGTTGACGGCTACGCCGATAGCAGATTCATTTGCCTTTGAAGCAGCAGTCCCGTTCTGTGTAGAAGTGCCGTTTTGCTCTTTCTGGCAAGCTACAAAGAGTGTAGCAACCACGGCGAGCATTAAAAAGCCGCTCGTTAAGTTAATCTTTTTCATCTAAAAAAGTTTTAGGTTTCGGTTATGTCAAGGATGATTAAAAGTATATAAAACCTATTCGGTTAAATATAGGTATTGGATTAAGCGAATAATAAGTTTTACGGAAATACGGCCCAATGACACTTAAAACCAACAAGATGTATTTACGGGTGCTACAAAACTCGGAAGAAATAGTCAGCCTTTTAATTTAAAAACACCGAATTTTGCCGGTGTTTTCACGGTTTTTTTAACCGTGTTTTCCGCAAAATTATCCCCAAACTGTGGAAAACCCACCCCGCATTTATTCAAGACCTGTTTTCCTGATATGTTTCCGGATGCTGCTCCGATTCACTAACCAAATGATTATCAATAAAATAAGAGCTATTGTCGCTGTGTACACCGAAATCCACGGACTGATGAATATATGCATTTTTTTCAAATACAAATATGTAATGTGCTGAAAAACAGTTATCAAACTAAGAGCCGCTACGACTATCCCTATATTTTGGGGGAAGAACCGGCCCATCAGGAACTGTTCTAATTGCCTGGGTGCTGCTCCCAGGGTGATCAACAACATGATTTCTCGACTGCAGGAAGCGATGGTCAGCTGTATAAAGAGCGTAAATATGAGTAATGCGAATAACAGCATCACGAGCCCGGTTACCCCTGAAATATTAACTACTACATCCACTACCTGCCGGTAACGGCTGAAACGTGTTTTGTCGGCATCAGTACTCAGTCCGCGTCCCCTGAGATATTGCACCAGTGCCGGATTACCAGGATCGGCCGTTCGGATAATAACCCTCGACGGTTTAGCTTCCCCCGCGCCGGCCATCCGTTGGTTTGCCCAGTCCATGAATTCCTGTGGTACCAACAAAGAAGAGACCCGGTCGCTGAACCCTACCACCCTTCCGTTAAAAGTGGTGATGCCGTTGGGCCCATAAACATTGATCCTGAAAACAATCATTTTCACTACTTCACGTGTCAATTGTGGCAGGTTCTGAGAAAATGAAAATTGGAAATTGTAAAAATCAAGGAACATATTGGGCACAATCACCGGAACAAAATTCGATCCTTCATCCCATCGCCAATCTTTATTCGTAACATCAATGAATTCATTGGGTACGCTTTCAAAAGCGATTTCAGTAAAGAAAGGAAATCGATCGCTATTGCTTTGAATAGATGCTTTGAAACGACTGGGCGTTAATAACCCTATTGATTGCACGAAGGGCTGCCGCTTCAGGTCATTGATCTCATTGCCGGTAAGTGCAGTAGCGCCAATATTTCGATCGGTGAGCAGTTTGTTCACCACCAGGAAATTAGCCACACTGTCCTGGTTACGCTTGCCATGCAACAACTCGTTATAGTTCACCTGTATCTGCACAGCAGCCAGTATCAATACCATGGCGATAGACAAACCCAGGATGGCCATCACAAAACGGGAACGGCCTGCACCAGATCGAATGAGTTTGGTTAAAAGATGGTTCAACTGGTCCATGTGATGCCCTGTCATTTATAAAGTGAGTTCATCTGTATAAGCGAAATGCTGGTCTTCGTCGAGATCCGTGATGACCATTCCCGCTTTTCTTTTACTGCATTCCCTCGCGATCAATGCAACCGCTTTGGCGGTGTTGGCTCTATCGAGGTGACTGAACGGTTCATCCATGATCAGCCATTCAAAAGGCTGCATCAATGACCGGATGATAGCTACCCGTTGTTGCTCGCCATAACTGCACAGGCCGGCACGTTGGTGCAGGATATGCGTGATGCCCAATTCTTCTGCCATCTCATCAATCATTTCAGTATTGTAATAGGGCGTTTGCAATACCCGTTTGAGTTCTATGTTTTCGCGTGCAGTAAGATGAGGAAACAGCCGCAGGTCCTGGAAAACAATGCTGATCTTCTGTTGGCGCAATGATGCCAGCCCGGCTGCCGTAATGGAAGTAAGCAAATGATCGCCCCAGGATATGCGCCCCTCATAATCATGGCGAAGCCTGTACAGCATGTGCACCAATGTGGTTTTGCCTGTACCGCTTGGCGCTTTTATTTTGATCCATTTTCCCTGACCGAAAACACGACTGGTATTCCAGACATCGGAAGGCTTTTTGAGCAATTTATCTTTCAACGGAAGCGGAAGCACCTGTTGCATCACAATGTCCATAGCTACGATTTGGATATTAGAAAGCGGGGATTAATTGGTATGAATAATGGCAGGTACACCTCCGGGAAAAACCTCCAGCGCTCTTTCCTTTTTAGCTTGTGCCCGCATATCTACTGCTACATCGGTGAGCAGGCTCGTAAGCGTAACTAAGCTGTTCTGCTTTTCGTTCTGCAGGCGAACCTCAAAAACAGCGTTGGACGATTTGCCATTGAAAGGACCAGCAGTTACAACAACGTCTTTGAAAGTTGCTTTCGCCGTGTTCATCGACTGGCGGTAATTAGAAGATGAATCGTTGGTAGATAAATCGCCAATGGTTCGTGCTATATCAAAATAAAAACAACTTGTTTTGTCTTTAAACCTGTTGGTTACCTCCGGATCGATGGCTGCTCTACTGGCGCCTGCCATGTATTGTACATAGGTCAACGAATCGCTGGCAAGGATCAGGTTCTTTGCATCGCCCTGAATATATAAACCAAAGGCAGACAGGAGACCGCCTCCTTTGTATATATTGCCCTGTTTGGTAACCACGCCCGATTGCGCAGCCTGATCCATGAGCTTGAAAAAGTTGGCTTGATTACCTACAGGAATATTGACGATCATTTTGTAAGTAGGCTTGCTGCGTACCATACTCAGTTCGTCGGTTTTATTTTGCGGCTCGGGTTGCTTCAGGCCAATGTCTGAAAGCACAATGGCCACATCGCCTTTCATGGCTTTATAAAAATCTTCCGTGGAGATCCCCGATTTCTGCAAAAGGTTATTTGCCATTCCTTCCACTTCCATCTGCTTCAGCAACCCTCCGATAATATCCGGGTTGAAAGCAAAAAGAAGGAAGCCATTGATGTGCTGTGAAGGAAAATGATCGATCAGTGAAAGGTTAACCGCCGGACTGGGAAACTGTTTACACAAAGCGGTGAGTAATTCATTGGGGTAACTGGTTGTTTTCGCCAGTATTTTTCCGTCTTCAAAATTGAGGGTGGAGACGGAATAGTTGTCTTTTACAAAGTCTTCCAGCTTGGGCAACTGAAAGGGCATCATACTGAGCATACCCAGGTAGCTGTTGGAGCTGGTGAAAGCATAACCGTCTGCCTTTTCTTTGAAAAGATCGGTAAACAAAGGCACGCTGGCCAAGGATTCTTCTTCTTTCAATGTATAATAACTATTGACTTCTGCTTTTGCATTCTCAGCGATGTTACCTGTTTCTGGTTTTTTAAAGCTGCCTGAAACCGAATCGTAAACGGGTCTGGCATTTTGGTTATAAATGGTGGCCATTAGGTACCGGTCGTTCCACGATAGCACAACGCCATCATCTGCCAGCAGGTAAGAATAGCCATTCTCTTTTTTGATCTCTTTGTTTTTCAGGTCATCCTGTTTTTTCAGGAATGCTTCGAATTTGGAAGGATCATTAAGACTACCCATTACATTGAATACATTGATGGATTCCTGGGCGCTCTTACCTGGTTTGTTACTGACAAAAAAATACAACTGGCTGTTCCAGTTGATGCCGGCATTGTTGCGCAAATCATTGATCTTGGCTTTGTGAGCCGAATCGTCTTTATCGCGACGAAAGAAATTCTCGAATAATGAATCGACGCTCAAGCCTCCTTTCTGCAGTTTATCCTGCATAGCTTTGGCATCCAGTACCAAAACAACAGCTGCAGTTTTGGGAATTAGTTTGGCTTGCTGGGGTGTACGGTTCTTACAAGACGAAAGAACGGCCACCAATAATACGGCGGCTGCGGCGTAGCGGACAAGTAACTTCATATAGGATAGAGATTAAGGGTTGATATATACGAAGTTACTATTTGCTATTGCTTATTGGATCATTGCTTGATAAATGGCTTCCTGGATGTTTGAACGCACATTTAACTGGCTCAGCTTGTTGTTATTGCGTGTGGGGTTGACCCTGTTGGACAGGAAAATATATACCAGGTTATACCTGGGATCTACCCAAACGCAGGTGCCGGTAAAGCCCGTATGTCCGAATGTAGCCGGTGAAACACTCGCCGAAGGATAGGGCTCTTTACGGGTAGCATTGTCTTTTTCGGGCTTGTCAAAGCCCAGTCCCCTCCGGCTCACCGTACTATTATAAGCGGTGAAGTGATCAACCGTTGTTTTTTGAAAAAAGCGGGTGCCATTGAGTTCGCCGCCATTCAGCAACATTTGGTACAACTGCGCCAGGTCGTAAGCATTGCTGAACAGCCCGGCATGCCCGGCCACTCCGCCGAACATAGCAGCCCCTTCATCGTGTACATCGCCATGGATCAGTTGCATGCGGAAATGATGTTCTTCTTCAGTGGGCACAATCACCTGCAAAGGCATTCTTTCCCTCGGCTTGAAAGTGGTGCTGTTCATCTGCAACGGCAGATAAAAATGTGTTCGTGCATATTGATCCAGGGGCATACCGCTAACGGCCTCTACGATCTTGCCCAGGAATATAAAATCGTTGTCGCTGTACACATAAGTGCCCGGTGCGCCGAGTTTGCTTTGCAGGATGCGATGATACAGGGTATCCTCCCAATCGTTGCGCAGGAACAGGTTTTCTGCTACGCGATATTGGTGTAGTGCATCTTTGATGATACTGAAATATTGCGGCAATGGTTTACCGGTAACCGTATCAATCACTTCCCTGTAAAATGGAATGAAGGGTACCAGTCCGGCCTGGTGCAATAACACATCACTGAGCTTCAGTCCTGCTTTATTCGTACCCCTTGTCCAGGGAAGATAATCGCCCAATGTCTTATCCAGGCTGATCTTCCCTTCTTCATACAACTTCATGATGGAAACGGTAGTGGCCGATACTTTCGTTACCGATGCCAGGTCGAATACATCTTCTGTACGCATGGGGGTTTGCTTATCGGAACTGGTATAACCGAATGCTTTGTAATAAACCAGTTTACCATCTTTGGCTACCAGCACCACACAACCGGGTGCCGCGCCTTTTTCAATGGCATCGGTGGCAATGCGGTCTATCCGGTCGAGCGCATCCTGGCGCATGCCAACAGCAGCCGGACTTACCTGCGGAAAATAATTGTGATATACAATACCGTCTCCAAACTTAAGTTGACTGTCTACAGTAACGGGCAGTTTTCCCTTTGCCTGTATCTTCCCTTGCAACAGATCGGCCGCTGCATTTTGTGTGATGTCGTCGTTCTCGTAGCAGGCTACGAGGTTCTGCGCATTGGCTGTGTATTTGAGTGCATACGGATTACCGAATACAAAACTGATGGTGTTGGATTGTTGCAGGCGACTGATGAAATCACGTGCAGCAGCGCTCAATCCGAAATCATTGGCGGGCACGCGGCCGTAATTGTGCAAACCCATCACCACTGCATCATAGCCTGAAAGTTGCTGGAGTATATCGGCGGTGTTATTATTCTTTTCATCGAAGAAAAACAGGTTGGCATGATAATCCTGTTGCAGCCTTGCCGCAAATACATTCGGCTTTACAATTCCAATACCCACATAAGCAACTTTTGTTGCATGAAGGGGCAGGAGTGTGGTATTGTTTCTGCGCAGCAGCGTAAGCGCATTGGTTGCTATCTCTTGCCTGAGCTGGTTGGTTTGTTGATTGAGCTCATCCACCAGGTGCGTGGTGTCGATAGCAGAAAGATGGTTCAATCCCAGGTGGTATTTCGCCAGCAATACTTTTTTCACCCTTGCATTGATGGTTTCCCAACTCAGTTTCCCTGCTTTGATGGCTTCTTTTACTTTGGCTATGCTGCCGGGAATATCGCCGGGCAGGCAAAGCATATCATTGCCGGCAATCAGGGAAAGCACGGAAGCATCTCCTTTGGGAAAGAATTTGGCTACGCCCTGCATTTCCAGCGCATCGGTAAAAGAAATACCCTGGTAACCCAGCTCCTGGCGCAGCAGGCCGGTAACATTTTTTACGGAAAGCGAAGTGGGCAAGTTAGGTGTGGTGTCGATGGCAGGAATGGAAAGATGCGCGATCATCATGCTGCCCACGCCCGCTTTGATGAGCTCACGGAACGGATAAAGCTCCAGTTCATCGAGTTGCGCCTTTGTTTTGTTGATCACCGGCAGGTCTTTGTGTGAGTCAACGGCCACATCGCCATGACCCGGGAAATGTTTGGCGCAGGCCATCACGCCCTTGTCCTGCATGCCTTTCATGTATTGTACGCCGTAAAGCGCCACTTTGTATTTGTCTTCACCAAAACTGCGCTCGTTGATCACCGGGTTCTGGGGATTGTTATTGATATCTACTACAGGTGCATAATTGACCTGTATGCCCATGCGTTTGCATTGTTCGCCTACCGCATTGCCAAACCGGTAAATGAGTTGTGCATCAGGTACAGCACCCATCATAAGCTGGCGCGGGAAACTGGTTACACTGTCGAGTCGCATACCAAGTCCCCATTCCCCATCGATCGCTATCATCAACGGTGTTTTGGCGATCGACTGGTAATAATTGGTGAGGAGTGCTTGCCTGATGGGCCCTCCCTGGAAAAAGCAGAGTCCGCCTATATTGTATTTTTTGATCAGTTCGGTCACCTGCGCTACATGATCGGGCCCCAGGTTACTATGTGCCCTGATGATCATCAATTGGGCAATCCGCTGGTCTTTTGAGAGTTTGCGAAACTTTTTTCTCACCCAACGCGCTGCTTCAGGTGTTTTTTCATAGAACGATTGGGCCTGGGTCATCATTCCCAGCATAAGAATGAGAATAGGGAGAAGCAGTTTTTTCATAATAGCGCTTGAAGACACAAGATAAGGAATCGGGTGCGTTTTTATGCGTTTTTGTGAGTGAGCATGCGTTTAAACCCAGACCAAAGCGCATAAAAAAACCGGCAGCGCCGGCTTTATCTTTTGCTGTTGATGGTTTACGCTTCGGCTGGTGGCTCTTCGTTCAGCTTCAGTTCTACCTGGTTGGCCTTCAGTATATTGAACCATTTGACCATTTTCTTCATGTCGCTGGCATATACACGATCGAAATCCATATCGGGGTATACTTTCTGAAAATAAGCTTTTACAGCCTTATCGTCTTTATCAGACGGCAGGGCAGCTTTGCTTTTATCCATGGCCTGGAACACTTCCACCAGGTTTACATTTTCACGAACCGTATATACTTCGATGCTTTCGAGGTGAGAGAAATTATGCACCCGGCTGCTCACGAACTTGGTGCTTTTATCATCCAGAGAACGTACAATGGCGCCGTCTGTCTTGCTGCCCACCAGCTCAAATAAACCCGCGATACCAGTTACCGAAATCAATTTGCTGTACTCCATATAAACTTACTGTTAAGAGTTGCAAAGTAAAGGGAAAAATAACTAACTAGTTATTTGAACGGTTTTGAATTCGAAAACCGATTTATTATTTTGACCCTCCAAAATCATCAACATGAAATGAGTTATCGTACATGGCATTTTTAGGTTTATGTGTACCAGGCAAATTTTATGTGAACATTACAAACAATAAAAAAAACACACATGAAAAAGCTGTTCACCTTTTTTTCTTTACTAATGCTGCTGTTGGTCACGGCACCTGCTTTGCGGGCACAGGATCTTCCGGCAGACAGTGTCCGGGCGCAAATGATACGCGATTGGGAAAGGGCCAAAGTGTATACCAATGCGTACCTGGCTGTTATGCCGGCCGATAAGTATGATGCCAAGCCGAATGACAGTATCCGTACTTTTGCGCAGCAAATGCTGCACCTGGCTACTGCCAATATCGGGCTGATGGCAAACGCCACCGGTAATGCCATGCTGTATCCTCCGGGACGTCTCTTTTCACTGGAAAAAACAAAAAGCGCTCAAAGCGTGGATTCTGTTCATTATTATGTGAATGAGAGTTATGATTATGCCATCAACAGTATTAAAAATATGGATATGGCGAAATTATGGGAGCCGGTGACCCTGTTTGGTTTCTCTGCTTCCCGGTATGCTTTTTTGTTGAAAGTATTTGAACACCAGACACACCATCGTGGCCAGTGTACCATCTATATCCGTACCCAGGGCATCAAGCCTCCGCAGGAAATGTTATTCTGAAACATGAATTTGTAAACATCAACTACAATAAAAAAGCTGCCCATTGTAACGGGCAACTTTTTTATTGGGAATAACGGGTTCCTTTTATTTGTTGCGGGTAAATAAAATCTCCATCGATTTGTATTCTTTTCCGCCAGGCCCGGGTGCGAACATGACCATGACCTGTGTATTGGCATCTTTTTCAGTGAACATTTGGTGTGCGGTTACTTCTTTACCTGTACTTGGGTCTATCATCGAGCCTTTGAGATCCATGGTTTTCGTGGCTGGGTCCCAGGGGCCTTCCATTTTCATCACACCGGTACCCATATTGTCCATCCAGGTGGAGATGAATAGTTTTTTGGCATTATCATAAGCCAGTGTGCCCATTCCTTCAAAAGGCATTCCATTGAAAGTGCCGGTAAAAGCAGAAGCCTGGTAACGTCCGCCCAAGACCATTTTGTTAACGGCAGTGGCTGTACTGGCAATAGGTGGCGCACCTGGCTGCATCCAGGTACTAACAGTGCAACTCCAGTTGCCATCCCAGGATGCCATCATCTTGTGCATGTCGCCAGGTGCCATATAAGCCTGCCAGTTCTTCATCATCGTGGTAGAATCAGGAGTTGAGGAGGAAGCTTGTTGCGTACCGTCTTTGGCCATGCCGCTTTCTTCTTTTTTGGTATTGTTGCAGGCGGTTGATGCAAGCAGTAGCACAGCAGCCAGCAAATGGATATTTTTCATAAGGTCCGTTTTAGTGGATATGAAAAATACAAACCCCTTCCGGCAATGTCAAGCGATCAGCAGGGAATTATTTTATGAGTGGTTGCCCGTGCTAACCTGTTTTAAAGCCGCGTCTAACCTGGCCCGGAGCGTTTCATAATCGGTATAGCCTCTGGACAGCAGGTGAAAACGGCTGTCGGTTTCCTGCAACAGCAGGCAGGGGAAGCCCGTTACCTGCAATTGTTTGACCAGCGAAAATTCATAATGCGCTTGCACTTTGTATTCTTCGCTTTTGAGCTTGCTGTAAAAAACCTTTTCATCGATACCGTATTTTTCCAGTAAATGACGATAAGCTTCGTCATCGGTCAGGTCGCGCCCTTCGTAGTGCAATGCATGCTGCAGATCAGATGCGAACTCCAGTTGCTTGTTGGGATAAAAAGTTTTGAAAATACACAGTGCAATGGCGGGTTTTTCAGAATTAGGGTACCAATCGCTCAACTCCGGATGATTGATATGCCAGAGATAATCATTACCAAATTGAATGCCTGTATATTCTTCAACGGTTTTAT
>Ga0209992_10001887_pt1 | contig 20513 bp, 19 predicted proteins | sample 2SBtaG_2_FD_182564 | JGI IMG/M metagenome (GOLD analysis project Ga0209992, IMG submission 182564) | Deep subsurface microbial communities from Kolumbo volcano to uncover new lineages of life (NeLLi) - 2SBTROV12_ACTIVE470 metaG (SPAdes)... | ecosystem: Environmental > Aquatic > Marine >... | reverse complement strand
CACAATTTACTGTTCTAATTGGAGTTCACATTCTAGATTCTCCAAGTATTAGTAAATTAGCCAAAGGACTGATAATGGATAGAACTACTATTACAAGAGGATTAAAACCTCTAGAAAATGAAGGATTAATCAAAATTGTGTCTGGAGAGGATAAAAGAACTCATTTTGTAAAATTAACTCCAAAAGGAAAATCAGCATTAGAAAAAACATTGCCATATTGGGAAAAGGCAAGAGCTATAGTATCAGAAGAATTTGGAGAGAAACATCTGGATGGATTGTTAAAAGATCTTGCAAGTGTAAGAGAAATTAAAAATTAGTTTGAATCCGTAAAGGCCTGAACCGTTTTTGGGGATAAAGTGAGACGCAATAATTCAAAATTATAATTTATTATTGTTGTTAAGATTCACTATTAGAATGGATGGCATGATATGGATTACACCGATGGTTATAGGATTGGTAATGGACATTATTGGAGTATGTCTTCTTGCAATTCCATTATTAAAATCAAGAGAGTTTCCAAAAAGAATGCATGATGAAATGTTCAAACTATTAGGAATTGAAAGTTCGAGTGATAAAAAAACAGATTTGTGGGCATTTAAAATGGGTAAAATTAAGGAAGCCATGGGAGACGAACCAATAAAAAATACAGAACAGCAAAAAATGATATCTCAAATTACAATCATGTTTTCTATTTTAGCATCGTATCTTGAAAGAGAATCAAGAACTCAAAAAAGTTATGTTCTAAAAGTTGCATTTGGAATTATTTTTTTAACGATGGGATTTGTATTGATGATAATTGCTAACTTGATTCAAGCAAATCTAATAACTTGAATATTAAAAAATGTGAATTTTATAAAATAATCAACAATTTTATGGTTAAATCTGTTAAGGCCTGAACCATTTTTGGGATTAAATTAGGATTCAAAAATAAAATACATCCAATACTCTTATCTTGAAATAATGTTTTTGGTTTAAAATAACCTAAAATTAAGTTCAGAATCTAATCTAAAATTATTGTACCAATTTTTGGAGATTGCTGTTTTGGTGCACCACTCCAGATTAAATCAAATTTATCAATTTCTTTTTCAACATGGTAACAAACATCCCATGTGATGTTAGGATTTTGTTTTCCAGTGATTATTTGAATGTCTGATTGTCTGCCATGGCATTGTTCTGGATAAATCTCCCCACTTGTACTTTTCAAATTCCACATTGCAGTAGGTGAGAAGTATATTTGATCTTGCAGTTTCATGTGAGTCGTCATTTGCATGTTAATGTTGATTATTTTGTAATAATCACTATCCACTACACGTACTGCATTTATTTTAAAGTCAGCAGTGGCACCACCACTTGGTTTGTTATCCATTTTTACAGTTACAGTTGGATAGTTACCTGATTGAGTTGTTACTGTGCCTTGCTTGATTTCGATTTGTTTATTGCGCTGTTCACAAGCATCTGTTTTTTGAACTGCTGCAAAAATTTTGTCTACATCGGTACTATGCTTTACTTCATTTTTGTATCTTGAACAATCCTCTAGTTTGGCTTCAGAATTGCCAGAGATTAAACCCATATCAGTCGGAATTGAATCAGATATGTCATCAATGGTATTTTCTACAGTATTTTGAACAGAATCTAAAGAGAGTTCTTTTGTGACATCTTTCACAGTTTCTTCAGGATTAATACCCTGAAATATCTGAATGATGAATTGGATTAACGCATCAAAGGGATTGCTTGCTTTGGGTGGTTCAACTTTGTTTTGTTCCATTTTCTTTGGAGTATAATTTTCACATTGAGGATCATCTTGTGAATTCTTTAAACAATATTCTTCCATCATGTTTCTAGAACCTTCTTGTGCAAACACAGTAATTGGAACTAACAAAACAAAAGCTAATGTGAGAATTACTACAGATTTCATTTTTTCTTTGAGATAGTTTTTTTGGTGGTTTTTCTTTTGATTGTTTTAGATTTTACTAGTTCTTTTTTGAATTTAGGTATGGCTTGATCTTGATACCATGTAATAACATCATGACAATCACGACACACTATCATTATTTCCTTATTGCATTCCTTAACATGATGGTCGGTAAGATTACGCTTTATTTTATTACAAACCATACATTCCCCAACTCTTGTTTTTAGCATGAATTTTGATAAATTGTATGAACTTAAGCATATTGGAATTGAATTGATATTTTCAACAAATCGGCAGTGATTTAGATTAAAAAGTCACAGTGCCTTTCTAAACTTGTGTTCAATCTCATGCAGTACATTGTCCACCGCATCCAGTTTTGGAAGATATGAAACCTCCTCCTCCTCCACAGTCAACACCATTGGGAGATATTCTTTCCCATCATGTTCATACACATCTTGAAACTCCAATTGAATCTCCAGAGGATCATCTAGGTACTGGAACATGTCTTCTGATGCAGCTCCCTGGGCAGATTCTAGGTTTTTCCAGTCAGATATGCCTTCAAGGGTTTTTGTTGCAGAAACCAGTGCACTACTTCCCTCATTGAGCTGAAAGTGAACCTCATCCAAATCCAGCTTCTTTTCATTGTCTGTAAAATACATGTGAAACCAGCATGTTCTGGTCTCAAAATCAATCTCTCCATCATCAATGTGGTAGTCATACCTTCCAAGTATCTCATAGATAGCCTCCTCCAGTTTTGCTGAATTGTATGATCCCCAGAGTGCCCTGTGCAAGGCTGTGGAAAAAGATGATTTTATTGATTCGTTTTTGAATCCAGGTGGAAACGACAATCCGTCAACCACTGCATTTAGAAAGTCCTCAGGTTTTTGTCCAAATTCACCTGAAAGTTCCCTTAATTTTTTCTCGTCGTTTATCTTGATATTCATGTTGTGTTATGTTTTTAGATATTATTTATGTATGAAAATAATACTAATTTTTATCCAATAAATTTTCACCAATAATGTGCATTTTTCTTCAGGTAGTTATCCATAATCCATTTGACAAATCTATTCTCTTTTTTGTTTACTTGTGATTTTTCCAGTGCTTTGAAATACGGATTGCGTTTCCCACTGTCAAGATTGATTAGCGGATAACCATGTTTCTTCAATACAAAATTCATCATAAGTCTGGATATTCTTCCGTTTCCGTCCCTAAACGGATGTATTGTAACAAATTTCTGATGTACTAGCGCAGCTAACATTACTGGATGTATTTTGTTTTTGTTTTCCTCATACCATGTAAAAAAACCATCAATCATTTTTTTGACAAGGTATCCTGGCGGGGGTGTAAATTCGCTTCCACGTATATCTACATTCGTTGTACGAATAATTCCTGCCTTTTCGGGTTCCGTATCCTTCAGTAATTCTTTGTGCCATTCCACAACTAGGTCTTCACTCAGATCACCCTCGTGCTGCATCATCTCATCGAAGATTTTATCATGAGCTTCCGTTTCTTTTATGTCATGCATCGGTTTTCCCTTTGGAGATATTCCGGATTCCAGCAGATCAACGGTTTCCCTGTATGTTAATTTCGAACCTTCAATTTTTTGAGTGTCATAATTGTATTTCATTGAGAACTGTTTGTTTTTTTTCTGCAGTTCTTTCTCAGTTAGATTGTCATTTTCCTTATTGTGGTTTTGATGTATTAGGTCTAGGGCAGACCCACAATCTTCAAGATAGATTTCCCTTTCAAAATCATCTTTTTGTTCATCGATATTATCGGGCAGAGTAGGTCCCAAGTATCTGTCTCTTTGTTTCCTTCCACCCTTCCTAGAATCATGATAGAGATAGTAGTAATATTTCTCGCCTCTTTTTCTTTTGGTTACTCCCACCATACATCTATTGTCCAGGACAAATTAATAAAATTAACTAATTTTTACTAAAACACCTGGGCAAGATTTATGCCTAACTGTCCAGGATAAATCATGGTTTGTCCAGGAGTAATGGATGATTTCAGTATATTTTTACTAAAACACCTGGGCAAGATTCATGCCTGACTGTCCAGGATAAATCATGGTTTGTCCAGGAGTAATGGATGATTTTGCATGTTTAATCACAGATATCCTGGTCAAAAGACCAAAACATGCGTTAAAAATCAAGGTATATCAGGATAAGGCTTGGTGTCAGGAGCCTCAAGATCATACATGTTTTTCTTTTTCTTGGTAACAATAATCCTGTCACCCTCTAGGAACCGATGTGTATGATAGAGTTGCCCAGTCATAATGTCATCCTTGTGATTGACTTTCAGTTCAAACATTTTTCCATTAAATTTGAGCTTAAAGACAACATCAGAATCCGGGAAAAAATCCCTGTCAGCCTTCTGAACATGCCAGTAACGGTGTCTTGCCTCAGGTTTTTTCAATGGTCGCGAGTATTCATCAGTCATCTAACAAGAAGGAGTTTGCAGTACTTTTCTTCTCTTCGGTCAAAAAAGTTTGCCATCGTTAGCGCATAAAACGAATAACACGATTCAGACAAACAAGAGGTCTTTTTTCAATGTCATGTTCCCATAACCGTATGACAGAGTATCCATCACGCCTTAGTTTTCTGGTAATCCTTTTGTCACGTCTCATATTTCCTTCAATCTTGTCTTTCCAGAATTTTTTTCTTGGTTTCTTCTTTGTGTCATAATTGTATCCATGCCAGAAGTCACCATCACAGAATACAATTGTTTTTTTGCCAACCAAAAAATCAGGATTACCATAAATTTTCGGATGTTGTATGAACTTGATTTTACTGGAACGGAAAAGTGTTCGTGTGATGATTTCAATTTTGGTATTCTTCCCGCGAATTTTTGACATTACCAAGCTTCGCTTTTCCTTGGAAAAGATGTCTGTCATGAGCAACTAATTTGAAAGTATTTTTTTTAGATGTTTTGCTATTGCCATTGCTAGAAGTGGCGGTACAGCGTTTCCAATCTGTTTGAACTGTGCAGAACGCGAACCTGAAAAAACGAATGAGTCAGGAAAGCTTTGCAATCTTGCGGCTTCTCTTACAGAGATTGTTCTGTTTTGTGTCGGATGAATGTACATGTATCCGTCCTTTGCAAGGTGGGATACAACAGTCCATGAAGGTTCACGATTTGAAAGCCTCTTCCACTTATCATCAAAGGAATCGTTACTGTAACCAATTCTGTCCCTGTCGGATTTTGAAAGTTGAGACCACTTTCCACCGGGCCTCATGTTTTTGAAAACATCAATGTCCTTGCTCCTATGCCATCTTGTAACGTTGTTATGCAATGTCTTCTGTTTCCCTCGCGACCATTTTTGGAATTGGCATTCAGGGGATTTTCTGTACTTTTTGACTGAATCCTTAATCTTGAGACCTTTTTTTGGGAGTCTCAAGGCAGGAAGGTCACCTATGGCATCACCCACGGTTACATAATTTTGCTCATGATTAGACAGAGGTAGGTCTGAATCAGACTTTTTGAAGTGGGTTGGTTCTGGCCATGAAATGGGTTTGCGATTTTTTGTTGCGATAAAGAAAACCCTCTTTCGGAATTGTGGCACGCCATAATCCACCGCATTAAGAACATGATAATCTACATTGTGATATCCCACATTCTGAAAGTCTTCCTTGATTTGTTCTATAATACGTCCTTCTTTGTAGTTGACCATTCCAACGACATTTTCCATTACGATTGCTTTTGGTTTGAACCAATCAACGAATTTTATGAATGATTTGTAAAGGTGGTTCCTCTTGTCATCAATGAATCTGGAATCTGAGCTTCGTCCGTTCCTTTGTCCGTTCTTTACAAGTGATGCAATTTTGACCCGTCCCACGTTGCTGAATCCCTGACATGGTGGACCTCCGATGACAATGTCCACATCAGTAGGTTTTAGTGAAGTTTTTTTCCGAAATTTTTCAACGATATTATTCTTGCTTGCATCTGCAGATACAACATTTTCTTCAGGTACTGAAAAATTCTTTTTGTATGTCTTAATTCCGGATTCAAAAATATCCAAGGCCCCAACGGGTTTCATCCCTGCAAGCTTGAATCCCATGCTCATACCGCCGGGAACCCCGAAAAGGTCTATGAATGATAAAGGCAATATTATACCTGGACGAAGACACCGAGAAAAAGATATCTATTGTTAGGAGGTAAAATTCCAGGTTTCACATCATTCTTCTGTAAAATCTTCTTGAATATCCCTCTCAAATTTGGTATAACCAAGTTCAACCTTTTCGTCATTGAATTTTCTAATATTGTCCTTAACTGTGATGATTCTACAATGATTTCCGGGTTTTCCTCCAAATTGCTCACCTCTTAATCCACGTCCTATCATCTGCTGATATGCAACGATGCTTGTAGTAGGACGCGCAATTATCACGGTATCTATCTGGGGGGAATCAAATCCGGTAGATAGTACGTTGTAATTACACATTACTTGTATGCCATCACTGTTTGTATCGTTAAACGTATCTACATACAATTTTCTTGCAGCATATCTTGTATCTCCTGTAATACAGACGCTACTGAATCCATTTTTTTCCAGTATTCTTGACATGGCGTTTGATTGTGACACATTGGTTCCAAAATAAAGAATCTTCCTTCCGGCTTTTGCCTCCTTGATAATTTCATTTTTTATATTTTCATTTCTCTCAGGTTCGGTTGCAATTCTTTCAATCCAAAGATCTCCACCGCCATCCAAATCCCTAGTTTCCTTTTCATCCAGTTTGAGGACGGTTCTTCCAGGATCAATTGGTATGAATTCCGCATGAGCAAGAAATTTTAGTTCTTCAAGATTTTTTCGCATGAAGTTAAGATTTCCCCAGTTTTCATCAAACATAATTCCATTGGATTCGGAAGGAGGGTTGGAATTTTTGCTAGGGTGTATTCTTTTGTCACCATACATGTCCAACAAACGTTTTGTTTCAGAATCAAGTCTACGTTCCGGAGTTGCAGTTAAGCCGATTAGCGGAATTTTATCATTTGATTTTATTCCGTCAGGAAACATCGACATTCCAAGATTGTCCAAGATTTTGGCATAAGAGTCAGCTACAGAGTGATGTGCCTCATCAATGAAAACCGCTGAAAGTGCACCGTCATCACTTATGTGATGCAGTTCATTTTTACGCGAAACAAGCTTCTGTACACCGCCAACAATTATGCCACGTTCATCAGATGTCGGAATGTCATTTACCCCCCATGCACGATAGATGTTCAAAGTCTCTCCCTTGCCATGTTGTTCCCAAATCTGTTTGAAGCAAAGTACTGCCTGCTCACATACTTCCTGACTTTGTGCAATCCACAGGATGTTTCTATCAACAGAATTATCGTTCAGAAATTTCACTATTGCCTCTACAGCAATTCTTGTTTTTCCTGCTCCTGTAGGGAGGGTAACTATAGCTCTGTTTTCTTCAGAACCGTTTAAGATTTCAAGGACCTGATTCTTCATATTTTCTTGAAAGTTCCTTAGTTCTTTCAAGTCAGCCTTTGGAACTGCTTCTTCGATTCGACCAGATTTTGGTTCACTTCTTATTCCTGCAAATATGTCAGCGAGTCGAATTTGTTCTACAAATCTTCTTGCAAATACGCCACCAGGTTTCCACGGATGTTTTTGTCTTTCATCTTTCAAACTCTGAAGATATTTTCTTGAAACTTCTTTTGTGTCGTTGCTAAATTTGACTTTCATTTCTTTGATTGTGGATGCACTATAGTTGGAACTGCCAAGGAATATTTTGAATATTTTTGAATATTCCTCTAGTTCAAAAAATTTGTCTAGGATTTTTCCACGAAGGTCGGCTCCGAAAGCACCTTCGAATAGCTCACTGCCAAACATTTCCACCAAGGTTCTAGGTAAATTTTCATCCAGTATTTCACCATCCTCTGTTCCATAGTCTGCAGCCAGTATTTTTTCAACACCCGGCAGCCGTTTCTGAAGATAATCATGCAGCCAAATCCCCATATTATCGTCATCAATCCCATCAAAAAAAATCTCTTTTAGTATTTGTCCTGCTTTTTCCTTTTCATCAGTACTTGCAACAAGGTTTCTGCCACTCATTGTTTGTCATCTCCAACAAAATATTCTTCTTCAATCATCTTAGTAATCAACGCCATCATGTTTTTTACAATAGGTCCGCTAACCAAAAGACCAATCTCAAAATTCACTTCAGTTCCAAGCTCAGTCAAATTTGCAGAACTTACAAGCATTTGCCTATCATGAATGATAATGACCTTGGCATGAACCTTGTAGAATTTGGATTCTTTGTCTTTTCTTGTGTATATTGTTGGTTTGGTGAGACTTTTCTCAGTAAAACATTTTCGTAGTTCGGTTTCATTTACATGGCTTTTATCAACAATCAAATCAACATGTACGCCGGACTCAAGACATGTGTTTAGTTCATCAATAATGCTTTCCGCATTGCTTGTGATTCTATAATCTATTATTGTAACAGTTTCCCCCTGCTTTGCGGATTTCAACATCTCTTCAATTACAGGCTTTGTACTTCTTACTCCTGCACTGATTTTTCCAGGCCCCGTCCACACAATTTCCATATCGTTTGTGTTTTCAGATGTATGTGATTTGGCAACAAGGCCCGTAACAAACATGGCGTTAAGAACAGAATGATCAATGGAAGAATCAGTTACAAGAAGCATAAGTTGTCTTATCTTCGGTCCGGATATTCCGGTAATTTCCTCCAAGTTGTATTTTGTAACTTCGGTTTCGGATTCCCATGCAGATACAAGTTTTTGAATACTAGCTTTTGGAAGGTCTTGAATTATTCCCATGACCGTTTCAGCAAGGTCTGTAACATTTAGGGAACTCATTGTCTCAGTTTAATGAATCCTATTTTTGTGTCCTTCAATGTATGATCAACCAGTTCTCGATCAAGAAGACTGTTCATGTTCTCACAGCAGGTTTCTGGAAGAAGAGTGCATGCGTGACATGCGGCACCTATTAGCTGCGGTGTCCTTTCTGTTTCCTGCATAGAACAGAGAGGGTCACATGAACAAAGTGTGGACTGCAAGACAGCATCCTCAAGTACATCCCAAAGTTTGTTTTCATTTTTTCTCCCAAGTTCTACCAGTCCTCCTAAAGCCCCGTCACTGCTTGGGGATGATGTGTAAATGAAAATTCCAGCCATTCCGTCTCCACAGTAAATTCTTTCTGTAAAGGATGCAGTAGAATATCCTGCAAGTTTTGAGAGGCTTTTCATAATGATATGGGAAAAGGTGTGTAAGAACACGTATTTCGCACTGTGTCGAGGGTTGTTAGGGTCTGTCTTTATCTCGTCCTGAACCGTCATGATGTGGCTAAACCTTTCTTTTACAGAGCTATTTACTCCCCACTCTTCCAATGTCTTGTTGTTGATACTAAAGAATATTCCCTCACCACGATTCTCAACCACCGGAAGCCAAGTAAGATTTTCCTTGGATAAACTTGAAACCTTTGTATCCTCATCAGCATCAAAAGGATCAATTCTTGTAAATCCGGTGATTGCAGATACAACACGGGTTTTTTTTACCAAAACAATTCGGTCTATGTAGTTACTGAATTCTGGCGATATGTCATCAATGTTTTCCGTTACAAACTCGGCATCGTCATAGTTCTCTCCAGAATTAAGTGCATCAAACTCAAGCTTGTAGACATCCTTGTCCTTGTTACGTTTTGAAAATTCTTCCAGACTTGTAATTTTGTCAAGAACCTGTTGCAGTGTCCATCGTCCATCTGGGAATTTTTCCGATTTGAGTTGGAATTTTACCTCAAGCCATTTTTCATAAAAATCATTATCGGAATTTTGTCTAAAGTTTGAAATCTCTGATCCGGCATCGGAAATTTTTCCGGCAAGATCATCACTGAATGGTGGAATTGTGACAGCACTTCTGACAAGTGGGAAATAGATGTTTGTTGCCCCCTTGAAAATCCCCTTCATGTCCTCATCGCAATCACTGGAATGCCTGTCAAGCCATGGCCTTCTCTTGGTGCATCCAAACGTGGTAAATTGTAATCCTCCCTTTGCAAGGGCCTTGGTCATTTTTTGAGGTCTTGCAATGCAGTTTTTTCCACGACACTGGACTGTCTTTGAGTCAAGAGAAAGTGATTTGGAGTCTCCGACCAAGTACAGTCTAGCATCATCTTGACTGCATACATCACGTTCGCTTCCATTTCTGTGAATCCACCGGTACCATGGAAATTCATCAAGGTGTCCATCTTTGCATGCAGCAACAAATCTTACTGGATATGTTTTGGGCGGTTCAACACCCCTAGTTTTTTTCATGTTACCGCATTCATCAGAATCACAACTCATGCCTCTGCCAGTTTTGTTGTTTCGTCCCGGAACCAGCTTGTCACATCTTGGACAGAATCCCCATGAAGGAAAACTTCTGACTGGAACCTTGCCAGGATCCTTCGGGTCTTTGAACGATGATGTGGAAATCAATCTTTCCACATTTACAAAACCGTTTCTCTTGATTTCCTGAAGAAGTATTTCGTCTCTTATTGATTTGAATTTTTCAGGATGCCAGTAGTCCAGTCCCATGATAATCATTGAATCGCGCTGATTGTCGTATATTGCGCCAGGACCAAACGTACGAGTGACCTGACTTGGTCTGATGTGGAAATGTTCCTTATCCAAGGTCATCTATACATACTCCATTTCAATTTGTTGTTCAACGTCTCGCAGAGATTCAGGGGTGCTCAGTGGGAAGGTATCGTCATCTTGTTCTCCACGTTTTGCAAATTCAATCATAAGTACACTTGGGTTTGGTTCCTCGTCATCCCACTTGTTGTACGGATTGTTATACCAAACTGATTCATGCAGGGAAGTGTTGTTGGAAACATCTCGGATGAATTTCTCCCATTGTTCTTGAAGTGTAATCAGTTTTGTTCTGAATGCTTTGTAAGATTCCGAATCATCATCAACCTGTTCCACAGACTTGAATCGCTCAAGAATAAATTTCGTAGCTGTATCCCCGTGAGGTATTCTGAAATCATCAGCTGTAGTTTTTTCCGCAAGAAGAGGGTCACTTAATCTAATCATTGCAATAAGTACTGCATGAAGTGCACGGTTGTAAGCAGGTATTGAAAAAGGAGTCAACGTTGAAGGTTCCACATGTTTTTGCATCATGCTGTGAAAGCCACCAAAATTTTCATAATGAGAAAGATCTCGCGGTTTGTAAGGATTGAAAAGTACGAATACACTTCCGGGCGATGTAGGTCTTCTTCCAATTCTTCCGGTAGCTTGAATGTATTCAGTAATGGTTTTTGGTTGACCGTTTACTGCCATCAGTGCAAGTCTATCAATGTCTATTCCAACTGAAATCATGTTTGTTGCAAGAAGTACGGAAATCACATCTCGATCAGGAAGTGACTTTTCAAGCTTGTCCCTTATGTCATTGATTTCCTTCTGGGTCTTCCTGCCGGTAAGTTCATCTATTCCATTCTCAGGTGTTCCAGGATCCCTTACATCAAACTGGTTTTGATATACTGCATCTGCCAAAAAGTTAATGTTTTGAACAACGTCGTCTTCAACGAGTCTGTTTGCACCCCCAAGTTCCCGGATACTGTTATAGTATCCAACCAAAGTCCAGTAAGGATCTACTTGTCCGTCATCCATTGCCTGGGATAAGCGAACAATCTGCATCTTTTGTAAAAGTGCCGCATACAGTTTGCCCAATGCATATTTTCCAGAACGTTGGGAGAAAGAAACCCCTACAAACAGCTTACCCTTTTTCCCAGTCTCCCACCAAAAGAAGGAATCCTTTCTAGCAATGCCGGGAGGAGGAAATGTCAGGGTCTTGGATCTGTCAAAGATTTTACGGACCTGGTCCTGAGCTCCCTTGATTGTTGCTGTTGAAACAATCACCTTTGGTCTTAGTTCCTCGCCATTCCTGGAAATTCTTGTTAGAAAATCTACTGCGGTCTCATAAAGGCCAACCATCGTTCCAAGAGGACCAGAAATGAGATGCAGTTCATCCTGAATGATAAGGTCTGGCGGGAATATAGAGGTCACGTTTCTAACTTTTTCATTGTTACCTTTGCGATGAGTTCCTTCGCCGTTGATTCCGCAGCTTGGATGTTTTTCCCTTGGAAGGAATCCGTGAAGTTCACATTTTCTGGATGGCCTTCCAAAGATGTTCGCAATGTCAGGACGGAAGGGCAATCGTGCAAATTTGTCTACGGTTGCAATAATCATACTTGGACATCTTGTGTAAATGTCAGAATCCACTGTCACCAATGGAAGTATCTTGTCAGGTGCAAAACTCCTATCTGTAAAGATGCACGGACTTGACTCATTTGTACATCGTACAAGGGTCCACTTTGTTTTAGGATCAAATCGATAATTGGGATATGGTGCCAGTCGGTTTCCACACCAAGGACAATAGTTTGTCTGGCATGGGGAACCGTCAGAAGGTGTGATGTGTGGATTTTCCTTAAGCTGCTTTAGCGCATCCTCGGAACTTTGGAAATGGTTTGGGGTCAGGCTATATCCAACCCAGAGTCCAAGAAGAAACGGCTCGTTACCCAAACAGCTTTGCTTAACTTTTCGCCGAAGGAATTCTAGCGCACATATCAGAGTTGATGCCCTTTCAAATTGCTGTAGTGTCAAAAGTCTAAGAGTATATCTCATAATCACAGAGACACCAAGTCCGTCTTCCACATCTCCCCTCAGACGTCTTAGTATCATCGTAAATGATGCAACACCAAGATAGGCTTCAGTTTTTCCGCCTCCCGTAGGAAACCAAATCAAATCTGCAACAGAATTGTCAGGATGATTCTTGAATGCAATTCCCCGCAATGACATCAAAACGAATGCCATTTGGAACGGATACCAGAATGCCTGTCCGGGTTTTTTAACGTCCGGCCATTCGGCGTCTTTCTTGTTTTTGAAATTGTTTAGTGAGTAGTTGAAGTGAAGTCTCTGGTATAGCATTGCCCTGTTGGCAAGTATGAATGCCTTGAGAATTTGATTGCCGTCATCCTCACTTTCATCCGTAAGCAATCGATAACCGTCCTCTATTCTATCCAGTACCTCAGAACACCTCTTCAGGTTTATACTTGCAATTTGCCCGTATTGGTTTTCTGCAAATTCCGCATCAGCAAGTTTCTCTTGTTCCAATATCCAATTCCGATATTTTTCTATCATTGGAGAAAGTTTTTCCCTGATTGTTTTTCTGTTCGTATCATAATCTTCAAGATCTTCAAAGCAGCAAAGATCATGCATGTCAATTCTTGCAGGCTTTAGAGGATCGTCTACATCTTCGGTAAACTTTGCAATCTCGTCATCCTCGAATGTGGGAACGATTACAGTTCGAACAAACTTTGGTCCACTATCTTCGTCCCATTCGGCAGCACAACCATATCCACTTCCAAACACCTTCTTGTTTCTATAAAGCATGTCAAAGAGATCATCCTCCACAGACTTGTAATACTTGGAATTTGCAGATAGTGGTTTGAAAGGACATGTGTCATTATTGGATTGTAGTGTTAGTGATGGTTGGAAGATAGTATTCTCGTTATTACGTTTGTTTGCCTCAGGATAATCTATTGTTTCTTTCTTTTGGGAATTCTTTTCATCAGGTTTCTCATCAGGTTTCTCATCAGGTTCCGTCCAGAACGTGACATTTTCCAAAAACACGTTGAGTACAGTTCCTTTGTAAATTTTCCACCAAATTTTTGCTTCCTCCAAGTTTGAATCGTCAAGGATTTCTACCTCGCCCTCTGTTTCCGACAGTTCTAGTTCGTATGTACGTTTTGTTGTGTCAAGTTCATGTCTCTCCCAGATTCCATTTTCATTTTGAACGTACTTTCCATAATTTACAACAAGAGTAATTTTTTTCGTGCCCTCTTTGATTTCGGCTCTCAGTCCGACGGAGTTTTGTTTGAAAAACTTTTCAGATTCTTCGTCATGTTGTGAATCTTCCTTTGAATCCTCCCCGCCGTCATTTTCATCCTTGTCCAACTCGTCATGAGGTGCACTCTTTGGAAAAAGAATGCCTGCAGTATACATGTCCAAGGGAGTATTACCTATAGGAAGTGGATCAGTGTCGCTTCTTGGCCCTACAAAGAATTTGTTGACTTCGTCAAGCAGTTGTTCTCTAACATAATCCATCTATCGTCAACTCCCAACCTTTGTAACATCTGGGAAAACCAGTCTTATTTTTGCACCCTCTTTTACGTCAACAGCTGTTGCTGTTCCGTCATAGTTCTCCATAATCTTCTTTACAAGATACAACCCCAGTCCGTGTCCGTGCATCTCGTCGTTATCCTGATTGTGACCGAATTTGAAAGGTTCAAAAACTTCTTCAAGCTTGTTCTTAGGAATTCCCCGTCCAGTGTCTGAGAATTCTATGAAAAGGGAATTGTCGTCATACCAGTAATGGCATTCCACTTTTCGTTTCCTGTTAGCTCTTCTCAATGATTCAATGGAATTAAGATACAGGTTTGTCAGAATGCATTCCAGGTCTATTCGGTCAATCTTTACAACCAAGTTTTGTATGTCACGCTTCTTTCCAGGATGGCTCCAATTGTCTATGATATCAATATGCAGTTCTTCCTTTTTATCTTGAAATCCATCAGATACGGTTTGCCAACACTCTAGCACATTTACTTGCGTGTATCTTTTGTTCCGGATGATTGATTTAGAAATGTGATCAGCAAGAACGCTTGCAAATTTCATGAAGTGGAGCATCTGGTTCTGATTGTTCTTCATCTCGTCCAGCATTTTTTCAGATTGAAGGATTTCCTTTTCAGTCATCTTCCAATCCTGTTTCTTTATCTTTTCCCGCATTGCCTCACCTTCGGACAGTATGCGCATGTTCTTTTCAAGAGGTTCGGTTACTTGTCGTGCCATGTATGATGTGGCAACCCCAAGTGTTGCAAGATTTTTCTCATAGCTACGAATCTCACCCACTTCAGAAAGTATCCTGTCAGACTCTTCCCTTTCCATCAGAGTCATTTTTTGCATTCCAGCAAGAGTGACTTTTGCATTTTTCTTTTGTTCGCTTGGAAGAACGTTGGTAAATTTTTTCATCCTGTCAAATAGAATATCGATAGTTTCATCAGCCTGCATAGTCGGAGTGCCCATTTCTTTGAGGACTGTTTTCTTCTGTTGTTTTTTCCATTCTTTCATGTAATTCTTTAGAATCTCCAAGATATCCTTCATGATTTTCTTCAAATCCAAAAATTCCTTATTTTCAATCAGGGTTTCCCTGTGTGATGCAGGTTTTATTTCAGGATTTTCCTTTTTTGTCAGAATCACCTGGCCGAAAATCTGCTTCAATCCAATCTTGCTTGTTTCCTGTCTTGCCCCGGCTTCCAACGAGAGCCAATCAAGTTCCCCCCCGTATGGTTTCATCCATGCGCCGTCACGGTAAAGATACATTCCATAGTTGTGTTTTAGGAATGCCTCTAGTTTGTCAGTCCCTATACGACCGTCATAATAGGTCTCAAGAATTGAGGATTTTTCTTTTCCAGGAGCCCTAGGAAAGTGAAAGATATCAACTGAAAATGGACCGATGGTTGCATCGTCATATGTTCCGGTAATGTCCTGTTTCTTCCAGGAGCCCTTCTGTCCCACCTGTGTAAAGATTGAAACGGTAAGTTTGTTATTTGTAAATTCTGCATTCAGCTTGAACGGTGCGTTGTTAGTTATTTTTTCTCGAAGTTTTGCGTAATTTCTTCCAATGACTACACCGTCTTCTTTGTCAACCTTTACCACAATCTTGATGTCATCAAAAATCTCATCAGAAATTAGAATACTGAGTTCCTCTTTTAGCTCGTTAATTTTTTTTGATGTCCATTTGGATTTCAAACCGCTTACTTCCAGTGTAAGGCCGCTTTCCATACCGTCTGAACCGCCAGACTCTACAGGAAATGTTATCTTATCAACTGTAACTCCAGGTTTTTCAAAAACAGACCAATCAAATGACATCTTTATTCGCTGTTTACCTTTGACGGATATCATGTCAGTCTTGCTTCCGAGCTTCTGACATGCCATTCTTCCTATTCCCATCTCACCCCAAACTGGTTTTCCATTTTTTGTTTTGTCATCATGCAGACGAGAATCAGTTCCAATTACCATCCATTTTTCTTTTACATCGTTTTCAGACATCCCATCACCATCATCATAAATTTCTATACGAGCAGAATCTCTTTTTCCAATATTCTTGAAATTAATTGTGACCTTTTTTGCATTGGCATCACGTGAGTTCTTGATTATCTCAAACAGGGCGGTAATGTCAGATGTAATTGCCTTGCTACCAAAGTAGTCTATAGTCCTCCCAGCAAATGAAAACCCCCAATCCCCCTTCATGATAGATCATTCATATCAAGATACCAGAATATAAGATGATCATCAGATTTCTAAAAAATGAGGATATGAAATTCTTATCTTGGGGAGTTTTGTATTGTCAAAGACAGCAAGAGTTTGAAAATTAATTTTTGTCTGGGATAGCAAGATTCTTGCATAAAGCACGCCTAGTTTTGCATATAATTTGCATATAATTTGCATAAAATCGTCATATACTCGTGCCTAATTGTCATAAAAGCGTCATAAAATTTGATTTTACTCAATTGGATCTCCAGATTATGGCAACGTATGAATTTCTGCTAGGGTACTTTGATATCTTTCCATCTCGGAGAAATCTGGGCCTTCCTCTTTGCTCGTGAACCTCGGCTTTCCCTTTGACACATTCATGCCAGTAATTAGCACCCATCGTGTTTGCTGGTAGTAGCATAACTACTGTAATGTTGTTTTTCTGATGTTCATCATACCCTTTTCTTACCCATGGATCTATGTTAGAATGAGGAGGATTGCACCATACATCCTGTGTCCAGTCATTTTCCAAACCATTCAAACCCTTGTTGATGTAGAACCCGTTTGTACACTTGCAGTTGCCAGTAGTACATGCAACATCAAGTGATGGCGTAATGCTGTGTAGAGTACAGAGTTCATTGTAAAGACTTGCAGGAGTTTCCCAACAGTCATTGCAAAAGCATGTCTCTGAATAATTATGTGTCGTCAATATCCCATATGTCCATAAGTCTCTAACAAATCACGATACCTTGCGGATGCCTTGTTCTGATATTCCAGGAAATCCTTAGCATATTTGCGGGAGACTTTTGTATAACTGTCAGTGGGAATTATCTTGTAAACTTCAGTTAGCAACCCAATCGATATGTTGTGGCAGTCGATTGCAGCTACTGCTACCCTTGTACTCTCAAATGGATGCAAGCTTAATTCTGCCAATAAGGACTGATGCAGTACTAAATTTTCGAGTTGATTGATGTAATCCAATAATTTCTCTTCTAAACAGATTTCCTGATTTTCGTTACAGCTCATTCTCTTTCCCCCAATGTGTGACCGTATCCAATGTTATCCAGCATGTCCTGCATCTGCTCATCTTGGGTTTTAGGAACTCGCGGACCATCTTTTATCAACTCGAATTTTTTGATGGTGATTTTTGTAACTGACTCGACAAGTTTCTTCCTTTTCTGGGAATCTTCCTCCATGTCAGCCAATTGCCACAGACAGTGTATTGCCAGGTCCAATTGTGTGATGGTTTCATCAAAGGCTACAATCACACCACTCTTTTCCATCATTTTTCTTCGAGCCACAATTCCGCCCCGATATTGTTTCAAATCCTTCTCAACTGTAGAGGGACTCACGACTAGTCTTTTTGCAATTTCCTTGATTTTGTAGCCTTTGAGTTGTAACCTGTATGCTTCTGCTGGTCTTTGTTCAACCGTAAAATCTTGTGCGTGGTCTTTACGGTTATTTTCCGGTTTGGGGTTTCTAGGTGCGTCACTCATCTCTTACAGCCTCTTTCATAAACTCCAACAAGGAGACCCTTGGTGTTCGTATCTGCTCCAGTCTTGCGATTGTCTTTCCCTCTATCTGTTTTGAGTAGTAGCGAGTGAAGACATTTGAATTGTCTTCCACAGTTATGTGAAAGTCTCTGCCGTTGATTGCAAGTTGGCCATCCTTGTTCAGGTGATAGTGAGTGATAATCCATTGTAATACAGAAGGCAATGTAACACCTGTTTGCTCTCTTAGCCATGTTGATGCTTCTTCCAAGATGTCCGTTAGGTATTCCAGTGACCTTTTGTCCTTGACAAGCGGCTTGTAACTGCATGCAACATCAAACTGAATTGTTTTTGGATACACCAGTGCTTTAATCAAAATATTTTTGTTCGACACTGGGATTTTCACAGTAATTGATTTGTTTGATGCAAGAGGAGCACTTCCTTGTGCTACCAGTGCTGCGTGCATTGCAGAAGAGTGGCACTGAACTTTGATGTCATGTATTTTTGCAGGTTGTCCTTGTATCGATTCCAAGATTTCAACCAGCTGTGACCCATCCCCCATAGGCTGAGATGTTTTAGTGTAGATTGAAGTATTCCTAACAGACTCTTTGCCCGAAAAGTAATTTTTCATAATGAAATAGACAAAGAAGGATTTCAAAACAACGACTATCTTTTTGTAATTAATCATGATTATGTCCTAATTCCTTCAAAGCACATTGAATGAGTTGAGAATCAGTGTGGATCGAAAACAGAGTACCACAGCAAGGACAGGAGTCACTAGTCATTTTTTCCTCCTTGAAGCACATCAATTAACTCATTGATGCATTTGTCGCCTCCACGACTGAATCTCCTGCCTATAATGATCTCAATTCGAGAAATAGTATCATCTTTTACAACAATTTGTGCCATGAAATCGTTAAATCGATAAATCTATATAAAATTCAGTCTAATCAATTAGACTATTGGATTCCAAAGAAAGTGCAATTATTGATTCATTAAGAATACACAAGCAATTACGATTTAATGAATTATTTGAAGAAGCAAAAAACAAAGTTAGGCCCAATAAGGAAACATACAGTAGACAAACATTTGATACTAGATTAAAAAAATTACAAAAAGAACAATGGGTAATAAAGAAGAAAAACAAATACGAACTCAATTTTTTAAAAAAAGATAAAATGAATCTGGAGAAAATTTTTTCAACAATATCAAAACTAGAAAGAAAAGTAGAAAAATTAGCAAGAACAAATGATCCTACTGGAGAAGGGCAGGAAATTTTGAAAGAGGTTTTTAATGAAATGTATTCCCCAACAGAATGGTATCGAATGTGTTATGGAGAATTCCTTAGTAGAAAAGAAAAACATCAGTTAGATATTTGTATAAAAAAATACAAAAATGCAATGAAAGTTATGGTAGATAAATTATATGAAGTAAATCATTTGGAAACACAATTCTTGTTACAATCTCCAGATTTGTTATTTACAAAAAAATAATTATAATTTTAGATGCTTCAATATTTTCTCAACATTTTTTTGAGTTTTCTTGTTTAAATCTAAATCATCTTTAATTTTAGCTAATTGTTCTTTTAGTTTTTGATTTTCTGACTTTTTTTCTCTTAGTTTTTCATTTTCTAATCGTATTCTTTCTTCATCTGAAATAGTAAGAAATGGAATTGCCTTTTGATATTCAGGGAATCTCTCAAAATCTTCTTCATTATATCGTTCATAATGTTTTTCCAAACCCACCTTATGGCCCATCATGTCTTCTTTGTCCAAATAATCTACTTTAGCACGTCTAAGCATCGTATTGAAATATTTTCTAAATCCATGATCAAGTTGTACCTCATGTCTTCTTTGTCCAGGTGGTAAAGGAGGTCTCAAACCTATATCAGTTGCAACTTTATCAATTCTTTTTCTAACTCCTTTCTGTGCAAGTCTGCGAATCATTGGAGATGCAACTGTTTTGATTAATGGATCATCAGGTTTTGGATATTCTCCAATGTCTACTTTCCAGCTTTCTCGGTAAATTTCAAGTGCCTTGCAAGCTTCCGGAGTAATGAATGTAAAATAACTTTCAGGATCCCCTCTGTAAATTAGTAAAGCTGCTCCTTTGTAGGAACCATCATCGTTTTTAAAAAAGATTACATCCTTCCAAGTAAAATAGTCCCAAGATTCTAAACGAAAACCACCTGATGAGAACATCAGAATCAAAACTCTGTCAGTAATGTTATTTGAAACATCAAGCATTTTTTGGATTTCTTCTTTAGTGTATGCTCTGTCTTTTGATTTTGCCTCTCTTCTTGGCAATAGTTTGTTTAATGACTTCCAATGAATAGGGACACGATTAGCATCAAGTAATACTTTGATTGGTTTGATATGATTTGGAATGGTTTGTGAACTAATCTCACCAGATGTAACTCGTTTCTTGTCTTCTTTGATGAATGTAGCAATAACATCTGAAGCTAAATCCATATCTTTTCTTGCCAAATCTACAAAGAATTTTGCTAGTGTTGCAGCTTCTCTATCCTTAGGAGTTTTTCCAAGTGAATCAGTATAGATTTGATTTGGAATTAGTTTGAGAAATGAATGAAGATGATTCTTGTATCTTCTCAGAGTTGATGGACTGCGAATTGAATCTAAGAACAGTTGATACGGTTCAGAACGGGTTTTTACCTTATCCAAAGAAATTTCCATACTTTAGGCACGAGTGCGTCCTATTTGAGTCCCAATATAGGGGATGGGCCCACGGGGATTTGAACCCCGGATCTTCGCCGTGTAAGGGCGACGTCATAAC
>Ga0209992_10001886_pt1 | contig 20531 bp, 20 predicted proteins | sample 2SBtaG_2_FD_182564 | JGI IMG/M metagenome (GOLD analysis project Ga0209992, IMG submission 182564) | Deep subsurface microbial communities from Kolumbo volcano to uncover new lineages of life (NeLLi) - 2SBTROV12_ACTIVE470 metaG (SPAdes)... | ecosystem: Environmental > Aquatic > Marine >... | reverse complement strand
AAAGTATATCTGCAAGAGCTTTGGGAAGAAGACAAGGCGCCATGGAAAACTTGGTAATTAATAATGATTGATCAAGAATTTTGGCAGGGCAAGCGTGTGTTTCTTACAGGACACACTGGTTTTAAAGGTAGCTGGCTTTCTTTGTGGCTAGCTTCATTGGGCGCAGAGGTCAAGGGTTATGCGCTCAACCCGCCAACATCGCCTTCTTTATTTAATGAAGCAAAAATTGATTCAGTTATTGACTCGCAAATTGGAGACATTATAGATCAAAATGTGCTTCATGAAAGTATGACAAAATTTAACCCTGATATCTTAATCCATATGGCAGCTCAACCCCTGGTTAGATATTCTTATGAAGCACCCATAGAAACTTATGAAGTGAATGTGATTGGTACAGCCAAGGTGCTAGAAGTGGCAAGAAGCTGTCCTAATCTACAGTCTATTGTAAATATTACAACAGATAAATGCTATGAAAATGATGAGCGGTCTGAAGGCTACAAGGAAGGCGACCCTATGGGTGGTTACGACCCTTATAGCAGTAGTAAAGGTTGCGCTGAGCTAGTAACTTCTACTTATCGTCGTTCTTTTATGCAAGAGCAAGGTGTTGGTTTAGCTTCTGTAAGGGCAGGCAATGTAATTGGTGGGGGTGATTGGGCAGATGACCGGCTGATTCCAGATATTTTAAGATCATTTGAAAAAAATAAACCTGTTGTTATTCGAAATCCAAAAGCAACACGCCCTTGGCAGCACGTTCTAGAGCCATTATCAGGATATTTGGTTTTGGCTGAAAAGCTGTATAAAAATCAGAAAGAGTATGCTGAAGGTTGGAATTTTGGACCAAACGAACAAGATGTGAAGCCAGTTGACTGGATTTTGGATAGAATGATTGCAAAATGGCCTAATACCAGTTGGCAACTTGATCAAAATTCTAATCCACATGAGGCGGACTTTTTAAAGCTGGACATTACAAAAGCAGAATCTAGGCTTAATTGGAAACCGGTATGGGAGTTAAGCCATACATTGGGAAAAATTGTTGACTGGCATCAGGCTTGGCTCAATAAAGAAGATATGCAAGCCGCATGTTTTGCAGAAATTAAAGAATACATGAGAGATATGAATAAATGAAAACTGCTGAAGAGTTAAGATTAGAAATCGCAGAGTATTTGCCAGAGTTTATTAAAAATCGCAACGAAAACTTTGCCTATCTTAAAAACAAATTGGACGACTTAACTGAGTTTATTGACTTTCCAAAAACCACTAAAAATATAGAGCCCTCATGGTTTGAATTTTCTATTACTTCAAAAGAGAGTATTGATAGGGCTGAGTACACTCAATATTTAAACAGACACAAAATTAGCGCACGATTGCTATTTATAGGAGGCTTAATCAAGCAGTCTTATTTTCAAGATATTGAGTATAGAATTGTAGATGGTTTAATTGAATCTTGTAGTTGGTATAAAAAAAATGACGCTTAGGAAAGTTAAAGCAATAACCGTAAAAATCAATTGGTTCATGTCAAGCCAGCTTGGAATTAATCTAATTCTATTGTTTAAGTCGATCCCTGGATTTTATAGGTTTATTAAGGACTTTATTAATTTTAAGAAAAAATACGATGGAAGTCTTAGGTTAAAGCCATGTATCCACGATTGGAATGAAGAAGGCGGAGTCACCAAGAGTGAATACTTTTGGCAAGATTTGCTAGTTGCTAGGATGATTTTTAGTAAGAAGCCCGAAAGACATGTCGATATTGGTTCACGTATCGATGGATTTATTTCAAATGTTGCTAGTTTTAGAGATATTGAAGTGATGGATGTAAGACCGATAACGTCTAGTATTCCTGGTGTAAAGTTCATACAATTAGACATGATGAACTTTGATGGAGAGAGAGAATCGTACGATTCGATTAGTTGTTTGCATGCTCTTGAGCATTTTGGGCTTGGAAGGTATGGCGATCCAATAGATGTACTTGGGCATGAAAAGGGCATATCTAATTTATCCAGAATCTTAAAAAACAAGGGTGTTTTGTATCTATCAGTGCCAATAGGCGTTGAGCGCGTAGAGTTTAATGCTAACAGAGTATTTGATCCCAATACAATCGTAAATTACTCCATGATAGAGGGGCTAGACCTGACAAAGCTTATCACTATATCAAATATCGGAAATGTAGTTGTGCATACTATGGATGATCACATGAAAAACACTCTAAATAAACTATCAAAACAGGAGTACAGTCTAGGTGTATTTGTGTTTACTAAAAAAATCTAGATCTTTTTATGAAATTTAAAAATTTAAATTTATCAAGTGTGTTATGGGGAAAGCTAAATCTAAATAGGAAAAGACAGGTTTTTTTACTTATATTGCTAATGCTTTTATCCTCAATTTCTGAGGTGATAACTCTTGGGGCAATTTTCCCATTTTTAGCTGTCTTAAACTCCCCTGAGACTGTGTTTAATAGCCCATATGCTCAATATTTTATTCATTTTTTAAAGATAGAGAGTGCTGATCAAATCATTCTCCCAATTACCCTAGTGTTTGCAATAGCCGCTTTTGTTTCGGGCTTAATTAGAATCTTTCTACTATATTTTTTGACAAAAGTTTCTTTCTCTATAGGTGTTGATATTAGTGAAGAGATATACCGTAGAGTTTTGCATCAGCCTTATTTGATACATACCACTAGAAACAGTAGTGAATTGATTAATGGTATTGTAAATAAAACACATATGGTGGTTAATGGAGTGATACTACCATTATTAACTATTGTAAGCTCAATTGTTCTATTGATAGGTATTGTGTTAACTCTTTTAGCTGTTGATGTAAGTATTACCCTTGTAATCCTTTTTGGTTTTGGATTTGTATATATGTGTATCCTTCTTTTTACTAAGAACAAAATTAGAGATAATAGCAAAGTTATAGCGTTAGAGTCTACAAAAGCAGTTAAATTATTGCAAGAGGGATTGGGCGGAATACGTGATGTAATTATTAATAGTAGTCAGGAATACTATTACGCATTGTATAAGAAATCTGATTTAATGTTCAGGACGGCACAAGGAAGCAATGTTTTTCTGTCTGGAGCTCCCAGATATGCAATTGAATCATTTGGAATTGTTCTAATCGCATTCTTTGCATACATGGCAAGTCGAAGTGAAGGGGGTGTGGTAGGGTTTATTCCTATACTAGGTGTATTTGCTTTAGGGTTTCAGCGTCTTTTGCCGGTTTTGCAACAATTGTATGCTTCCATAAGTAATATAAAAGGGTCACGATCAGTTCTTTTCGATATTGTAGCTTTATTAGAGTGCGATACAAAATACAATAAGACAGGAAAATCGATAGCGTTTGATAAACACATTTCTTTGAATAATGTCAGGTTTAAATATAACAATGAATCTCATTGGGTTTTTCAAAGTGTAGATATTAAAATAAACAAGGGAGAATTTATAGGGGTTGTTGGCCCTACTGGTGGAGGGAAAAGTACAATGATTGATATTATTACAGGATTGTTGGAGCCCACTTCTGGAGTGTTGAAAATCGACGGGATTGTTATTGACTCATCGAATCAGGAAGAATGGCAAAAGCACATTTCACATGTCCCGCAAAATATTTTCTTGTCAGATGGCACAATTGAACAAAATATAGCTTTCGGCATAAGTAAGGATAACATTGATTTTAAAAACGTAAAATACGCTGCAAAATTAGCACAAATCTCAGACTATATCAATCTTTTGCCAGAGAAATACAATACTATTGTGGGTGAAAATGGAGTAAGGCTATCAGGAGGGCAAAGACAAAGAATTGGCATAGCAAGAGCATTATATCGTAATTCTGATGTAATAATATTAGATGAGGCTACTAGTGCATTAGATGTAGAAACAGAAGCGTCAATCATGAAGTCAATTGAAAATATAAGAAGTAAATTTACCGTTATCATGATTACCCATAGGTTAAGCACTCTTGCCAATTGTAAAAAGGTGATTACAGTAAATAAAGGTGTGAGTTGTGAAAAAAAAGAGAATCGTAAATGAAAGTGGCGCTTTTAGTTGGCGTATAAGGATGGAGAGGGTATGAGTCAATTGATAATAAATCAGATACACACATATCAGAATAGAATTATGGAGAAAAGATGACTGAAGAAAATGTACAAAAATGTAGAGTTTGCGGCTGTAATATGGACAATAGGCTAGTTTGTTTAAAAAACATGCCGCTTACTGATGAGTTTGTTTCAGTCGAAAATCCACACACCGAGTATTTGGAGAATATAGAAATTTATCAATGTAACAGGTGTAATTTGGTTCAAAATCCAGTAAATTTTGATTATCAAGAATATTATCAAGAATATGAATATTCATCCGGACATTCAGATTTTACGAAAAAATTTATGATGGACTACGCAAAAAAAGTAACTGAAATTTATGCAAATCAAGATGGTAACACCCCCAATTCTGTAATCGAGATTGGATCTGGGGATGGGGAGCAGCTCAAAATGTTTGACAGGATAGGCTTTAAAAATGTTTTAGGTGTTGAGCCAAGCAAGTCTCTTGTTAGGGAGTCTAAAAAAATCGGTGTACCGGCAATTGAAGGTTTGTTTACAAAGAAAACGATTGACGAGCTTAATGGTGTAAAGTTTGATATTTGTATATCTTCATATACTTTTGATCATATACCTGATCCAGTAGAGTATTTAAGGACAGCGTATAAAATATTGTCAAAAAATGGTATATTGGCATTTGAAATACATAATATAGATGATATATACTCTCGATCTGAGTGGTGCTTGTTTGAGCATGAGCACACAATTTATATGAATAAAGACACCTCTACAGAATTACTTAGGAAGCATGGATTTGAAGTTATCTCTATCAACCCTTTAGATAAAGAGTCGGTTAGAGCAAACTCACTAATTGTTATAGCTAAAAAAAGTAGAAGCAAACAAAGTTCATTTAAAAAAGAGTTAGAGCATGGTATTAGCCACTATTCTGACATTATGGAGAGAATTGAAAAAACTATATCTTCGATAGAGCAGTGGGTAAATGGAATTCCTGATGATGAAGAATTGATTGGCTGGGGTGTTGGTGGTAGGGGGGTTATGACGTTAGCTTCATTAAATAATTCAGATAAATTTAAAGCTATATTTGATTCAAATTATAGTAGTAATCAATTATTAACTCCAAAAACAAGAATACCAATATGCGGAAAAGACTCGTTAAGTGATTATTCTGATTCATGGGTATTAATATTCTCTTTTGGATATTCAAAGGAGATTACAAAAGAGTTAGTAAGTTCTGGTTTCAATGAGGATAAGATCTTATCTTTAGATTATTTTTATAACAACGTAAACGATTGATGAATTTATTAATAACAGGAGCTTCAGGTTTTGTAGGCTCTCATTTGTTGCAGAGAGTTTTGGACAGAGGAATAAGTAAAGTTTCAATATTGTTGCGAGATCCGGAGAATGCATGGAGGCTGAACACTATTTCGAAAATGTTGAATGTGCATATTATTCATGGCTCACTAAATGACCCGGATACTTACAAAAAACAGCTAAAAATATTCTCTCCAGACGTGGTTGTTAATTTAGCGTGGGCAGGAGTTGAAGGGAGGGACAGAAATTCTGAAGAGCAATGGGGCAATGTTTTTTATATGTTGGAGCTTATGAAAATTAGCCACCAATGTGGCGCTAAAAGATTCATTGGATTTGGCTCGCAAGGTGAGTACGGCAACCTTAATAAAAAAATTAGTGAAAAGGATTTTGAAAAACCTACGACGGCATATGGTCTGGCAAAATTATCTGCTTATAAACTAGGAGAAATTTTAGCACATAGGCTAGGTGTGCAGTTTATTTGGGTTAGGTTGTTCGACCCTTATGGACCAAAAGATGGCACTAATTGGTTTTTATCATATATTATTAAGGAACTTCTTGAAGGAAGAAGTCCGAAAATTACTCATGCAGAACAATTGTGGGATTATATATATATAGATGATGTGGTTGATGCAATTCTGAAGTTAATAGAAAAGGATGATATTCATGGGGTGCTTAATTTAGGCTCTGGAAAATCTATTCAATTAAGAGTGATAATCGAAAAAATAAAAAAAATTATGGACGTAGATATAGATATCCAGTACGGGGCGGTTCCGTATAGAGAAGATCAAATTATGCATCTTGAGGCAGATATAGAAAAAATTAGTAGTCAGATTGACTGGGTGCCTATGGTTGGAATTGATGACGGTCTTGAAAAAACTGTTAACTGGTGGAAGTCTACTCTTGAAACTGGAATTTAGTGATTTATGTTAGAAATTAACTCAAAGAGCTTCGCAAAAAAAATAAGAGTGAATTCACTAGAGATGGTTCACAAGGCAAAAGCGTCACATATTGGCAGTGCTTTGTCGATTGCAGATATTGTTGCAGTTCTTTATTCAAAAATAATAAAACTTAATCCTGATAATGATATGGATCCATCTAGAGATAGGTTTATATTAAGTAAAGGTCATGCTTGTGTGTCGGTGTATTCTGCACTGCATGAGATTGGTTTTATATCTAAAAAAGAAATACTGACGTATGGGGATGATCTTTCTTGGCTGATGAATCACATAAGTCACAAGGTGTCAGGAGTAGAGTTCTCTACTGGTGCACTTGGACATGGATTACCTGTTGCTGCAGGAAAGGCGTTGGCTGCGAAGATCGGCAATAAGACATGGAGGACATTTGTTTTGCTGAGCGATGGGGAAATGGATGAAGGTTCAAATTGGGAGGCTCTAATGTTCGCTTCTCATCATGAACTTTCAAATCTTACAGCTATTATAGATTACAACAAACTTCAAAGCCTGGACCTAGTGTCGAATACTCTAGGGCTGGAGCCATTAAAAGAGAAGCTGGAATCATTTGGGTGTGATGTTTGTCAAATAGACGGCCATAATCATGACGCTTTAGAAGAAGCGCTAACAAGGCGGCATAATAGAAAGCCAACAGTAATAATTGCCGACACCATCAAAGGAAAAGGAGTAAGTTTCATGGAAGGTGAAGTAAAGTGGCATTATAAAAACCCTAATGATGAAGAATTAAAGGCTGCGTTATTAGAATTGGAGAAGAATTATGCGTAGCGCTTTTATTGAAGAATTGATTAAAGCTGCAGAATTTAAGAACATCGCTCTTGTGGTTGGAGATTTAGGATATAGCGTTGTCGAGCCTTTTGCAAAAGCATTTCCTGATAGATTTTTTAATGCAGGAGTTGCAGAGCAGAATATGATGGGGTTGTGTGCTGGATTAGCGTCAGAAGGGTTTCATGTGTTTGTGTACTCTATTGCTAATTTTCCCACTTTTAGATGTGCAGAGCAAATTAGAAATGATGTAGATTATCATAATCTTTCTGTGACAATTGTTGTTGTTGGCGGGGGGGTTGCATATGGTAATATGGGATATTCTCATCATGCAATACAAGATTATGCACTTATGAGAACTATGCCAAATATGCTAATAGCGTCTCCTGGGGACCCTATGGAGGTTAGAGCCTGTATGAAGTATTTAGTTGATAATCCTGGGCCAAGTTATTTAAGATTAGGTAAGGCGGGAGAGTCTTGTATACATGAGAGTGTCCCAGCAGTGAAACCAGGTGAATGGCTTTCTATTTATAAAGGCAAGAAGTCTAAAACTTATTTGTGCACTGGTGCAACTCTCCATCTGCTTTATCAGTTACATGAAAACAATCTATTAAAAGAATTCTCTGTAAATTCAATGCCTTTATGGAGTATGAATTCGAAACATTCCCAATCGGGGCAAGTCCAGGAGTATGAGAATATTGTGACAGTGGAAAATCATCTAATAGATGGCGGATTCGGAAGTTGGCTTATGGAAGCGGCTAATGTTAATTTACGGGATAGAATTACTGTAAAGGCTCTAGATGATAAGGTTTGTGGAATGGTGGGAAAGGAGGATTGTTTGCATGATAAAAATGGGCTATCACTTGCAGATTTTATATGATCCTTCATTTCCCAATATGGATATAAAAGATGAGTGTTTCTAAGTTAATTCACAGTATTGGTTTACCTGTAAAAGGTGTGATCATTACTGTCGTTATTCCAACTTTTAATAGAAAAGAAAATATCCATATTTTATTAGAGTATTTGTCCATCATAACTCCACGTAATGTTCAAATATATGTTGTTGATAATTGTTCGTCTGTTGATCTAAATTTAGATAAAATTAACAAGTATAACTTCTCTTGTCATGTCAAAATATTTAGAAATAAATACCATATTGGCCCCGATGCTAGCGTTGTCCGAGCACTTGAACTGGGAGATTCAGACTGGGTATATTTGTTAGGAGATTCAAAACTCCCAGTTGAAAATGTATTTAAAATAATGTTAAAAGATTGTATCAAATATAATGCGGCTTGGGGTATCGTATATTCATTTGATCGAACGATAACACAACCCGTGTTAATAAATTCGCTTGAAGCAATACCAATTAAATATGGGGATTTTTTTCTTGGTGGAAATAGCTTGATATCTGAAAAATCTCTGAAAAAATATCTGCCTTTGGCATCGCAACTGACAATAACTAGAATGTCTCATGCTATATTTCATATTATGCCTTTATGTAACAAGGAGGAGGTTTATCTTTCTTCAGATAGGGTTGTAAAAGAGTTCATTGAAAAGCCATTAGAATATAATCCCAAGCTTTCTCTTTTAGAATGTTGGGCACAGTTCTCCTTGATATTGCTTCTTCCAGTTAGTGTAAAGAATCAAAAAATAATAAATAAGCTTATTGTAGAAAATGAAAGCATAGAGGATCGTATTATTTTTTTAAAGTTTTCTTTATTGGCTATTTTCCGTCATAAGAAGAATATTAGCCCACATCTAAAGAAAATTATTTTATACAGATATTTGTACATGCAATTTTCTTTAGAGAAGTGGTTGATTGTTTATCCTTTGTATGTTTTATCATTATTAGCAGTACCATTTAACAGAGAAAAGAGTTGACAAAGTGATTAGCGGTGTTAGTGAAAAAAAAATACCAAAAGTTAGTATTGGGATGCCAATATATAATAGTGAAAAATATTTAGCAGAGGCTATTGAGTCGATATTACAACAAACATATGTTGATTTTGAGTTGATAATATCTGATAACTGCTCTAATGATAGTACAGAAGCCATCTGTTCAAAATATGCAAGTGATTCAAGGGTTAAATATTATCGTCAAAAATCTCAGGTTTGCGTCGAAGATAATTTCAAATTTGTATTTGAAAAGTCGATCGGGAAAAATTTTATGTGGGCTTCGGACGATGATTTATGGAGTTCCGACTGGATAAAGAATCTTATGCACACTACCAATGAAGGGTGCTTATCTTTTGGAGTGGTTCAATATATAGATTCTACTGGGGGAGTATTGAAAAGTACCGCCAACCATATAAAATTTAATTTTATTAATAATTTGTCAATTGTGAGAAGGGTTAAATTTGTTTTTTACCCCTGGTTTAGTGGAAAAATGATTTTAATGTGGGGAATGTTTCCAAGGGTTGAATTGGAAAAGGTAACTAGTAATATCTCAAAATCAGATAGAAAATTTGGGATTGACGTGGTTTGGGTGTACAGAGCTCTAAAAACAGTAAAAATAGTTCATGTATCTGAAGCTATTTTTTATAAAAGGGTTCATTACGATAGTGACAACGCACTTACAAATGAAGAGCCTCAGTTCAATCTATTAGAGAGGTCATTTTTTCAAAGAATGAAGAATTTTTCTAATACAAATCTTTCTGTTAAGAATTTTTTTGTATTTTACAGAGACAGTGCTTATTTAGAAAAGTTGATATTAGTTTTGTGCATGCCGATAGGGTACATTCTCTATGTGTCTAAGTCATTTATTTCAATATATAAATATAAAATCAAAAAATGATTATTAAGCAACATAAGTTGCCAATATATGCGGTATTGTTTTGCATGTTTCTATCATTATTGTATCTTTTTAATTATGGGAATAGGGAGGTATTAAGGTTCGTCAATTACCTATTTATGACTTCCATATTGTTATTTTTTATTAATGCCAGATTGTTTAAATTAGCATTCAAGATAGTTGTTTTTGTTTGTGTATTCTATTTTATTCAGATATTAACACTTCCATATGCCGATAATAAAATAATATTAAACCAAATTGGATTTTTGCTTGTATTTGGACCTCTTTCCACAGCTATCTATAGATCAAACCTGAATTCAGAAAATAAGAATCTAAATAATGAATTATTTGAAATTATCTGGAAAATGTTACTTTTGTCAATGATTGTAATTATGCCAATATACTTGTGGAACATTCCAAGGATGGGAATCTCATATAACCACGTTTATTTTGATATATATAATACAATCGGCGTTCATAAACAATATCTCGGTGTTATTGTTGCTTGGTTCTCTGCTGCTGCATTTGTACAGCTTAAAGGAATATTTAGAGTTTTTGTTTTGATGATAATCTTTGGCCTTTTTTTTGGAATTAGGTCGTTTATATTTGGCTATCTATTTTTTGCCTTATATGCCATTCTCGCAAAGAATTATGCATTAAGATTGTCTATTTATTTATCTATTTTATGTAGTATTTTGCTTGTTATTTTATATAAGCCGACCATATTTGATTTTTTGTTATTTGACATTCGTGGAATTATGCTTGATGCATCATTAAATATAGCACACTCTAATATATTTGGTATTGGTGTCGGAGGTGTTGATGAGTACCTTTTAAGTGAATACACGCTTAACCCTCAAATGTATTTAGATGTAATTGGAGAAGGGAGAAATTATTCCAATATTGACAAAAACTTTAACTTGGTAGAATCTGACTTTATGCAGTTACTTATTGTCATGGGTCCAATTTTTACAGGAGTATATTATATCTCTGTTTTGGAATTTGTTAGAACTAGGTTTTTAATAAAGTGGAGTATACTTTCAAATTTTCAAAAGTATGCGTGTATTGCTTTTTTATGGTTTATTTTTGCAGGACTTTTTGAGGATTATATGGGTAATATTTTTTGGTGGACTAGTGTGATTTTTTTGATAGGAAGCTTAAATGAAGATAGAAAGCGTTTCGGGTCCTTTTTACTATTTAAAGGCAAAGGTTCGAACAGAGTAAGATGTGGGAGAGGTTTATTAATAAAGTAATTGTTCGCATAAAAGGCGGAATTGGAAATCAATTGTTCACATATTCTATTGCTCGATATATATCTATTAAAAATAATGCCGAATTGGTTATAGATGATATTAGCGGCTTCTCAAGGGATTATGTGTTTAATCGATCATACCAACTCGATAATTTTAATATCAGTGCCAGAACGGCAACCAAAGCCGAAAGGTTAGAGCCCCTTCCAAGATTTCGAAGAAAGCTTTTAAAGTGGTACAATTATTTTTTACCATTCCAACGTAGAATGTTTTTCTATCAAGAAAAAATTGAATTTGATGAGCGCATGTTAACCTTAAAATTCAAAAAAAGAATATTTCTTGAAGGATATTGGCAGAGTGAGAGGTACTTTAATGATATTAATGATATTATTAAAAAAGATTTGGACATAGCCCCTCCCAAAGATATCTTAAATTTATCTTTGGCCAAGAACATGTCAGAATGTAATTCAGTTGCTGTACATGTGAGATTCTTTGATCCCTCGAGTGAAAAAGAAGCGAGTAATGTGAGTGAGTCTTACTATAGAAAGGCGATTGGCGAGATTCGAAATCGGGCAAAGGTTGAGCATTTTTTTATATTTTCTGACAATCCAGAGTTGGCGCGAAAGTTATTAACTTTAGGCATTGATGAATCAACATTTATTACACATAACAAGGGAGATGAAAACTCTTATGCAGATATGTGGTTAATGACTAAATGTAAGTACTTTATTATTGCGAATAGCACCTTTAGTTGGTGGGGAGCATGGCTTTCAAATTATCCGGGTAAGGTGGTAATTGCGCCCAAAACTAAAACTAAATATAATGGTATGCTCTCTTGGGGGTTTGAGGGGCTACTTCCCCACGAATGGATTAAGATTTAAATTCAAACATGAAAAAACCTAAAATATCAATAATTATGTCAGCTTATAACGAAGTTGATACAATCTGTCAAGCAATAGAAAGTATTCAAGCGCAGACTTTTTCTTGTTGGGAGTTGATTGTGGTTGATGACGGATCGCTAGATGGAACTAGATCGACAATTAAATCTTATGCTGACTCAGATAGTAGAATAAAACTTATAGAGAATGCAAGTAATATTGGTTTACCATTAAGCTTGAATAAAGCAATTAAATATTCTAAAGCCGGTCTTATTGCGCGTGCTGATGCTGATGATATGTATGCCATTAATCGCCTTGAAATTCAATATTCTTATATGATTAAGAATCAAGATATTGATGTTTTGGGTACAGGAGCTTGGTTATTAGGAAAAGATGGCGTTCGCATTAATAGGCCAGTACTTCTTAAAACTTCTAAAGGTGTGAATCTAATATCAATAATAAGACCCTATTTTTTTCATCCATCTGTAATGATTCGAAGGTCATTTTTTGAAAAAGTGGGTGTTTATGACGGTAATTATTTATTAGCAGAAGATTTAGAGTTGTGGATCAGGGGTGCGAGAGCAGGATGTGTTTATGAAAATTTAGACCTCCCTTTGATTGAGTACAGAACAGGTGGATATGCTAAAGGTTGGAAATCGATATTTATACGAGCAAAGACTTTGATGAAAATAGTAAAAAAATACAATGTGATAAATGGGTATTTATCAGTATTAGTTTTATTGATGCATTCAATACTGATCAAGTTAAATCTTTATAAGCCAAGCTCTTTAAGAAAGGGTTAGCGAAAATGAATATTATAATTAACGCCTCTAATCTTTGTGTTGGGGGTGGGGTGCAAGTTGCGCTATCTTTTATTAACGAGCTAAATAAGATTAGTGTAGAAAATAATTATCATGTGTTTGCATCAAAAGCAATATTAGAGCAGATAGATTGCAGTATTTTTTCAAACAAATTTAGATTTTATTCAATCTCTCAATCTCCAGCTCGCATAATTACAAGATCAAAGACAATAAAATTTTTATCTAGATTGGAGGAAAAAATAGCTCCAGATGTTGTATTTACGGTGTTTGGGCCGAGTTATTGGAGGCCAAAATCTCCACATGTAATGGGGTTTGCTAATGGCTGGCTTTACAACCCTAAATCTATTGCTTACACAAAATTAACATTAGCTAATAAAATACGAATGAAAGCATTTTGTTGGTATCAAGCGTATTATCTTAAAAGAGATGCGTTTAATTTTATTGTAGAGACGCATGATGCAAAAGAAAAATTACAAAAGGTGTTATCTGTAGAGGAAGATAAAATTGCTGTTGTAGGTAATACATGTAGTTCAATTTTTTATGATATAAAATATACCAAAAGAAGTTGTGAACACTATACAAAACTTCCAAAAAAAGAAAACAATGAGTATCGATTACTTTATATAACGCACAATCATCCTAGTAAAAATCTTGAAATAATAAATAAAGTATGCGAATTATTGAGCGAAAAAAATATAAATTTTGTTGTAACAATTGACAGTAAAAGTTATAAAAATATGTTTTCTAATAATCCGCGTGTGATGAATTTAGGCCCTGTTGCGCATGAGTCTTGCCCATCCATTTATAATCAATGTGATTTTTTATTTGCACCAACTTTGCTTGAAACTTTTAGTGCATCATATCCCGAATCCATGAAGATGGGTTTACCCATATTGACTTCAAAATACTCTTTTGCAGTGGATGTTTGTCATAACTCTGCTTTATATTTTGATCCTTTAGAGCCAAAGGATATAGCTGAAAAAATTAACACTATTATTGACAATCCTAATTTGCAAAAGACAATGGTAAATAATGGCAAGACTGTTCTTTCGAAAATGGAAACCGGTAGAACGCGCGCAGAAAAATATTTGAGAATATGTGATAGAGTATCTAAAAAAACAATAGGAGTTGTAGATGTTCAAAAATAAGGTTTTGTTGATTTCTGGTGGCACAGGTTCATTTGGTGGTGCTGTATTAAAAAGGTTTTTAACTACCAACATTAAAGAAATACGAATTTTCTCAAGAGATGAACTTAAGCAAGATAACATGAGAAAGTTTTATAATAATGATAAGCTTAAGTTTTATGTTGGCGATGTAAGAGATAAAAATTCAATTGATGATGCGATGAGAGGGGTTGATTATGTCTTTCATGCAGCTGCATTGAAGCAAGTTCCGTCATGTGAGTTTTATCCAATGCAAGCAGTTAAAACTAATGTTATTGGTACTGAAAATTTATTAAATTCAGCTATTGCAGCTGGTGTTAAGAAAGTTATTGCACTGAGTACGGATAAGGCGGTTTACCCAATCAATGCGATGGGAGTCAGTAAGGCTATGATGGAAAGAGTGATTGTAGCTAAAGGCAGAAATGTAAAAAATACCATGATTGCCTGTACTAGATATGGAAATGTGATGGCTAGTCGTGGTTCTGTTATTCCACTGTTTATTGACCAAGTTAAAAATGGAAAGCCTATAACTATAACGGATCCAAATATGACTAGATTTATGATGAGCCTTGATGATGCAGTTGACCTAGTTTTGTTTGCATTTGAAAATGGTCAAAGTGGTGATATTTTCGTGCAAAAGGCGCCTGCCGCAACGGTAGAATTACTTGCTCATACGATGAGAAAAATTCTAGGTGCGCCTAATCATGAGGTTAAGACTATTGGCACAAGGCATGGCGAGAAATTGTATGAAACTTTATTGACAAAAGAAGAGATGGTGAAGGCAATTGATATGAAAGAGTATTATCGAATTCCTGCTGATACTAGAGATCTTAATTACAATCAGTTTTTCGAAGAAGGTGAAGAGGTGGTTACAGAGGCTAGTGAATATCATTCCCATAATACTCATAGATTGAATGAAGATGAACTAACAGAATTATTGTTAAATCTTGGAGAAATTAAAGATGATTTAAAAGGGGTTTCAGACAAATGAATAGGCTAAAGGTAATGACCATTGTAGGCACTAGGCCGGAAATCATTAAACTAAGCCAAGTGATGAAAGAATTAGATCGACATATAGAGCATACAATTGTGCATACTGGACAGAACTATGATTATGAATTGAATGAATTATTTTTTGAACAGCTGAACATTAGAAAGCCTGATATTTTTCTGGAAGCTGTTAAAGGAACACCATCGGAAACTATTGGAGATATTATTGCAAAGGCTGACAAGGTCTTTGATGAAATACAGCCAGATGCCTTATTAATCTATGGCGATACCAATAGTTGCTTAAGTGTTATTCCTGCAAAGAAGAGAAAGATACCGATCTTTCATATGGAAGCGGGCAATAGATGTTTTGATCAAAGAGTTCCGGAAGAAGTTAATAGAAAAATTGTGGATCACTTGAGCGATATTAATCTACCCCTTTCAGAGCAAGCTAGAGACTATTTGATTGCAGAAGGTGTTAAACCCGAAACAATTATTAAAACTGGTTCGCCAATGACAGAAGTTTTAAATGTTAATATGGAAAAGATCAAATCTAGCGATATTCTAGGTAAAGAAGGGTTAAAGCCAAAAGCGTATATTGTTATGAGTATTCATAGGGAAGAAAATGTTGACTCGCCCAAAAACTTCAGTGACTTATTAAAATCAATTGACGAGCTGACTAAGAAATATAATATACCAATTATTATTTCAACGCATCCAAGAACAAGAAAGAAATTGGAAGATATTAATTATCAAAACGAAAATCCTTTAATTAGATTCTCAAAGCCTTATGGTTTTCATGAATATAACAACCTACAAATGAATGCATTTTGTGTTATTTCAGATAGTGGCACTATTTCTGAAGAGGGGTCAATACTGAATTTACCTGCTGTCACAATACGTCAGGCACACGAAAGACCAGAAGGCATGGATGAAGCGACAGTAATCATGTCAGGATTGAGTAAGACTAGAATTATTGATGCAGTTGAAGTTGCAACAGATCATAATTCACAAAATGTTAGAGCAATAAAGCCAGTTAAGGACTATGAGGCCGATAATGTTTCCAAGAAAGTTTTACGGATCATCTTGTCATATGTTGATTATGTTAATAGAACTGTTTGGCATAAGGATATTTAGTTTTGAAAAAAAAGATCTTGGTGTTAGGTTCAACAGGGATGTTAGGGCATCAAGTTGTTAGCTATTTTTTAAATTTTGATGATTATGATGTTATAGATATTGCTTTCAGGTCTAAGCTAAGAGAAAAAACTATCATATCGGATGTGACAAATAAGACAGCATTCGAAAAAATTGCTATTGAGTTGAAACCTGATTTTATTGTGAATTGTATTGGTATATTGATTCATGGAAGTAGCAATGTGGAAAACGCTATCTATTTAAATGCGTACTTACCTCATCAATTAAAAAAAATTTCGAAAAATATTGGCGCAAAATTAATCCATATTTCAACTGATTGTGTATTTTCAGGCGACAAAGGCAACTATGTTGAATCGGACATTAAAGATGGAAAAGGAGTTTACTCACAAACGAAGATATTAGGAGAGATCGAAGATGATGCTAATTTGACGTTGAGAACATCTATTATTGGTCCAGAGTTGAAGGGCAATGGCGAAGGGCTTTTTCATTGGTTTATGAGTCAACAAGGTGACATTACCGGCTTCACTAGGGCGATTTGGTCAGGCGTAACCACGCTAGAGCTAGTAAAGGCTATTAAATGGTCAATTGAGAACGACATAATGGGCTTGTATCATGTGACCAACAACTCGTCAATCAGTAAATACGAACTTTTAAAATTATTTCAAAAATATACAAAAAAAGATATCGGTATTAGGCCATTTAATGGAAAAAATGTTGATAAAAGCTTTATAGACACAAGGGTTCTTATAGATTACGATATTCCTGACTATGAAAATATGGTTAAGGAAATGGTTGTGAATATAAAGTCTAGCAATATGTATTCATATAAAATTTAAATATAAAAAAATTGAAAAATGAAGCAATCAGAATTAAAGAAAATCGCAGATACTTGTTCAAATAAGATAACAAAAAAAGGTTTTTATCAAGAGCCTTATAAGCATCTAGTTGTTGATGATTTTTTGCCAGATGATTTAGCGCAGAAATGTATGGACAACTTTCCTGAGTTGAGTAGTAATGTATGGGAGCATGAAAATGATGATGGTATTGAGGTCAAATCAAGAACTACATGGAAGAGTGAATTTGACATACCTGATGATATTATTGATAGCGTGAGAATTTTAAACAGCTCATTAGTGTTAAATGCATTTTCTAAAGTATTTGAAATACAAAAATTGATTCCCGATCCTTATTTTTCAGGTGGTGGCTTGAATGTTACTCAGAAAGGCGGATTGCTTGATGTTCATGTTGATGGAAACTATCATGATGCTACTGGATTGAATCGACGAATGAACGCTTTAATATATCTAAATCCTGATTGGGAAGAGTCATGGGGTGGCGAATTCGGAATTTATAATAATAATGGCACACAATTGGTTAAGAAGATTGAGCCTTTGTTTAATAGGTTGGTGGTATTCGATAGTCACGACTATAGCTATCATGGACTCCCTGATCCAATAAACTTTCCTGATGATGCAGACAGGAAGTCAATAATTTTATATTATTACACAAAAGATCCGAGGCCAGAGGGGCAGACTGTGACTAAAAATCCACATAGTGCATTATGGGTTAAAAAAGGATTAAAAGATAAAAGAGGTAGTCTTTCAAGAAAGAAATATGAGTAATCCTGGTATATTGATTGTTACAGAGGTTTTTTTTCCTGAAGAATTTAATATAAATGATGTTGCCTTGCAATGGAAAAGTAGGGGGTATGATGTTGGTGTGTTGACCGTTGTGCCGACTTATCCTGAAAGTGTAGTTTTTGATGGATATCAAAATAAATTCTATCAAAAAGAAATATGGCAAGGTATCAATATTTATAGAGTTAAATCTGTCACAGGGTATAGTAAAAGTTTAATTAAGAAGCTTTTAAAATATTTTGTATTTATGATTGGCGGGACTGTTGCTGCACTATTTTTGGGTAAAAAGTATGATTGCGTGTTGGGCTTTAATACAGGACCTTTAACGGCGATGCTACCTGTTATTGTTGTTCGAAAGTTATACAAAAAACCAGTAACACTTTGGACGCAAGATGTTTGGCCTGATAGTGTGTACGCTTACGGTTTCAAGAAAAATAAAATATTATCATTTTTCTTGAATAAATTTGTTAAATTTGTGTACCAAAATATTGATAATATTGCCATCTCATGCAAAGGCTTTGAATCAAAATTACAGCTTTATGTGAAAAATGACTTGATTTTTAATTATTTACCAAATTGGGCGATCAATTTAGATATGAGTCTAAATCCTGAAAGATTAAGCAAGAGTACAAGGGTTCACTTTACTTTTACTGGAAATATTGGGAAAGTGCAAAATCTAGAAAATATTATAAAAGCGTTCAATGATTTAAATGAAGAGCTCTCAAAAGTAGCGCAATTAAATATAATAGGTGATGGCTCAGAATTAAAGAAGTTAAAGGCTATAAGTGCAACAGATAATATCATCTTCTACGGAAGAAGGCCCAGGAGTGAAATGATTAAATACTACAAAGCTAGTGATTTTTTAATTATATCTCTTATTGACAAGCCAATATTCAGCGTAACAGTGCCTGGAAAGTTTCAGACTTATATTTCTGCTAAAAAGCCTATATTAGCTATTATTAATGGCGATACTGCTGACATTGTTAAAGATAATAATTTAGGTCTTGTTGCCAATCCTAGTGATATTAAAAGCATTAAAAACATTTTTATTAAAGCAATTGGTACAGATAAGGATGTATTGGTAGAGTTTACAAAGAATTGCGATAGACTTAGTCAAGGGGTTTTTAATAAAGACGTAATTATTGATCGCTTATTGAATTTAACAATAAGAAGTAGCTTGTAAAGTGATTGAATTTTATTTGTTTTTCTTGGTGTTTTTTATATCTCTCTCTGTTGCATTTTTACTAATACGAGCAGCTTCTAAAATTGATTGGCTGATTCATAATCTTGATTTTAATGGTGTTCAAAAATTTCATGTTGCCCCAACACCTAGTATTGGGGGTTTGTCGGTATTTTTAGCCTTTTCATTCGGCTTGTTGGGTGTGGGTGATAAATCGAATATGCTGGTATTTTTATGGCTAACTCCTCTTCCTATTTTTTTGGCGGGTTTGGTTGAGGATGTAACGCTTAAAGTCTCACCAATTCAGCGTTTATTTTTTACTTTTTTATCAATTTTAGTAGCCTATATGTTACTAGGAATTAGTGTTGATAATTTAGGTTTTGAGTGGATTGATGAAATATTGTTTAATTATCCATTTTTAACCCTATTGTTTACTTTTCTTATTATGGGTGGCGCCGTTAATTCTCTTAATATTATTGACGGTTTTAATGGGCTCCTTGGCGGCTACTCTATTTTGGCCTCTCTAGCTGTTGCATATGTTTCTTATATACTAGGTGATGGTTTAATAATGCAATTAAGCTTTATTCTTACAGTCTCTGTACTGGGCTTCTTCGCGCTGAATTTTCCATTGGGTAAAATATTTATGGGTGATGGTGGTGCGTATTTTATAGGCCTTGTATTGGCAATTTTAGGACTTATGCTGGTGGACCGGAATGCAGAACTGTCAAATTGGTTTGTATTGCTAATATTTATTTATCCAATGTATGAGTTACTTTTTAGTATTTATAGAAGGATAGTAATCCATAAAACTAACACCACTCAACCGGATGCTAATCACTTACATTCTTTGGTTTACAGGAAGTTGATTTCTTGTGATCGCTTTAAACATAATAAGGTTGTTTGTAATAGTATGACATCACCATTCTTATGGCTATTATCTTTAGTTGGAATTATCCCTGCAATTATTTGGTATGATAATCAAACAATGTTGATTGTTTCAGTGTTTGTATTTATGTTTATTTACACAGTTATTTATACATATATTTCTTCTGATCGGTTTAAATTTAATCATTGATAAATTATGCAAATATTAGTAACAGGCGGTTCTGGCTACATTGGCTCACATACTTGTATTGAGCTGCTTAAAGCTGGCTACGAGGTTGTGGTGGTTGATAATCTCTGCAACTCATCGCTAGAGGCGTTAAAGCGTGTTGAGAAGTTAGTGGATAGTGGCATTCCTTTTTACAAGGTAGATGTGCGTGATAAAGCGGCACTGACGCGCGTATTTGAAAAACACGACATTGATGGGGTGATTCATTTCGCAGGTTTGAAAGCGGTGGGTGAGTCGGTAGAGAAGCCGATTGAGTATTATGATACCAATGTGGGTGGTACTTTTATCCTCGCTGAAGTGATGCGTGATTTTAGCTGCAAAACATTTGTCTTTAGCTCATCCGCGACGGTGTATGGTGATCCGCATATGGTACCGATTAAGGAAGATTTCCCGTTGTCGGTCACCAATCCGTATGGTCGCTCTAAGTTGATGATTGAAGAGTTTTTACAAGATCTGTTTGTTGCAGATG
>Ga0209992_10001882_pt1 | contig 20570 bp, 24 predicted proteins | sample 2SBtaG_2_FD_182564 | JGI IMG/M metagenome (GOLD analysis project Ga0209992, IMG submission 182564) | Deep subsurface microbial communities from Kolumbo volcano to uncover new lineages of life (NeLLi) - 2SBTROV12_ACTIVE470 metaG (SPAdes)... | ecosystem: Environmental > Aquatic > Marine >... | reverse complement strand
TTAGAAAGGCTCAGGCATTCACAACGACCAGCTTCCCTGCGGCTGTTCCGGCTTCCATGATGGCGTGAGCCTTGGCGATTTCATCTAAGCTAAATGTCGCGTGAATTGGGACCGTAGCGCGCCCTGCAGCAACATCATCGAGAAAGAGTTGAAGCACCTCAGAAGGCAAGTTCCTAGCTCCTCCTCCGTAGGCCGTTAGTCGAACTCCTTGAGGAATGTACTCGATAGGATAGAAATCTCGAACCGTCCATTTGTTGGAGAGCATACCTGTAAAACAAACCACCCCTTGCACCTTGGTTGAGCGGAGCGTATCGGGTAGTGTGGGTGTTCCCACGAGTTCGAGAGCAGCATCAACTCCCTCCGGAAATATGGTCCGCACCTGTTTCTCGACCTTTCCATGATCCAGGATCACGTGGTCAACCCCAGCGCTACGAAGGGCGTCGGTCTTTGCAGGACTCCGAGTGGTAGACAACACCGTCATACCTATCCGCTTGGCCAAAACGGCGGTAGTCAAGCCGATTGAAGACGTACCTCCTCGAATCAGAATAGACTGTCCTCGTTGAGCGTTCAGACCTACCCGAAGAGAGCCATATGACGTTTGAAGCATCTCGGGAACGGCTCCCAGTATTGCCCAGTCGAGATCAGATTTGAACGCGATAATTTGCGATACAGGTACAGAGGTAAATTCTGCATAACCGCCATCGAAGGTTCGCCCCATGCCGCCCATCATAGCTACGACTTGCTGTCCAGCACGAAACTCTCCACCAGGGCAACTGGCGATGATACCGGTAGCCTCAATCCCGAGAACGCGAGGGAATGTCACTCCTTCGGCCAGTCCTAGTCGGGTGTGAAGTTCGGATCTGTTCAGCCCGAACGCCTTCACCTCAATGAGAGCCCATCCTGCCTCTGGTTTTGGTATAGGCAGATCTCGGATTTTTAGATTCTCGGGGGGACCTGGTGACTTGAGGACTGCAGCTCTCATAGAAATAGTAACTAATCAAAGGTGAATTGGGTTTGATCAATGTAAACCATGTCCAGAGACATTGAGGTCCGATTCTCTATAACAAGCGCATGTTGCGGGCTCGCACGACTGGCTGAGCTGGTCTGGAACGATTACTTTCTGAAAGGCGGGTGAACTGCTCGCCGCAAATCCGCCAGCCGTTATGCGTTCACAGGAAAGTAAATAATGGAGTCAGAGCTCTTCCAAATACTAATAGACTTTCTTGGCACCGGTTCAGGGCGCCTATTACTGGGTGCAGTTTTTGGATACGCTATTAAATCATTTTTTTCCCAGCATGCTGCGGTACGAACAGAAGTCAATAAGGCCAAAGCGATCGAGTTGCTCGGTCTGCAAAAGCTTGTCTCCAGCCAGTTCGTTGCCACAGAACTATACATGTCTTCATTCAAGACATGGGCTGCAGAATATCAAGCTGAAGACCTCAATGACATTAAGCGGCAGTTTGTCAATTCACCGTATCCAGATTTTTCAAACGAATTGCGCTTGGCGGTCCAGAGCTTGATGGTTCCCTTTAGTCTCCGATTCCGACTGTACAACGCTTTATTTCAAAACGACCATTTACACGATGATGAAAGCTATTCTGATTTTGGAACGCTGGAAGACCAATACGAGAAAAACCTCAGGCTAATTATGGATGACCTGACGATTGTCCGCAACGGTCTTGAACGCAGACTGGGTCTTAGTGAATTGAGAGGGATCGCAGCGATTCCCCTCAATGTCCGTCTATTTTGGGACTGGCTAATGGCGGATTTTGTCACAAATGCATTCGTAAGATTTCCACGCTGGACGATCAAGACGCTTGGCACAATGAAGAGGGGGATGTTTGACCAAGGTTACTTAGATATGATGTTGATTCAAGAAGAGGCTGAAAGGCTTCAATAAGGTTTTAGTTGATGGATCTGAACGCATAACAAGCGCATGTTGCGGGCTCGCTCGACTGGCTGTGTCGGTCTGAAACGATTACTTTCTTTCAGGTGGGTGAACTGCTCGCCGCAAATCCGCCAGCCGTTATAACGCTCTGACAAACGTGAATAAAACCAATAAGCAACAAAGATCGGCTCTCCGCATCATCTCGGAAGGTGCAACCATCGTTATATCGATATTGCTTGCTTTCGGGATTGACGCGTGGTGGAGTACTAAACAAGTAAATGACTCTCAGGGCCGACTTCTGACGGGGTTACTGCAAGAATCGAGAGTCAATGAGCGGAAGCTCGACAACATGATTTCATTTCGTCGAGCCAGCCTAGAAACGACAACGACTCTACAACAAGCGGCGGCGGAGCGTAATTCCACCATCACATCTGATTCTCTAGATCACTTACTTGTCAATGTAACTGGGAACTACTTTCCGATGTATGAGCACGGTGCATTAGACGAATTCTATTTAGGAGGCGGAGCTTCCTTATTACAAAATGAAAGCCTGAGGGGCATAATCGGAGCATATCGTCGGTCTCTGGAAGTGGCAGAGGTATTTGATGTAACCGACCTGCAATTCCAAAACGTAACTTGGACCCCGTTTCTGCGGCTCAACGCCAACTTGCCACAGATAACGAACGCCCAAACTGACATTCCAGGCGTAAATATGGAACGGTACGCAGCCGACGTTCCGGTTCTTCAGAAGTTGGATCACACTGTTCTGCTTAGCAGCCAGGAGTTTGTCAATCTTTTGCTAGAGATGAAATGGGTCCACGAAGACGCATTGAATTACTACCCAACTTTTCAGCAGAACTCAACTAAACTCATTAGCGCCCTGGAGGCAGAATTGGGTATAAAACAAGAGGAGAATTGAAGTCGAAAAACCGAATCTTCTTTCGCGTTATAACAAGCGCATGTTGCGGGCTCGCATGACTGGCTGAGTCGAGTGGAATCGATTACTTTCTTTCAGGTGGGCGAACTGCTCGCCGCAAATCCGCCAGCCGTTATGCGGATTCATTTTCTTGATTCCTGAAACTTCTAGTCGATATAAATGGTATCATGAGTAATACCGCATGTTAGCGAGCAAGAGATTGTGTGGTATTATTGGTAATACCAGATAGTTATGAAGACCGTAGTTGTCGATACAAATGTCCTCGTTTCGGCCCTCCGATCAAAAAATGGAGCTTCGTATAAGCTCTTATCTTTGATTGGTACTGGTTCATTCGAGACGGTTGTATCTGTGCCTTTGGTGGTAGAGTACGAGTACGCTGCCGTCAAGGCGGCCACTGAACTAGGTTTAGATCTTCCTACGATTGGAAACATCCTCGATTATCTGTGCCTAGTAAGTGGACACCAGGATATTTTCTTTCTCTGGCGCCCGGTATTGCGTGATCCTAGGGACGATATGGTCCTTGAAGTTGCTGTCGCTTCGTCAGCCGATGGGATCGTAACATTTAACAAACGAGATTTTGACAAGGTGGGGGCATTTGATCTTCGCCTCTGGACTCCCAAGGAGTTTTTAACTGAAGAGGGCCTGTTATGAGCACACTCAGCTTGCGACTTCCAAATTCACTTCACGATCGTGTAAGAAAGCTTGCCGAAGCTGAAGGAGTATCAATCAATCAGTTTATTTCGACCGCGGTTGCCGAAAAAATGTCAGCTCTCATGACGAGTGACTATCTAGAAGCTCGGGCTTCTCGTGGATCTAGAGAGCTATTTGATTCTGCACTAAGTAAGATTCCTGATGCTCCTGCTGTGGAAAATGATTCTCTTTAGGAATCTCGCATAACAAGCGCATGTTGCGGGCTCGCTCATCTGGCACTGCTTTCAGGAAAAGAGGTGATCCGGATATCTGGCCGGGCACGGCCAGAAGTGCGATGAGGGAAGCATCCAAGTAATTCCTCGTATTTACATGTGCCGGCCAGATCTCCTACATTTCTGATAGGTGGGTGAGCTGCTCGCCGCAAATCCGCCAGCCGTTCTATTGCTCTGATTCTATTGATGTGTCGACAGCTAATCATATTTCTGATCTTCACGTATGGAGTTTCTGACGCCACAGGTCAAAACACCAAGTTTTGGTTTGGACCAGGAGTCGGCGCCTCTACTTTTGGACCAGTTGCAAACGCCGACATCACGATCGCCAAAGACAAGTTTGCCGCCAGCATCGTTTGGGCCTACACCGCCGATGACATAATATTCGAAAGTGAACGCCGCTCGTTTTCTGGTGCCAGCATTGGTTACCTACGAGCAAAGCGTGATCGTACTTTTGGTGTGTTTGCGGGAATTGGCTTCTTGACCGGGGACGAAATAGATAACTCCCAAACATCGTGCTTCTTCGGACCATGTACAAAGGAGATGAACAGACGTGTAGCTTTTGTTGCAAGAGCAGATGCTCTGCTTCACAGCTCATTTATTGGCTTGGGGGTATCTCCGCTCTTGCTCATCGGAAATTCGGAGATTATACCTGGAGCTACTTTTCGAATTGTGTTGGGCAAATTTAGATAGGATGTCTCTCTGGAGCTACTTATGCAAACAGGTTCGCAATAGAACAAGCGCATATTGCGGGCTCGCCCGACTGGCTGAGTCGGTCTGAAACGATTACTTTCTGGAAGGTGGGTGAACTGCTCGCCGCAAATCCGCCAGCCGTTAGGCTGCTCTGAATCGGATATAGTTGGCTTTAAGATTTTGCAACAACTTAAAAAAATATCCCTTATAATTTAAGTTGGGAATAAAAGTTAAAGTGTGCCAACATGGATGCATCCAGATTCCAAGGGTCAAAAACGGGCGAATTGGTCAATATCAGTTTGCCCAAAACAGGCGAACCAGACATTGCCTTTATTCCCAACACGCTTAAAAGTGATTGGGTGCTACCAACGGAATTGTGGCCTCTCTTGGCCGAAGCAAAACAATTATTGGGAACGCTAGATGGTGTAGGTAGAACATTATCAAATCCCGAGCTCCTGCTACAACCTCTTCAACAGAGAGAAGCACTTCGGTCATCAAGCCTAGAAGGAACGTATGCGACACCAGAACAACTTTTACTATTTGAATTGGGGTCTAACCAACCAAAAACAGGTGCAGAACACATTCAACCATGGATTGAAGTGGCCAATTATGGAAACGCACTACGTGAAGGATATAACTACCTAGTTGACTACCCTATTTCGATTTCTCTGATCCGGCTATTACACAACCACCTAATGCAAGGAGTTCGGGGAGCCGATAAAAACCCAGGGCAGTTTCGAGAAACGCAGGTGTACATCGGAGTTAACAGACGCTTTATTCCTGCTCCACCTTTGCACTTGAGTGGTCTGCTACACTCTTTGGAAGGTTCTTTGCAGAATATTGGGACTCAAATAGACCCTCTCGTTCATAGCTATTTGGTTCACTATCAATTTGAAACGATTCATCCGTTTTCAGATGGAAACGGACGAGTAGGAAGACTTCTTCTCGCACTGACCACCTGGAAATGGTGTGCTTTGTCTATGCCCTGGCTCTATATGAGTGCGTTCTTTGAAAAACACAAAGATGAGTATATCGATAGCTTGTTTGGAGTTAGTGCTGAAGGTAATTGGTCTTCATGGATAGAATTTTGTTTGAGAGGTACCATAGAACAGTGCTTGGATTCGATCAGACGATGTGAAGAACTCGGACAACTCAAAGACCAAATGCACCAAAGAATAGAATCGCCAAGTGCTAGAACTCACCTTCAGATTGAGCGACTGTTCGTACAACCGGCAGTCACAATTCCCTCAGTTAGAGATGAGTATGGCGTAACATATCCCACCGCTAAGTCAGACATAGACAGACTGGTAAACACTGGTATTCTTGTTCAAATTGAAGGTTCAACTCATCCTGCCATGTTTTTAGCGCCAGAAATATTCAATATTATCTATTCGTAAGAGTTCGCAGCCTAACAAGCGCATGTTGCGGGCTCGCACGACTGGCTGAGTCGGTCGGAAACGATCACTTTCTTTCAAGTGAGTGAACTACTCGCCGCAAATCCGCCAGCCGTTATACCGCGTCAAAGATTATTCATCGATAGGTCTCCAACATGAAAAACTCCTTCTGCTTTTTGGTAGCGACTTTGATTATGGGGATGCCTTTAACCGTTGTAGCACAATCTCATTCTCACGACCACACCTCCCCATACGTTGGGCACACAGATCGCGAGATCAAAGCTTTGTCGGCAGAAGAGATTGCGGGATTACTGAACGGCGATGGCCTGGGGATGGCCTTGCCCGCTGAACTCAATCAGTATCCTGGCCCACTTCATGTTTTGAAATTGGGACAAATGCTTGACTTGTCGGACGAACAAGAATCTCAGATCCAAGCAATCTTCCAAGCGATGAAAGAGCAGGCCCGATCACTTGGTCAGAAAATCGTAGAACAAGAGCGACATCTGGACCAGTCGTTCGCCGAAAGTACAGTTACTGAAACAAGCTTGGGAGAATTGCTAGAAGCCATCGCGCAGTCTCGTGCAGAACTCAGGGCCACCCATCTTCGTGCCCATCTTCGAGTTCTCCCTATTCTGACAGAAGCTCAACGCGAACACTACGAGAAAGCAAGGGGTTACGCAAAGTGACGCGGTATAACAAGCGCATGTTGCGGGCTCGCTCATCTGGCATTGCTTTCAGGAAAAGGGATGATCCGGATCTCTGGCCGCGCACGGCCAGAAGTGGGATGAGGGAAGCAGTTAAGTAATGCCTCGTATTTACATGTGCCGGCCAGATCTCCTACATTTCTGATAGGTGGGCATTTGCTCGCCGCAAATCCGCCAGCCGTTATCATGCTCTGGGACCAAGAGGATGAGTCCTACGTAAGTGTATTTAGGCTGAACAAACATCAAAGACCATGACCCAAGCCGCACATTCAATATTGAAAAATGCATTGTCGCTTACGGAAAAGGACCGTGCTTTGTTGGCCGGAGTTCTTCTTGAGAGCTTGGAATCCGATCATGAGGACGGTGTAGATCAGGCCTGGTTAGCAGAGGTGGAAATGCGAGTCGCAGAGCTTAACTCTGGAGAAGTCCAAACTTTGCCCCTGGAAACTGTGATGTCTCAGCTGAAACGACGAATTCGTGGCTGAACTGAACATTCGTTTTCATCCAGCGGCATATTCGGAATTGGAAAGATCAGTTCTTTGGTATGCGGAGCGAAGTCAATTAGTTGCCGATACCTTTCTGGACGAGGTCACAGCCGCTATTGGGAATATTCAGTTGTATCCTATGGCCTCGCAATCGTACAGCCATGATTGCAGGAGGCACGTTTTAAAACGATTTCCGTTTTGAATTATTTACCGACAAAAAGACGAGGTAATTGAAATTGTTGCAGTTGCTCATCAGCGTCAAAAGCCAGGCTTTTGGAGTTCTAGATAGATGACTTTCGCATGATATCAAGCGCATGTTGCGGGCTCGCTGTTGCCGCTAGTGCTTCTACGCATGGGATAGGTCGATCTCCCTCAGGCTGAAGGAGTTGTGCAAGATTGATAGAGATCAACTAGCTTTCTGTACTCGCGGTGAACTGCTCGCCGCAAATCCGCCAGCCGTTATGCGTCGGAGAAGCGCCAGGCTTGTTCCAAGACTTAAAGTAATCGAAAAGAGACTCGAAGAAGGCTATTATCTCGCTACTGTCATGAAATATGACTCAGAATCCTGTCCCGTATGCACAGTATAGATATACACCCCATTCGGATATCCTGTAGCGTTCCATGTTGTTTCATAGGCCCCGGCAGACATCGTGGCGTCAACTAGCTGTGCCACTTTTCGACCGAGCATATCGTAAACGACAACTTGGGTTGGGCCAGAAGCATTCAACTCAAACGATATCGTTGTTGCTGGGTAAAAAGGATTGGGGTAATTCGGCGACACTTTGAAAGATTCTGGTAGATTGGAAGAAGCGTCTGCTACACCTACGCCGCTCAATACATTTACCTCAAACTCAGAGGCGGTTGATCCTTCGTGTCCATCTTCCGCAACGACCACGATTGTGGAAGATCCAAGACCTAATGCTGAGATATCTAGAATGGATCCTAATAAGTCTACTCGCACATTAACTGGATCTGAGCTCGTTGCGGTGAAAACCAGCTCATCACCGTCTTCGTCAGCGAACACACTTGCCAAGTCGATTGTTATTTTGTCTTGACTAACGGTCATATTGAGGTCGGCCAGAGGCGAATCAATTCGAGGCTCAAAGTTCAATAATGAAATAATGCTATCAAAGAGCGTTTCGTTTATGTCGAAGTTGAGATCGCGAAAATCTGATCGCACATCGAATCCAAAACTTGCACTTACGGCAGCCAACATGAACGCAACTTTGTCAGCATTCGATAAGAGTCCTCCATTTGATCCTATGGCCGGCAAAACGTCAACCATTCGGTCGACGCTGAGGAGATTCAGCAATACTCTGAGTTTCTCACGACCGGCAATTTCTTCGTATCGATGGATCATTCCGACCAGTGGGTGACTCCCGCCACCGACGTTTTCCGGATCGAAAATTTGACCGTTATTGATATAACGTTGGAGTTCAGCCTCATGAAATATTTTCCCAGCTTCAATTTTTCCCTCCAAGATTTGAATCCCAACGGAGCTCAGTTCATCCCGATGTTCTTTGAGTATCGTATGGGCCGTGTATGCTCCCATCAGCTCGGCTGTTGTTTCCTGGAAAAATGCTCCAAGGTCCATTTCGATCGACAAGGGACCGGCGAAGTTGTGTCCCATTTCGTGAAAGATTAACCCCAACTGGGGTACTCCGTTGACAGGAGCTGCGAAAGCTCCCAAATGAAGAGGATTTCCGCTGGTCCCAAATACCGGTGCATAGAATGAAATCGCTTGTTTTCGAACATCAGGATATTCTTTAGCTAGAACATCTCGTTGAATAAGGAAAGTAAGATCCGCAATCAGCACATATTCCGAATCCGATAAGTCATTTGCATCGAAAAATGCTGGAGGCAGATACAGTTCCGTATGTGTGCCTGAAACTAGTTTCAACTCTTCCGGACTGGAGATAACTACAAGGTGGATGGGGTCTTCTGAAGACACGCCGTCAACATACACTTCGACTAGAGTGATGGAACTGAATAATTCAGTATCAGGAGCCGTGATGAGTAGTTCATTGTTTTGAATCTCTGTTGAAAATCCTTGCGAATCGAGACTTGGGTGAGAAAAAATCTCTACCGTTCTACCGCTGATCTCAACAGACTGCCCCTGATCATCAAAAGCTTCGATTGGAATTGAAACGCTCTCATTCGTTTTCATACCAATTGAGCTAATTGGATGAACAACTCGTGCCACGTCGGAGTGTATTTCAGGCACGGTATGGACCGCTACAGCTTCTGCTGATTGGGACAGGTCATTCCAGATCGTCGCGGTAATGGTATAATCTCCAGGAGAATCGTACCGATGGGCTGCTGGGTAAAAAGTCTCTGAAATAGTTCCGTCTCCCCAGTCAACAGAGACACCGAAGGCTAATCCCTGTACAAACCCAAAACCTCCATTGACAGTGATAATTTTTCGATCTGGGCTCTGGGATTCTACCCCCACAGAAACACCGAACTGAGCAAGAACCTGATTTGATATTCCGAATAAGATGACAAATACAAGCGCGAAGCGTAGCGCTTTAAATATGAGATGTTGCATGTTCCTTCGTCAGTCGAATAGAAGAATCGATACCACCATTCAGATCCACCAACCTCCGAACACTGCCTTGATGTGATAGAAGCACGATTCGTGCATCAGTAAAATCCAGAAAACTTGATGGGAGAAGTATTACCAAAACATTTCGTCTATTCCAAGCGGTAAGTAATTCACTCCTTCCGCATAACAAACGCATGTTGCGGGCTCGCCCTTCTGTCCGAATTTTCAGGAGACGGGATGATTCGGATCTCTTGCCGCGCACGGTCAGAGCTGGGATGCGGGCCAAGAATTAAGTAAGGCCTCGCATTTACATGTGCCGGCCAGATCTCCTACATTTCTGAACTCGCGGTGAACTGCTCGCCGCAAATCCGCCAGCCGTTATGCGCCTACCCAAACCACTGAGAACATGAAAGACCTACCGCAGCCACTCACGATTGTTTATGTAATGGGATCGATCTTTATGCTGCTCGTAGGCTGCACTGACGCGCCTGTCGTAGAATTGCCAACGTATTTCATTGATCAAGACCAAGTCGCAGAAGCGATCGAGGCGGCCGAAGATGCAACGGGTCTGTCGGTACTGTCCGGTGAGATTGAAGGTGCGGCTTGGGTCGGTCAAATTCCGGAAAACTGGAATGGCGATCTTCTCATCTACGCTCACGGCTACCGTGGAGAGATGCCCGATCTGACGGTCTCCCTGGCGCCTGAGTTTGGTTTTCTGGTTGAGCAAGGATACGCCTGGGCAGCGTCGAGTTATCGCCGAAATAGCTACGACGCGGACATCGGTGTTCAGGACACGTATAACCTCACCATAATGATGCAGGAATTGCTTAGCGAACGTGGTGAATTGGACAAAACGTATATCACCGGTTGGTCCATGGGAGGGCATATCACGGTTGCAGCCATTGAACAGTATCCGTCATTGTATCAGGGAGCGCTGCCTATGTGCGGTGCATTGGGCGATGTCGAACTGATGGATTTCTTCCTGGATTACAACGTCGGTGCGGCGGCAATCGCCGGGTTGCCTTCAACATATGCTTGGCCAGACAATGATTGGATGACGACGACAGCTATGGATATCAAGACTGCATTGTCCACCGATCCAGATGGAGCGTGGGCGGGTGGGAGAGCCCATATGCAGGGGGGGCCGTTGCCGCTGACAGAACGCGGTGAGACCTTCAAATCTTTTGTGGAGGCTGGTTCGGGTGGCGAACGGGTAACGTTTGATCTGGCATGGATCTTCTGGCACGGCTTGGCTGACTCAACTGGTAATTTCTTTTTTAGTTTGGGCGCAAATGATGGTACGATTGCCGATCGCCCCGGTCTTGTAGCGCAAAACTCGGACATGTCATACGAAGGCGAGTATGGATTCGACATTGACGACCAGGTAAAGCGTCAAACCGCGGCTTCACGTAACCGAAATCCAGAAACTCGCGACCTTCCGGCTGTGATTGTCAACGGAACACCGGACATTCCGGTTCTTTCAGTCCATACTACAGGTGACCTCTTGGTACCGATCTCAATGCAGCAAGTCTATGCTCAAGAAGTCGAGAATAATGGCAGGAGTCACCTTCTTGTTCAGCGAGCTATTCGAGACGTTGGGCATTGTAGTTTCACGGCTGAGGAGATAAGGCAGTCGTACACCGATTTGTTTAACTGGGTCGAAACAGGCGAGCGACCTGAGGGAGAAGACCTATTGAACGACATGTCTACACCGACTCTTGGCTGTCAGTTTACTGAGGGAGATGGCGGCAGTGGCCTGCGATCTCTCGTAGAGACATGCAACATCGGCGATTAATGGACTAAGTCGAGTTCATATTTTTACATACTGCGATGTATGCGTGATCGACGAAGTCCTCTACGATGGCGCATAACAAGCGCATGTTGCCGGCTCGCACTATTGGTTGAGCTGGTCTGTAACGATTACTTTCGTTCAGGTGAGCGGATGCTCGCCGCAATTCCGCCAGCCGTTCTGCGGAATGAATGTCACTTTCGGGGTGAACTACGGTCTTTAATCCAATCGGTCAGCATTTCTTCGTCTACGATTCCGGCCGCAAGACCTTCGATCATGGTCACTGTCTCAGTTTCTTCTGGAATGAACAGGAATCCATTGACAAACAGGAATGTTCGAATGGCAAGCAACGAAGTTCGCTTATTGCCGTCGATGAAGGCATGATTTTTCGCAATCCCAAATCCATACGTAGCTGCCAACTCGAATAAGTCCAAATTGGAGTCGTAGTGCCACTTGTTTTTTGGCCTATTCAAGGCACTTTCGAGCAGTGCAAGGTCGCGGATACCTGGAGACCCTCCGAATAGCTGCAATGATTCAGCGTGAAGCATCCGGATTTGAGTCTGATTCAGCCAAACAGGGGAGGAGTGGCTACTCATTTTGCAAGTTCACGAAAAGCGTTTCTGTGTGAACGCATAAACTCCCTAGCATCTTCCATGGCTTTGTCAAAGTCAGGATCGTAAGGAGTCACACTCATTCCGTCACCCGAGCTTGAGATGAAGACTTCATCTCCTTCGTGTATGGCCATGGAGTCTGCCACCGATTTAGGGACAATCAGTGCAAGAGAACCACCAAGTTTTCTGATTTTGGTCTTTTCAGTCATGTTGCCGCCAGAATAGCTTGTTTCCAGTGTATCGGGGTAGTTATATATAAGTTAAACAACAATGTTTCTTCCTGATTGAACTCATTCCGCAGAACAAGCACATGTTGCGGGCTCGCACGACTGGCTGGGTCGGTCCGAAACGATTACTTTCTGAGAGGTGGGTGAACTGCTCGCCGCAATTCCGCCAGCCGTTATGCGGATTCCTGTTCTTTATCTTTGAAACGTATCAGTCGATACAATTGGTATTATGGGTAATACCATATAGTATGGTTGTTCGGAACATGTGGTATCGTGAGTAATACCATATTAGGATGAAGACAGTAGTTATCGATACAAACGTTCTTATTTCGGCCCTCCGATCAAGAAACGGAGCTTCTTTTAAGCTCTTATCTATGATTGGAACGGGTTCATTTGAGACAGTCATATCGGTCCCTTTGGTGATTGAGTACGAATACGCAGCTGTAAAAACAGCCTCTCAACTCGGACTCGATCTTCCGACGATTGGAAACATCCTCGATTATCTCTGCCAGGTAAGCGAGCATCAGGACATTTTCTTTCTCTGGCGTCCAATTTTGCGAGACCCAAGAGACGATATGGTTCTTGAAGTTGCCGTCGCTTCTTCGTCCGATGGCATTGTAACATTTAACAAACGCGATTTTGAAAAGGCGGATACTTTTGATCTTCGCCACTGGACACCCAAGGAGTTTTTAACTGAAGAGGGACTGTTATGAGTACGCTTAGCCTACGACTTCCAAATTCACTTCACGACCGTGTAAGAAAGCTTGCCGAAGCGGAAGGTGTATCAATCAATCAGTTCATCTCGACAGCAGTTGCTGAAAAAATGTCTGCCCTCATGACGAGTGACTATCTCGAAGCCCGTGCTGCTCGAGGATCTAGAGAGCTTTTTGATTCTGCCCTCAGAAAGATTCCTGATACACCTGCGGAAGAATATGATTCTCTTTAGGAATCCCGTATAACAAGCGCATTTTGCGGACTCGCACGACTGGCTGAGTCGGCTGGAAACGATTACTTTCTGATAGGCGAGTGAACTGCTCGCCGCAAATCCGCCAGCCGCTATGCAACCAGGTTCGAATCACAGAAAGTCGCAATGAATCAGATTCTCAGTCACCTCCAGATTTTGCTCGTTCGTGATCTCCGAGGCATGAAAAGCGAGATCGCAGCTTACCCGGACGATGAAATGGTATGGCAGACCCCAGCCAGCATTTCGAATTCAGCGGGAGTTCTCGCGATGCACGGGTGTGGAAATCTGAGCCATTACATTGGTCACGTTCTCGGCGGAACAGACTATGTTCGCGACAGACCTCTCGAATTTGCGGTGCAATCTCTATCGAGAGAGGAAATTTCTCGTGAGATTGATTCGACGATTTCAATGCTAGAGTCAGTTCTTCCCTCACTTGATATATCAAGGCTGGCGGAGAATTTCCCGGAGCGAGTTGGAGGCCATCTTTTAAATACACAGGCTTTTCTCCTTCATCTGACCACTCATTTGAGCTTTCATTTAGGCCAAGTGGGATATTTAAGGCGGATGATGACGGACTCTAATACTAGCACCAGTCCAGTTTCGCTATCTGATTTTGGACTTGAATAGGAGTTGATCGAAAGTGGAGATGCTGGTTGCATGACAAGCACATGTTGCGGGCTCGCACGAGCGGGCTCAGCTTTCAGGAGCATGGAAATACTCGATCCTCAGGCTGAAAGGAGGGAGGCTACATGTACGACGGGCTAACACTCAATATTGTCCCTCAGATCGATTAGCTTTCTGCACGTGCGGTGAACAGCTCGCGGCACACGAGGACCCAAAGGGTCCGACTGATGGAGGATGCGAAGCATCCGTAATAAATCCGCCAGCCGTTCTGTGTCCGGATGTCTCTGATCAGAACGTGAACCGAAAGCCAGCTGAAAGGTGGAATTTTCGCTCTATGTCGATATTAGTGACCACGTCGCCGAAGTCTGCTCGCCCAGTTCCAATTTTGAGACGAGCGGATAATCCTCTGACGAGGTAAGCTTCTCCGCCGATTCCAATTCGAAGCATTCCTTGCTCGTCAGCCTGAGAGAGATCAGTCGCCCCATTTACGATATCAACCTCAAATTTCCTTGTGACTTCTGACGCGAAGACGAATGCGTGATACCGGCGGGCGAAGGCCCACCCAGCATTGACTTCCCAATCCCATTGACTGTCGTTTTGCCAGTCGACGGCAAGCACTTGGTCGCCGAGGTCCAGATCTCCATCAAGCCATCCTTTTGAAATGCTGGCGCCTACAATCAATCCCATGTCAAACTGGTAACGGTATCCGACGCCGGCTGAAAAGACTGTTCGAATATCCTCAGACAAGACGTCGATACCGTCAATAAGAGAGCCACCAATTACGTGTTCTTGATTGGCACCGAAGTCAAGGAAAGGCCCAGCGAAGTGTTTTTGAGCAAATGACTGAGACGAAGCAAGAGTGAGCAGTAGAACCAAGACTGCGAACCTAGACCTGAAAGCCATGAGATATAAAGATTGATTTGAGTTGTCATCCTCACGTCTCAGCGTCCAATATTGTTACCTCCAGCGCTGGCCAGACACAGAAAAAGCACATTTTTGCGGACTCGCCCGACCTGAATTGCTGATCTGAAAGACTTATGTTCTGATATGTGAGCGGATGCTCGCCGCAATTCCGCCAGCCGTCAGGCCGACTGGACGGCGGACGTAGATAGGCCCCAATAAATTACATGCACATTCGTTTTAGGTGAGGTGTTTATGCGAAATCCGTTTGCTTCAGGTGTCGGCGGAGTCTTAAGCGCAGACATAGCGGTACCGGAGCATGAGAGAGAGCTCAGCTTCTACTCACAAATCCTGACTACTGGGAGCACGCCCCTTTGGCGCGCCGACTTGACGAATAATCGTGGTACACCGGTCATCGGCTTGGGGGCACGGTTGCCTGAATACGGGACCCTCCCACTGCAGTGGATGCCTCACTTCCAGGTTCTTGATGTCGGAGAGAGCGTGAAGCGTGCCCTGGAACTTGGTGGCACCGAACTAATGCACGGCAAAAATGAGAATGGTCAGAGCCAATGGGCCGTTCTCTTAGACCCGATGAATGCAGCATTTGGAGTGATTCCCGTTGTCGGAGGCGATTCAGAAGTTGCAGAGAATCCTAATGATGTGGGTCGCATTAGTTGGCTTACGCTTGTGGTTTCGAACCTCTCGTCGACGTGCGAATTCTACGAACAGGTCATAGGATGGTCGAGAATCTCTGTTGGCGACGGATTTGAAATGCAGCGACCCAACGGTGAATCTGCGGCGGCAATCTGCCAAGCGGACAGTGAAAACGAGCGCATCCCTCCCGTGTGGATACTTAGTCTGCCTGTTGATGACTTCGAGGAGAGTCTTCAAAAGGTTCTCGAAGGTGGCGGTGAGGTGATCAAAGGGACGGCCGATTCTGGACATGCGGTCATTCGGGACCCAGTCGGTGTCTGCTTAGCCTTGCAGACGAGGGATTGATCCCAGCGGCCTAACAAGCGCATGTTGCGGGCCCAGACGACTGGCTGAGGTGACCTGAATCGGTTACTTTCTGGAAGGCGAGTGAACTGTTCGCCTCAAATCCGCCAGCCATTAGACTGAACCGCCCATGGAATTCGATTTTCTTAAAAAGAGATGGCAAGATCTGACCGCAGATTTTTTGGTCGTGGTTCTTGGCATCGTTGTAGCGGTGACCATCGGAAACTGAAAAGAAGGTCTCGATAATGCGGAACTGGAGTCGCAGTACATAGCAGCGCTTTTGGAAGATCTTGAAGCTGATCAAGCGGAGCTCGAAGAAAACACGATAAACGCATTTAACCGCGTTTTATGGTCAGATATGATTATTCGGATCGCTGATAAGAATCCCGAATTTACCAGTTTCCCTGACGACGGTGAATGGTCATCCTCTTCTCAGCAGAATTCCGAATTATTGTGTGACCAATTTACAGTTGGCTGTCTTTTTACTACTCCAATGTTTGATGGGAGCAGGGGAGTATTTGACGAACTGGTCGGAAGCGGAAATCTGTCCGTATTTGAAAATAGAACTCTTGCGAGCCAGGTGGTCAGGTACTACTCCTTGTCAAACAGTAGGAAAGACACAGACTTCAACCTTATTCGACCGACTGTTCTTACACTGATGCACGAACTACGGTCGCAAGGTGTTTCGAGGACCGGAAGGGATGCCGATTATTCGCTCGATGACATTGCGGAGTTGATAAGAGCAGATGCTGAACTGCGAGCCACTCTTTTCAATATGGCAGATGCGGGCATTTATCAAGTCGTGGTCAACCGCGAACACGAGCAATGGATTTCTGAAATAGTGGACCTATTAAAATTGAATTAGAATAAAGTGCCGTCGGTCTAACACGTTCAAATTGTAAGATTGCTCGAGCAATACAACTTAATTTCGTTTGGCAAGCGGGTCGGTGATATGACAAGAAATCAAGATGGAAAGCGCAAAAAAACATCCCGCCGGGAATTTCTGCGCTCAACAACTTCCACTATGCTTGGAGCAACATTGCTACCCGGCTCTATCGCTGCTGGCCGGGCGTACGACAGCGCGCATGTACAAAACGCCCCGGGCCTTCAGCTACTGGGAAATCGCTTTTTCACCTTTACAACCGTAGTACGTGTAAATCAAATTGAAACATCACGTAACGTGTCCAACGGTGAGGACGAATCACTTATCCACGGCCCGGAAGAAGCGCGTGTTTTTCGCGATACCGTGCAAAAAGGATGGCCGGGAGCACGTATCACCTGGGCATTCAGCTGGCTTGCACTTCAGGACGAGCGCACCAACTATCGGGAGTTGAGAGAGCTCGTCGTGTCCTATCACAAGGAGTACGGCGACGAGATCACCTTCATTCCCGGGGGTTTTTTCGCCAACATGTACAACAGCCGCGAACAGGTAAATCGCGATCTGCATGAAGGCATTCAGATGGTGTCGGAGATGGTCGGCGGCGGATACCGGCCCAAAAGCGTTATCGCAGGATTCCTTTCTGCGGAAAACCAGCGCTTTCTGGCCGAAGAAGAAGGCATTCACGTTTGCCAGGGTAGTATCTGGAGTCAGTATTCTGTTGATAACGGCGACGGAGAGGGCTCAATATCCTACCCGTATTATCCTTCACGAGAACATTTCTGCAAACCTGCTCAGACCCAGGATGACTTCATCGACTGCGTAACGCTGGATGGCTGGACCGTCGACTTTCTGAGCGCGAAGTATCCTGGCGGAAGAGACTTTGATGGAATCTGGTGTGGCAGCCGTCAAGGAGTCGGCCCTATCGAAACGGTCATCAGGCAGGGGACCGAGCCCGGAACGCAGGAAATGATCGCCACCACGGCCGCCCATTTCGACCAAGGGTTTGAGCTTAACAATTTTGCCTGGGTCACGTGTATTTGGGAACTCGGCCTGGTCGAAGCGCGCAAGATCTACAACTACAAAGGACGCAACGGCATGGAAGGCATGCTGATCTGGTTCAATGAGATGCGCCGCCGCTGGCCCAATGCAAAGTGTATTACCAAGGGTGAATTCGGTATGCTCTGGCGCGAGCAATTCAGAAACAATGACGATATCGATTATAGATTCGTCCAACGAGGTTCAGGTATCTGTGGCTCAGACGCTGACCTGGAAATTCGCTGGTTCATGAATAAGGATTTTCGACTCGCTCTGTTAAGAGACTGGAAAAACAACACGCCCGAAAAACTCATTGACTTCACGCGCTACGACCTAAGAGCAGAGGAGCCCCCGGATCCGGCACCTGGCAATCATAGTCGAAACTGGAGTTTGATGAACCGGCTCAATCAAAAAGGAAGCCGGCCACAAGACATACCAATACCCATCGAGCAGCTAAGCTCCGAAGAGAAGGCGTTCATCAAGCAAAGGTATCCGTCCTTGATTTGAGGATATGGCAAAGTGTATTCGCGTCCGGTAACGACAAAGCCCAAAAAAAGAGACAGGCGTCCCGGCCCCGATCAAGCGCCGTTGGAATCAGACCGAAGATATCATGTACCGTATCCATCCAAACTGCACAACAATACATGAATGTCCCCCCTCGGATTGAGTCCTATCGAGAGGAATACGCATCAGAATTTGCGCGCTTGAATCGAGAGTGGCTGGATGCGCATGATCTTTACGAGAAAGAAGACGGTTCACATCTGTACTCACCCGATGAGACGATTTTGCGTTCAGGAGGTAAGATTTTTGTTGCTTTGGATCGTGGCTCTCTCGTTGGAACCTGTGCGCTGATCAAGGTTTCGCCGGTTGAATTCGAACTCGTCAAGTTGACAGTTGCTCGAAGTGCGCGAGGTCAAGGTCTTGGTCGCCGATTAACCGAGCACGCCATCCGTGAGGCTCGAGAAATGGGAGCCTCCAAAATCACGTTGCTTTCGAGCACCAAGCTTACGGCCGCCGTTCAATTGTATGAATCATTGGGATTCGTTCGTAAGTCGATTCCGGCGGACCAGCCTTATGAAACCGCCGATGTTTATATGGAACTAGAGTTTTCGAATGCCTAATCCACGCACAGGGCATACAACTTGCGCTCGATGCGGGCTGGCACGACTGGCTGAGGTGATTGGAATCGATTACTTTCTTTCGGCTATCTGGGGTCGAAGTGCTTGCCGTACCGGGAATCCTCCTCCGTCCTACTCTAGCCATATGTTTCAACCACTGAATTCGCCTGAACGAAAAATATTACGAGGCTGGCCTCGGCTTTGATTTTCGCTATCGTGTCGGCTCGGTTCTCAACAACGTAGTCAACACGCGTTTTGGCGGTATAGGAAATCGGGATCGATTTTGATTCCCGTAAAAGTTTTTTCAACAAGACGTCTTGGTGAAATCTATGATACGAACGGTTCTCGGCGCTTTCGCCGGATTTATAGCATGGTTGATAGTGTGGTTCGGAACCGAGCAAATTCTTGCGGCCATTGGGCCGGAGTGGTATGGGGCTCATCAGCAAGCGTTCGAAGCAGCCATTATCGACGGCGGTCAATTCACGGCGAACACTACCCTTCTTCTCATTCAAATTGGTCTCGCTTCAATAGCAGCGATCATATCCGGATTTCTGGCCGCGTTGATAGCTGGAGAAAACAAACGAGCTCCGCTGGTTCTGGGCTTTCTGTTGTTGGCCCTCGGGTTGCTGAAGGTGCTGATGTCGTGGCCGTATGTCCCGGTTTGGCACCATGTGCTCTTTTTGGCCCTCCTTATGCCCATGGCGTTATTGGGTGGTAAACGGAAAGCATTTGCGGCGAGCGAGAATGTCGAATGAGACAATGAGGGCGCGTTGCCGGCTCGCCCGATTGGCCGAGTTGGTCTGGATCGGTTACTTTCTTCCCCTGGACATTTGATCGGCCGAGGTATGAACATGCAAAAAATTGGGAATCCGTTTCAGTCAGGCACCCTTGGCTTCTTGATTCTGGTAGCGGCATTGACATCACTTATGACGTATTGGTACGTCACATCTCCGGAAAAAGAACCGTTTTATCTTATTCCAATATTTTTCGGAGTTGGAGGGACTGTCAAGGCCTTCTTCAAGTTGCGAAAACTCCAATTTCAAGATGGGCGAGTGTTTCTTGACGACGCTGAGTAGTTGATTCGAGCTTCTCGCGTCGCTCAGCAATCGTGGTGCCACTTCTGATTCAAACCTAGATTCGCATGCGATTCCTTTTGGCTTTCGTCCTGTTGGCCGCGATTGGCTGTTCAGGTCCAATCACTCTTCCAGAAGGGATCTGGTCGGGTGAACTGATACCCATGAATCATCCGGACATGAAAACGCCGATCGAGTTTCGTGTCAGTTACCCCAGCGGGGCGTTGGAGATTTCAATGCTTGGGTCGGGAGGGGGGCTGATCCCATTCGAAAACCTTCAATTCGAAAACCGCATCCTGTCCTACTCCTTTTTGGAGCCCGAGGGTAACATCTTTCTGATGTGCAGTCTCAGCTATCGCGATGAGGGAATATTGGAAGGAAGATGTGCTGATGATTCAGGAAAGTGGGGCCTCTTTAGGCTGAGGCCTCCTTCAGGGTAATATTCGTGGCGCAACCACGTAGTAGAGCTGCCGGCAATAACGTGTACAAGCAACTTGCAGGAAGCGGCGGAGTCCTCTCGGGACAGAATGTTTTCTTCTGCGGCTGGTTCGAGAGAGAACTACCTCACATTTCTAAATCAATGCCCAAATCTATCAGACTGCTGCCGGCCATAATATTGCTGACGTTTTTGCGAAGCCCTGTCGCAGCTCAATCAAGCCAATCGCAAGAGACTCTTCTTAACATTGGCGTACAAGACAGCCTTTACTCCAATGTTCTGGGAGAAAACCGGGAATATTGGATTCATTTCCCGGGAGGCCAACCGCTGATTCCAGGTCGGGAATATCCG
>Ga0209992_10001879_pt1 | contig 20595 bp, 15 predicted proteins | sample 2SBtaG_2_FD_182564 | JGI IMG/M metagenome (GOLD analysis project Ga0209992, IMG submission 182564) | Deep subsurface microbial communities from Kolumbo volcano to uncover new lineages of life (NeLLi) - 2SBTROV12_ACTIVE470 metaG (SPAdes)... | ecosystem: Environmental > Aquatic > Marine >... | reverse complement strand
CGTCCAGCCCCTGGATCCGGGCCCCGGGCAGGTCCAGCCCATCCCCGTGGAACATGGACTCCAGGGTCAGATCCAGCGAGCCCGCCCGGGCGTCGACCTGGCGGGCGGCGGCAGCGAGGGCCGGCACCGCTTCGTCGGCCAGGGCGTGGGCCAGCACCAGGGGAGCCCGGCGCGGCACCGCCGCTTGCTGCAGCAGCAGTGGGAAGAGGCCGGCGGCGCGGTCGACCGCAGGGCCGGTGAACAAGACCGCGTCCAGGCGTGGCGACGGCTCGGCGCGGGACCAGGCCCGGGCAAACCCGTCCTGGGGGTCCACGGCCAGCGCACTGCCGGGCCAGGTGAGCGCCCAGCCGACGCCCAGGTCGTACAGGCCCACCGGACCGGTTCGCCAGGCCGGCGCGGTCACGGTCGGGGTCCCTGGGGCGGCCGATCGACCCAGTCGGCGATCAGGGGAAAGATCTCGTCTTGGGCGTGGTCCCCCAGAGGCAGGTCCAGGTGGCCATAGTCGGCGGCGAAGCCGTGGGCCCGGCCAGCGATGACGAAGCGCTTCTCGGCGGCCCCGACCCCTTGGTAGTAGGCGTGCACCCGGTCCGGCGGCGCCACCCGATCCGCGCGTCCGGCGATCACCAGCGTGGGGGTCTCGACCCGCCCCAGCAGGGCGCCGTAGTCGATGGCGCCATCGGCGGTGGTGAAGGATCCGGTGCGCAGGGCCTGGCCGAATTGCTTGAGCTCGCCGCCTACCAGCGGTGACACGACCCGTTGGTACATGCGGGTCCGGGCGTCGCCAGACAGGTCGTTGAACAGCAGGTCGTCCACCGGGGTGACCCGACCGGGCAGAGCACCCTGGATCCGGGCGGCCAGGGGGCTCGGCACGACCGGGAGCAGAGGTCCATAGATGCGCGCGGCCCACAGGCTCGTCTGGAGCAGGGGGTCCGGGTCGGAGAAGTCCATCGGAGAGCCGACGGCCACCAGGCTGCTGAGGCTCCCGTCGCCCCCCGGGTGGCTGCTGGCGTAGATGGCGGCGACCATGCCGCCGAGGGAGTGACCGACCAGCGCCACCTGGGGCTGGGCCGTCTCGCGCTTCACGTACGCGACAGCGGCGGGCAGGTCCTGCAGGCCATAGTCGTCGACCGTCCACCCCGAGCGCAGGCGCTTGCCGCCCACACGGAACCGGCTGTCCCCGTGGCCTCGCAGATCCAGCAGCCAGGCGTCGAGGCCCTGGTCGGCCAGGTAGGCGCCAAGGGAGCGGCCGGGCTCCAGGTCCCAGCAGTGGTGGTTCGACGAGATGCCGTGGATGACCAGCACCGGCCGGCCGGCGGGTGCCGCGTGCCGGTGGAGCACCAGCTCGGCGCCGTCGTCGGTCTGGACCGTGTGGCGCTCGGTGGCGTCGCACTGGGCCGCTGCTGGTGCGTGGTCGTGGTCGAAGCAGCCGGACAGCACGAGCGCGGCCATGGCCAGGGCGGTCCTCACGATCCGTCCGCCAGGAATTCGGCGACCCGCTCGCCGTGTCGGGGCTCGAGCAACAGCTCGGCGTGGGTCGGGTCGTGCAGGCCCAGGGACTGGATGCCCACCCGGTGCCAGCTTCGGCCGGGCCAGCCCTGGGAGGGCCGCCGCACCGTCTCGGGTGGCGCCACCGGGTCCATGTCCGAGGCCAGCAAGAGCACCGGCTGGGTGGGCGGCACGAAGTCGGGGAAGATCGTGGCCCAGTCCACGTACGACCGCGCGAGCTCGCCCGAGCAAGGGGCCCCGGGAAGCTCACCGACGAGTTCCTGGGGCCAGGGCAGCCCTTCGGCGACAGGTCCCTGGGGGGCCTGGGCGACCACTGGCGCGGCGTGGGGCCCCAGAGGCGTGCCGACCAGTGCCAGCCGCTCGGCGGGCAGCTCGGCCATCAACGCGAGCACCCCGCCATAGCCGTGGGCGGCCACCACCAGCGGCCCCCGGGACACGTGGAGCTCGTCGGCCGCTGCCCGGAGCTCGGCAGCGGCGTCCTGGGGCTCCTGCCCCCTGGGCGGCAGCGCAAACAGCCAGGCGTCGAAGCCGTGTCCCTCCAGGACCTCGGCCCAGCCCAGCCAGGCGGTGGGGTCCACGCAGGGCGTGGTCACGATCAAGGCCACTGGCGCGTCCGGGACCGGGCGCCCCGCGTCGATCAGCGGGGCGCCGGCCATGGCCAGCGGACCGAGCAGGGCCAGCAACACCGCGGCGCTCAGCCCAGCACGTGGGGCAGCTGGCGCACGGTCTCGACCCGCCCGAGCATGCTCTTGTCGTTGTCCAGCGAGAAGGCCCGGCCGTGGCCCAGGTCGTCGACCAACACGGTCCGCACGCCGCCCACGAGGGCCTGGAGCTGGTCGGTGTCCCCGGCAGCAGGGGCGTCGTAGAGGCCCAGGACGATGCGATCGCTGGTGGGATCGAATTCCCAGTGCCCGGCCAGACAGCCCCGGCGCAGGACCACCCGCTGCCAGGTGGTCTTCAGCTGGGCGATGGGCTTGGTGCGAGCGCCACCGACCCGCAGCTCCCGGTCGTGGTGCCGCGGCTGGGCGATCCAGGCCATGCGGTTGCGGTAGTCGGTGTAGGGGTCCAGGAAGGGCAGCAGGTTCCACTCGGCGACCGTGGCCTGAGCAAGTCCGTCCAGGTGGTCGGGGAGCACCATGAAGGGATCCTTGGGGTCGGCGCCCTCGACGTCGATGGGCACGGCCCCCAGGGTCTCCAGCGCGGCCTTGGCGTCGCGCTGTGTGGCGCCGGCCCAGTCAGCCAGCTCCCGCCGGGTGGCGGGCCCGGTCTGGGCCATGAACCGACCCATGAACGGGGCCGCGAGCGCGGACAGGTCGTCGGCCAACGTCACCCCTTCGAAGGGGCTCCGGGGCAGCACCCGCCAGGCATAGCTCTCTTTGTCCAGCCGGCCCGCCGCCAGGACCCGCCGGATCAGCCCCCGGGACTCCAGCAGCCGCAGCGAAAGGGGCAGGGTCGACGACATGCCCACTTTCTTGCCTGCGGCGCCCAGGCTGCGCACGGTGCCGTCGGGCAGTGCACGGCGGAGCTGCTGGGTGCTCCACTCGTGCTCGTGCAGGGCGGCGAGCACCGCACCGGCCACGTCTTCCAGCTCAGCCCAGCTGGTGCCGGCCCGCTCGACATCGCGGTCGTGCCGCTTCTTGGCCGTCAGCCAGCCCCATCGCAGGGCCACCGGGACGTCGGCCGCAGGCACCAGATAGATGCACCCCCGGGCGGCCGGCAGCACCCACAGCTCGCCGGCGTCGACAGCGGCGTCTACCCGCGCCCCGTCCACGGTCCCCTGGCGAGCCAGGAGCGACACATAGGCCGAAGCGCCTCCCAAGGTGCGCGGCCACCCATGTCGGGTGATGGTCGCGACCGGGTCGGTCCCTGTGGGCGCGGCAAGGCCCTGGTGGGTGCACCACGCCGCGCGCAGCTGGTCCTGGGTCAGCGTGGACATCGGGCCTCCGAAGCCGGTCACGCTTCCTAAACGATCGCCGGGGAAGCGTGCCAACCGCGCAATGCGTGATCCAGGTCTTGCCGTGTCGAGACTTCGGGCGTACCGTGTCCACGACCCCCCAGACGGGGTGTCGGGTCGGTCCAGGCAGATCGGCTCGTGGGGACTTCCTCCACAACCCCCACTGTCGGTGTCCGGCGGCAGACAGCGGGTTGCAGGTCGGGACCTGCGATGTCCAACGCGCCGAGAAAGGAGGTGATCCAGTGAAAAAAACCGTAGTGCTCTGCCAGGTGATGGCTTCGTAGCTCAGATCACTGGATCCCCCGGCGCATGACGCTGGCCCGCTCGCGGGCTGGACGCCGTGGGACTTGTGAGGTCGGGCTACATCCCGGCCGTCACCGCCCCCCCTGGGAGACCGGGTAGCACCCCCGGCGGACAGGAAGTCAGCGAGGACCTCGCGTCCTCCTCCCAGGGGGTTCCTCCACCGAGGAATCCAACCTTTCCTCCACCGCGCTCAGCCAATAGGGATCCGTCGCAACCCGCGACCCGGAGTCCCCATGGCTGGCCACTTCAACCAGTTCGTCTGGCACGACCTGAGCACCCTCGACATGGCCACCGCCACGGCGTTCTACACAGCCGTCTTTGGCTGGAGCACCCAGTCCGACGACCCGGACTACCACCAGTGGGCCAACGGCAAGCGCGGGCTGGGGGGCATGATGATCCTGGCCGAGCAGGCCAAGGCCATGGGCGCTCCGCCGAATTGGATGGGGTACATCAGCGTGGCCGACGTGGCCGCCAAGGCCGCCCAGGCCCAGGCCGCCGGCGCGACCGTCTACGTGCCGCCGACCGCGATCGACGGCGCCGGCCACTTCAGCGTGCTCGCCGACCCCCAGGGCGGGGTCTTCGCGCTGTACCAGTCCAACCGGGACTACGAACAGCCCGAAGCCGGTGTGGGCGACTTCTCCTGGGGCGAGCTCGCCACCGACGACCTGGCCGCCGCGACTGCGTTCTACGTGGGCCTGTTCGGCTGGGAGACCCAGGACACCGACATGGGCGGCGGCTGGATGTACCGGCTGTTCAAGGTCCCCGGCGGCTCCCGTCACCTGGGCGGCATGTTCCAGAAGGGCCCGGACATGCCCTTCCCTACGAATTGGCTGCACTACATCACGGTCAGCGACATCGACGCGGCCGTAGAGCGGATCAAGGCCGCCGGCGGCGCCGTCATGAACGGCCCGATGGACGTGCCCGGCGGCGACCGGGTCGCCCAGTGCAGCGACGACCAGGGCGCTGGCTTCGGACTCCACCAGAGTCCGGCGACGGAGTAGGCTCGGCCGCTGGAGCCACCCCAGGGGATCCCATGCTCACGCTCCTCGTCGCCCTGTCGCCCACCGCGACCGCCCAGTCCCTCACCGGCACCTACGACCTGGCCTGCTCCGATCTGGCGCTCACGGTCTCGTCGGGGCTGGGCGTCGACTCCCCCTTCGGCGCGACCACGGTCATCGACGACGTGCGAGACGTGCCCACCAGCTGCGCCGGCACCGACGCCGCCGACCTGGACGCCTTCGAGACCGCGGTCGAGACCGACTGCCTGGCCGCCGGTGTGGCCGTGCTCGACTGCGCCGCCATCGCGGCGTCGTTCCGGGCGTCGATCGAGGACTTCGACGACCGCCGGGACGAGCTCATCCCAGCGTCGGTAGACCTGACGGTGGGGGACCAGATCTCGTCCGGCGTGCGCGAGCTGGCCGGCGACCACACCTATGGAGACGGCTCTGTGATCTCCTGGGACTACGAGCTCCGGCGGCGCAGCCTGACCAAGCTGATCTTCGTGACCAGCGACCTCTACGTACCGGACCCCGATGTCACGGACATCGAGTCCCTGGGCTTCACCTGTACGTCCGAGACCGCAGGTGCGGGCGGCAGCCTGGCGGTGCGGACCGACAGTCGCTGGGCCTTCGACAGCTTCGTGTCCGGCTCGGTGACCACCGCCTGTGAGCTCTCGGTCCCGGGGAGCACCGTGACCCTGGAGATCACCCAGGATCTGGCCCTCACCCTCGCTGGGACCCCGTAGTCGCGCTGCGTCAGAAGATCCGCGACGATCGGGTCGCAGACCAAGCCAAAATCGCGTGATCTCAGCTACTTGACGGTCGGTACACCCCTTGCTGAACAAGTCCCTGTGCACCGACTGGGGGTCCCGTGGGACCGCTCCTCGCTGCCCTTTTGCTCACCGCCTGCTCCGTCGAGTACGACAGCGAGCCCCTGTTGGCCCAGGCCTTTGACGACGCGGCCCTCCAGTACGACGTGCCCCGGGACCTGATGGTCGCGATGGGCTGGGCCCTGACCCGCCTGGACGACCGCGAAGGCATGGCGGCTGACGACGGCGCCGTCGGCGTCATGAATCTGCGCCTGCACGGGCTCGTGCCGTCGGTGACCGATGCCGCCCGGGCCAGCGGCCACGATCCCGAGGAGATCCAGCTCTCCCGCTCCACCAACGTCGACGCGGCGGCCGCCCTGCTCAGGACCTGGGCCGTCGAACACCACCGGGCAACGGGCAAGACCGTCGTCACCCTCGAGGACTGGTACCCCTTGGTCGCCGCCTGGTCCGCAGCCCCCGACCCCCTGGTGGCCGAAGGCTTCGCCGCCCAGGTCTTCGGCTTCCTGGCGTCGGGCTTCGTGGCCCAGGTGGACGACGAGGTGGTGGTCGTGGATCCCCAGACCATGGACTGGATCAACGCCCGCCAGGACCTGGGCGGCTCCGGGCTCGTCAGCCACTTCGTGCCGGCCAGCACGTCCAACTACACCAACGACAGCCGCGGCGCCGGCGACATCGACATGATCGTCATCCACACCATGGAGGGCAGCTACTCCGGCGCCATCTCATGGTTCCAGAACAGCGCTGCTGGCGCGTCGGCCCACTACATGGTGCGGTCGTCCGACGGCGAAATCACCCAGATGGTCGACGAGGAGGACGTGGGCTGGCACGCGGGGGACTGGACCACCAACGAGCGCTCGATCGGCATCGAGCACGAGGGCTATGTGTCCGACCCGGGCAAGTGGTACACGACCGCCATGATGGAGTCGTCGGCCGCGCTCACCCGGGACATCGCCGACCGCATGGGCGTGTCGCTGGATCGCAGCCACATCATCGCCCACTCCGAGGTCCCGGGCTGCTCGAACCCGGGCGGTGGCGGCACGTCCTGTCACACGGACCCCGGCTCCGGCTGGGACTGGGACCTGTACATGGACCTGGTCAAGAACGGCACCGCCAGCAGCTCCGGGCCCACCACCGCCCTGACCGACGGCACCAAGAACGGCCACTACGAGGTGGTCGTGTCGTCGTCCCGCTACGGCATCACCCGGACCTGCTCGGGCCCGATCACGGCGTCGGTCTCCAGCGGCCGGCTGTACGCGTCCGTGAACTGCCACCTGGAGTACAACGGCCGAGCCGGCGACTTCCCGATCACCTGGTCCGCCGAGGCGACCGGCAGCGCCCTGTCCGGCACGATGGCCGTCGAGTCCTACGCCGACGGGTACTCCGGCACGGTGAACACCGACGGCTCGACCCTGGCCGGGTTCACAGGGAGCAAGGATCTGGGCGGGGACATCGGCCCACTGAGCTACCAGGTGACGCTGCAGACGGATCCCTGAGCTCAGCTCGCCAGCACCGCCAGGTGCCGGTGGATGTCCTGCAGCAGGCGCAGCACTTCGGGCTCGACCCCCGGCCGCGGCAGGTAGCGGACCCGCAGTCGGTTGAGCCCGGCGATCATCGCCGGGTCGTGGGGCTGGGGGGAGCCGTCCAGGACCCGCCACTGGGACGCCTGGGCCAGGACCCGCAGGACCCGCTCCAGCTGCTCCAGCTCCCAACCACCTTGGGGCGGGACGGTCTCGGCACGCAGGGCCAGGATGCCCAGGGTGAGCAACGCCCGCAGCTCGGCGGTCACGGCCTCGGGCTGGGTGCCCGCGCGGGCCAGGAGCAGGTCCAGAGGCACCTGGGGACCCCGAAGTCGCAACACCGTGCGCAAGGACGGACTCAGGTCCAGCTGCCCCAGGCGATCCCGCGCCGGGCCGTCCACCAGCACGACATCGCGAGTCCTCAGCGGCCCATCGCCTCCGATGCCCTCGCGGAGCATCGCCGACCAGAGCAGCGGGCCCGCCCCGGGCACCGACGCCACCGTGGGCTGATGGCCCAGCACGTCGACCTCGGCGGGCAGCCCGGCGAGCACCTCTGCCAACAACGCCAGCCCCTGGGCGTCCTGGGCCTCGCCACCGGTGAGCAAGACCGTGCCCCGACCGGGACTGCGCACCAGCGCCGTCTGACCCGTCGCCCAGATCCGGGCGAGCTGCATCACCAGCGTCGGTCGGGCCGACGCCGATGGGTCGGCCGGCGGCCAGGCCCGCAGGGGACGGTCTGGGAGATGTGTCAAGGCTGCCTCTGGGTCACGTGTGGGGAAGGGACACGCACTCCGGAGGCAGGACCGGAGCTCGCCAGCGGCGCGTTCCGCCAGCCCCACCAATAGACCACAGAGACGACAGAGATACAAGAGATCCCTGTCGGGCCAGCAACCCGCGGCCCGGCCCGACGACCTCGCGGGGTACGCTCCCCCCATGAAGCGCATCCTGGTGCCCGTGAACACCGCCGCCGGCTCTCAGCTCGCCGTCGACGCGGCCCGGAACCTGGCGTCGACCTTTGGCGCCACCGTCGAGCTGGTCCACGTGGACGAGGGCCGCCCCGTCGAGGCCGAGATCCAGCTGACCGAAGGCAAGCGCCGGTTGGATCAGACCGGGGTGGCCAACCGGATCGTGCGGCTGGAGGGCGGCAAGGTCGGCGTCCAGCTGGCGGAACAGGCCGCCGGCGCCGACCTGGTCGTGATCCGCAGCGAGGCCCACCGCGCCCAGGGCGCCGAGACGGGCCAGGTCCGCTCGACCACCCTGAGCGTGCTCAAGCGCTCTCCCTGTCCGCTCCTGGCCATCACGGTCCGGTCCACGTCGCTCCTGAACCCGCTGTTCGGCTACAACGGCAGCCCCCAGTCCCGGGCGGCGATCGCGTCGGCCCTGGCGTGCCTGGCCCCGACCCTGGTGCGCAAGGGCACGGTCATGGTGGTCACGTCCGACGAGCACATGGCCGAGCGCCTGGCCGCGGAGATCCAGACGCTGGGCGCCGAGCACGGCGTGGCGCTGGACCTGCACTGGTCGGCGGGCAAGCCCGGCCGTGCGCTCAAGCAGCGCATCAAGAGCGGTCGGCACGACCTGCTGGTCATCGGCGCCCTGGGCCGCAGCTGGCTCAAGGAACAGCTGTTCGGCTCCACGACCAACGACATGCTCCGCCACTGCCCGGTCCCGATCTGGATGGACAAGTAGGTCGTGGGCACATCGATCCTCGGGACCTGGCTCCTGCTGGCCTGCACCGGCTCGGTGCCCACCTTCGACAGCGGCACGACAGCGGCCGACGCGGACACGGACACGGACTCCGACGCGGACAGCGATGCCGACGGGGACAGCGACGCCGACACCGACAGCGACGCCGACGCCGACAGCGATGCCGACACCGACACGAACCCCTACGTGGGCACCGATCCCGTGTTCACGGCGACCTTTTCCGGACTGGCCTACGAGACCGGCGACGGGCACTGGCTGGCCGGCAGCACGTCCTTTGTCGAGGCCCAGGACGGCGACATCGAGGTGAGCCTGGAGCTCTCTGGCGACATCCGCAGCGACGACACCCTGGCGGTGCGAAAGCTCGCTTACTTCCAGGTGATCCACAACGGCTACGAGTTCAACTACCAGCTCGCCTCGGGCACCGCAGACCTGGTGGTCGCCGGCCGCGACGACGACGTCGACCACGTGTGGGCCGAGCTCCAGGGCGAGCTGGTCCTGGCCGACTCGGCGTCTGGCGCCGAGGTCACGGTCGAAGGGCTCACCCTGACGTCGTGGAAGCGGTACGGCGCACGCTGATACACGGCTCCATGGCTTGCGTCACCGACGATCGCGGCCGGGTCCTGGACCTGGCACAGCCTCCTCGGCGGGTGGTGTCCCTGGTGCCCAGCAGCACCGAGACCCTGGTGCACCTGGTGGGCCGGGAGCGGGTCGTGGGCGTGACGCGCTTCTGCACCCACCCGGATCCCTGGGTCCGAGCGCAGCCCAAGGTCGGCGGCACCAAGGACGTGGCGCTGGACCGTGTGCTCGCGCTGGCACCCGATCTGGTGGTGGCCAATGCCGAGGAGAACACCGCGTCGATCGTCGACGAGCTCGACCCTCACGTGCCCGTGTACGTCGCGTTCCCGCGCAGCGTCGACGACGCCGTCGATGACCTGGCGCGGCTGGGCCAGCTGCTCGGTGCCGACGCCCAGGCCGCGGCGTGGGTCGCCGAGATCCGGGCCGCGCGGGCGGCACTGGCCGGCGTGAAGCGGCCGTTCACCTATGCCTACCTCATCTGGCGCGGGCCCTGGATGAGCCTGAACGACGACACCTTCATCGCCGCCATGCTGGCCCAGGCCGGGGGCACGAACGCGCTCGGCGCACACGGGGACCGGTACCCCACGCTCACCGCCCAGGACCTGGTCGACGCGGATCCGGACGTGGTGCTGCTGAGCTCGGAGCCCTTCCCCTTCCGGTCGTCCCACGCCCAGGAGCTGGTGGCCGAGACCGGATGGGACGCCGATCGGGTGCGCTTCGTGGACGGCGAGCTGTGCTCGTGGCACGGGGTCCGAATCGCCGCCGGGCTGCACTGGCTGCGCGAGTGTCTGGTCGAGGGCTGGCCCACGGCCCCGACGCCGCCCGCGCCCGACGTGGCGGTGCTGTCGTGATCCTGGCCCTGTGGCTCGCAGCCTGCGGCGGCACCCCGCCCGCGTGGTCGGACTGCCCCGACGCGGCCTGTCGCCAGGACGGCCTGATGGCGGCGTGGAAGGACTCGCCCGACGTGGTGCTGGCCGTGTTCCCGGGGCTCGACGCCACCGAACAGGCCGTGCTGATCGACGGCTTCGCCGTCCGGGCCCCCGCCGCCGTGGATCAGCTCTGCGCGTCGCTCCCCGAGCACAGCGCCGCCCGCCAGCGCTGCGATCGCCTGGACAAGCGGCCCCACCTGGCCATGGGCGAGCACATCAAGGTCCCCGAGACCAGCGACCGCAAGGCCCCAGGACCCGCCGAGAGCCATCTTCGTCCGACCCAGGCACCCCTTCCCGAGATTCAGGCCGACTGCCCAGAGGACCCTGGCGAAGACCGCGACGACTGCCACTTCCAGGCCGCCGAGGCACTGGCCAAGCAGACCGGCACAGCCCGCTTCGCCGAAGTCCTGGCCCACTGCCGCCAGGCCGGTCACTTCGAGCCCTTCTGCATCGAGCATGTCACCGTGCTCGCCCTGCCGCCGGTGCCCCCGGCGGACAAGGTCACCCAGCGCGACCTGGACGCCATCGTCGCGGCGACGGCCGACATCGGGCGCGTGGTCGGAGAGCGGGTGTCCAAGGACTACGTCGACAAGGCCTGGGCTCGGTGGGCCGCCCAGGCCTACCGCCAGGCCACCACGCCGACCGGCGGGCTGCTGCGGCTGCTCCCGCCCCAGGCCCGGCCCCACGTCAAGATGGGCCTGGCCACCCGGATCGCCACAGGCCAGGCGGATCTGGGGCGGTGGATGCAGCGCTACCAGGCCGCTCTCCAGGAGCCCCCTCGCCTGCACCCGGGCCCGTCTGTGGCTGTTCCCGCGGTGATCGGGGAGTCCCGGGAATTCTGGGACCAGGACCGGCCCGACGAGGATCGGATCCACGCAGCCTATTGTCTGGGCCCCACCCGACGGGCGGTGTCCGAGGACCCCGGCCAGGACGACATGATCGTCCTGCTCGAGGCCGCCGCCAGGTCCGACACACCGCCCAAGGCGGACTTCTACCTGAGCCTGGTCGGCGGGAACCAGCCGGAGCTCATTCGCTGGACAGCGGCTCGCTTGGCCTGGGGACTCGATCCCGGCGCCTCCATCGCTCTGGGCGCGACCGACCCGAGCCCCCTGGTGAGGTCGTGGCTCGAGCCGCCGTGAGCCCCGGACTGTCCGCCCTCCACAGGGTGCCTGCCTGGGTCTGGGCCACCGCGCTCTACGGGCTGCTGGCGCTATACGCGACCTTTCCGGTCTGGCTCTACCCCGACACCGGCGTGGTCGGGAACTGGCAGCACCCGGACATGATCAGCAACCACTGGCTCTACCGCTGGGTGGCCGAGCAGCTGGGCCAGGGGGGCTCCCTGCTCCACAACGATCGCTACTACCTGCCGATCGGCGACGCCCCCTGGTTGGCCGGCAACGGCAACGACGCCGTGTTCGCCGCGCCACTGCTGTGGCTGCTGCCCTGGCCGCTCTCCGTGACCGTCTGGGTCCTGGGCATGCTCGTGCTCAACGGGCTGGCTGGGTACGCCTTCTGCCGCGCCAGCGGGGCCAGCGCTTGGGCCAGCACCCTGGGCGGTGCCGCACTCACCCTGAGCACCTACGCCTTGGGCGAGCTGAGCGCGGGCCGCTTTGCCCAGGCCCCCCTGTACTGGACCGGCTTCTTCCTGGCGCTCTGGGTCCGGCAACTGGAAGAGCCGACCCGCCGCCGAGGGCTGCTGGCCGGCCTGTGCTTCGGTGCCGCGGCCTTCACCTACCCGTACCAGGGGCTGTGGGCCGGGCTGTTGGGCGTGGTCCTGTGGCTGGGCCGCCCAGGCTGGCGGTCCGTGGTGACCACCGCACCGGCAGCACTCCTGGCGTGCCTGCCCCTCGGGGTCTTCCTGGGCCGCTGGCACGAGATCCCCGGCACGGCGGAACAGGTCTTCCCCCACCCGATCACCCTGGACAGCTCCCTGCCCTGGACCTGGCCCCTGCTCGAGGTGCCTGCACCGCTGCCCCAGGGCACCCTGCCCCTGCTGATCCTGGTGCTGGCGGGCATCGGGCTGGTCCGGGCCCCTGCGATGCGGCGCTGGCTCCCGACGCTGGCCGGCGCCCTGCTGTTCTACGGACTGTCCCTGGGACCCGAGCTCCGAGATGGCACGGGGGCGCTCACAGGCGTGCCGGGGCCGTTCCTGGCCCTCTACGGCCTGGCCCCGCCTCTGGAGCGGTTCTGGTGGCCCTACCGCCACGGCTGGATGGTGCTCCTGGCCCTGCTTCCCCTGGCGGCCTGGGGCGCGGGCGCGCTCCCGGCCCGTCTGTGGCGGTGGCCCCCGGCAACCCTGGGCGTCCTGGTGGGTCTGCTGGTGCTCGAGGACGGGGTGCGGCGGGGCACCACGGGCGCAGCGTCGTCGCTGTTCGTGCCCCCAGAGCCGTACGCTGCGCTGGCCGACCTGCCGCGGGGCCACCTGCTGGAGCTCCCCTTGGTGAGTCCGTGGACCCGAAGCCAGCAGTCCCTGAGCTACCAGTGGGTGCACCAGCGAGACCTGGTCAATGGCCACGCCATGTGGGTGGAACGGGTGCGCCCGGACGCCTGGGACGCCTGGCTGGCACAGCAGCCCTTGCTGGCCCAGCTCGCCGCCATCGACCGGGGCGAAGGGCCGAGGGAGCTGGTGGTCACCAGGGCGGATCTGCGGGATCTCCAGGACCGGGGGGTGCGCTACGTCACCGTGAACACCGAGTACTACACCGGCGAGCTCGAAGCCCTGGCGCCGATCCACCGGCAGCTGCTGCGGGGACTGTTCGGCGAGCCGATCCTGTCGTCGGGGGAGTACTTCCTGGCCTGGGACCTGGATCGCTGGACCGGCCGGGAGCGCGTCCCGGTCGCCGGCGAAGGGGTGGCGTCGCTCGCCCAGGAGGTGGACCCCAGCGCCCTGTCCCTGCGGCCAGAGTCGTCGCTGGGCTGGACCACCCTGGCCAAGGGCGCCCTGTCCAAGGCCGTCGAGGACACCGACCCCGACCCAGGAGGCGACGCCGACGCCATCGAGGCCAACCAGGACCTGCCCCCAGCGGTCCGGCGCACCCGAGCCCGGGAGCTGCGGGAGCTCGAGCAGGCTGGGGAGAACCGGTGAGGCGACCTGGCTGGCCGCTCCTGGTCTGCGGGCTGGTGGCGCTGGGTGCGATCTTCGGAGCGTCGTTGTCGGGCCTGTCCAGCCGGTTCCTGGGGCTGGAGTACGTGGATCACTACGGCACCCAGTGGTTCTACTGGTTCGCGGAGCAGAGCCTGGTGGAGTGGCGGTCGCCGGGCCACACCGACCTGTTCTTTCACCCCTACGGCAAGGACATCTACGCCCACACCGGGGCCAACGTCCTGGACGCTGTCGTCGCCATCCCGTTCCGCCAGCTCTTCGGGCACGTGCTGGGCTACAACCTGTTCGTGCTCACCGGGCTGGTGGCGGCGGCCCTGGCCTTCCGGCGGCTGGCCACCGAGTTCACCGACGACCCGGTGGCCCTGGCGGTCGGCGCGGTGCTCTTCGCGTGCTCCCCCTACGTGCTCTACGAGCTGCGCGATGGGCGGCCGACCCAGGCTCTGCTGATCACGCTGCCCCTGTTCCTGCGCCAGGCCTGGCGCACCGGACAGACGCCGGGGCTCCGAGCACCCCTCGCCGGCGGGGGCTGGCTGGCCCTGACCGGACACATCTACTGGTTCTACGCCTTCTTCGGGGGTCTCGCCGCTCTGTTCCTGGGGCTGTGGCGCACGGTGTGCCCACCGCCGGGGGCGGGCCCTCGCGGGCACGTCCTGGTCCGCTACGCGCTGATGGGCGGCACCGCCATCCTGTTGTGCCTGCCAGTCGCCCTGCCCCTGGTGCTCCAGACCGCCCAGGGACAGGACGTGCCCGGCCTGCTGGACGTGCAGGCGTGGACGTGGCAGCAGCTGACGCCGATCACCGAGCAGGGCGAGCTGATCGGGATCTTCAGCTGGCAGCCCAGCTGGGGCAGCGCCGGCCTGTACCGGGTCGCGTCGGACGGCACACAGCACTTCCTGCCCAGCTACCCCCTGGTGTCGTGGGCGGCGCTGGTCGCGGTGGCGCTGTGGTGCTGGCGGCCCGGGCGGCTGGATCGGGGCGGGGCCGTGGCGGTGGCGCTGCCGTGCATGCTCCTGGCCTGCGGCCCCTTGCTGCTGTGGGGCCACGAGCACGTGATCAACCCCTTCTGGGCCGGCTGGATGCTCGGCGTGCGCTTCCTGCGGCGGCTGTGGTGGCCGTCGCGGGCCATGGCCATCCCGGTGATCGTCATCGCCCTGTGCGTGGTGGCCGTGCTGACGGCGGTGCGGACCCAGGGCCGTGGCGCCCAGGCTGCGGTGGCACTGCTGCTGGCAGGCCTGTGGGGCCACGACCTGCGCCAGCTCGGTCTGGCGCCCTTCCCGACCTGGAGCGCCGCGATCCCGGCGGGCTACCAGTGCCTGGCCGACGGCGGGGACCAGGCGCTCATCGAGCTGCCCTACTCGTGGACCCAGGCCCACCTGTACTACCAGGTCGCCCACGGCCGGCCCATCCTGGGCGGCATGCTCGAGAACAACGACGTCTTCACCCCCGCCGAGTCCGCTTCGCTGCGGACCGACAACAGCTACCTCCAGGCCCTGCTCGGGGTGGCCCGACTCGGCGGCGAGCCCGCGGCCTGGACCCCCGCCGATCGCCAGGCTCTCCACGACTTGGGCTACGGCTACGTGGTGGTGCAAAAGGACGCCTACCTCCAGGGCGGCGGTGTGGCGCAGTCGGTGATCACCGCTCGCCGGACCCGCTTGCGCCGCATGCAAAAGGACCTCTTGGCGATGACAGGGGCCCCCCTCTACGAGGATGCGCGGGTGGCCCTGTACGCACCCTGGGGGGATGCGCTGCCGTGCGATCCCGCCACCCTGGTGCCCGACGAGAGGCCCGGCGAGGGCGAAGTGCTGTTCAACACGCTGCTCCAGGTGCCCGCCGAGGCCACCCGGATCCAGCCGATGTTCGGGGACCCCTGACGTCCGAGTCCAGGGGCCGGACGCGGTCGTATCAGCCCGTAACGAAGGGTTACGAAGCCCTTGCGCCTGGCCGATCCAAGGCGCTATTTTGATCCGCCTGCCAGACCTCCACTCGCTCGCACGAAAGAGGACACGATGTCCAGCCGCCTTCCGCTCGCAGCCTCTGCGGTGCTGCCCCTGTTGTTGCTCGCCTGTTCCGACTCCACGGTCACCACGATCAACAAGGCGCCCAACGTGGCGATCACCACGCCGACCGAGGGTCAGGTCATGGAGATCGGCACCCTCGCACCGACCTTTTCCGCGGTCGTCGAAGACGACAAGACCGCCACCGAGGACATGACCTTGATCTGGTCCCTCGAGGGCTATGGCGAGCTGGCGGGCGTGCAGACCTTTACGGCAAACGGCGTGTCGATCGAGGTCGAAGGCGAGCTCCCGGTGGGCAACCACCTCCTGGACCTGATGGCGGTCGACGGCGAGGGCGAGAGCGGCAGCGACTCGACCACCTTCTCCGTGGTGGCCAACCCGGTGCCGGACCTGACCCTGGTCAGCCCCTCCGAGGGAGACCGGGTCGGGCTGGGCGACGTGGTCACGGTCACCCTGCTGGTCACCGACGAGAACCAGGGCGACCTGACCGAGATCGCGCTGGAGTGGGGCGGCGCGGCCGAAGCCCACCCGGACGCCCCGGATCACCCGGACTCCCTGGGCCAGGGCGAGTTCTACATCCTGGGCCTGGAAGAAGGAACCCAGACCCTGTCGGTCCAGGCCACGGACAGCCTGGGCGGCATCGCGACGGCGTCCGTGTGGTTCGACGTGGTGAACACCGACGCCGACGGCGACGGCCACGAGAGCGACGAGTTCGGCGGCGACGACTGCGACGACGACGACGACACCACCAACCCGGACGGCGTGGAGCTCTGCGACGGCGTCGACAGCGACTGCGACGGCACCATCGACGAGGGGTCCGGCGACGCGATCGTCTTCTACGCCGACAACGACGGCGACACCTATGGCGACCTGGACAACACCGTCGAGGCCTGCGACACCCCGTCCGGCTACACGTCGGACACCCAGGACTGCGACGACGACGATGCTGCGGTGAACCCGGACGCGGTCGAGGTCTGCGACAGCATCGACAACGACTGCGACGGCACGGTCGACGGCCCCGGAGCCGCCGATGCCCTGACCTGGTACGCCGACGCCGACGCCGACACCTACGGCGACCCCGACGTGTCCACCCTCGACTGCACCGAGCCCAGCGGGTACGTCGCCGACGCCACCGACTGCGACGACGGGGCCACCGACGTCAACCCCGCAGCCACCGAGATCTGCAACGGCATCGACGACAACTGCGACGGCCTGACCGACGACAGCAGTTCCGCCGACGCGGCGACCTGGTACGCGGACGCCGACACCGACGGCCACGGCGACGCTGCGACGTCCCTGAACGCCTGTGAACAGCCCAGCGGCTACGTCGCGACCGACGACGACTGCGACGACCTGGACGACGCGGTGAGCCCGTCGGATCCCGAGATCTGCAACAGCATCGACGACAACTGCGACGGCACGATCGACGAGGACTCCGCCACCGACGCCGCCACCTGGTACGCCGACACCGACACCGATGGCTACGGCGATCCCGACAGCACCCACGCCGCCTGTGCCGAGCCCACCGGCTACACCAGCGACGACAGCGACTGCGACGACGGCGACATCGCCGTGAACCCGGCAGCCGCCGAGGTCTGTGATGGCGTCGACAACAATTGCGACGGCACGATCGACGAAGACTCCGCCACCGACGCCAGCACCTGGTACGCCGACACCGACGCCGACACCTACGGCGACGCCGACAGCACGACCATCGCCTGCGACGAGCCCGCGGGCTTCGTGGCCGACGACACCGACTGCGACGACGGCCTGGCCGACGTCAACCCCGCCGCGACCGAGTTGTGCAACGGCATCGACGACAACTGCGACGGCACCACCGACGAGGACAGCGCAGACGACGCGAGCACCTGGTACGCCGACGGGGACAGCGACACCTACGGCGACGCCAGCGCCACGACGGTCTCCTGCGAAGCGCCCAGCGGCTACGTGGCCGACAGCACCGACTGCGACGACACCGTCGGCACGACCTACCCGGGCGCCGACGAGTTCTGCGACAGCGTCGACAACAACTGCGACGGCACGGTCGACGAGGACAGCGCCATCGACGCGGCGACCTGGTACGCCGACACCGACGCCGACACCTACGGCGACGCCAGCGCCACGGTGGTGCAGTGCACGGCGCCCAGCGGGTATGTGGCCGACGACGCCGACTGCGACGACACCGTCGCTGCGGTGAACCCGGCGGCCACCGAGTACTGCGACGCCATCGACAACGACTGCGACAGCACCGTCGACGAGGACACCGCCGCCGACGCCACCACCTGGTACGCCGACTCGGACGGCGACACCTACGGCGACCCGGACAGCACCGACGTCGAGTGCTACCAGCCCACCGACTACGTCTCGGACGCCACCGACTGCGACGACGCCGAGGCCACCACGAACCCCGGGGCGTTGGAGTTCTGCGACGGCGTCGACAACAACTGTGACGGCACCACCGACGAGGACACCGCCGCCGACGCCAAGGACTGGTACCCCGACACCGACAGCGACGGCTTCGGCGACATGTCCGGGACCGCGAGCACCGCCTGCTACGGCGCCAGCGGCTACATCGACGACAACACGGACTGCGACGACACCCAGTCGGCCACCTACCCGGGCGCCGACGAGACCTGCGACGGCGCCGACAACGACTGCGACGGCACGGTCGACAACGACGCCCTGGACGGGGACTGGTACCCGGCCGACGCCGACGGCGACGGGCTCGGCGAGCCCGGCAGCACCGACTGGGTCTGCGAGGGTCCCGACAACGAGCACGACTGCAACGACTCCGACCCGGCCGAGCCCCAGGTGGTCGATGTCACCGCGGTCACCAGCGGCGCCGACGGCTCCCTGGACAACCCGTGGACCCGCATCCAGGACGCCATGGACAACAGCAATGAGTGCGTGCTGGTGTTCGCCGGGACCTACTTCGAGAACCTGGACTTCAACGGCAAGAACCTGACGGTCAGCAGCGTCGACGGCGCGGACACCACCGTGGTCGACGGCACCGGCGGCACCACGTCGGTCGTGACCATCAACAGCGGCGAGACCGACGTGGCCCTGAGCGGCTTCACCCTCACCGCGGGCGAGGGCTACCTGGAGGAGACCAGCACGTCGTCGGCCTGTACGTCGACCACCACCTGCTACGAGTACTACTCGACCTACTACGGCGGCGGCATCTACATCGACGGCGCCAACGCGACCCTGAGTGACCTGCGGGTCGACGGCAATGAGCTCCCGGCCGCGTCGACCACCGCGTCCGGCGACGACACCTACTACGTCTACAGCTACGGGGGCGGCATCGCGGTGCTCAACGGGACCGCCACCTTCGACGGTGTCGACGTGACCCAGAACTACGCCGACCAGGGCGGCGGTCTGTACGCCGACGCCAGCTCCACGGTGGACTGGACCTCCTCGTGGATCAGCGGCAACTCGGCGACGGACGGCGGGGGCATCGAGGTCGACGGCGGCGTGCTGAGCCTCACCAACACCATCGTCAGCGTCAACGACGCGTCGAGCGGCGACGGCGGCGCGATCGTGGGCTACGACGCGACGGTCACGATCGTGAACAGCACCCTGGGTCTGAACCTGGGCAGCACCGGCGCCGGCTTCTATGTGTCCGGCACCAGCGTGTTCGACATGGCCAACTCGATCCTCTACGGCGACAGCTCGGGCGAGGGCATCGAGGTCGACTCCGGCGCCAGCTACTCGGGTGTCTACAACACCGTCGTGGGCTTCGCGTCGAACTACAGCAACACCACCGACCTGATCGGCGTGAACGGCAACCTGGGCGACGACCCCCTGTTCACCGACGCGTCAGACGACGGCGACTACAACAACGACGACTGGACCCTCACCACCGGCTCCCCAGCCATCGACGCAGGGAACCCGAACAGCGCCTACGACGACGCCGACGGCACGACGAACGACATGGGCACGTACGGCGGGCCGGGCAGCGCCTGGTAGGGCGGAGCCTGCTCAGGCGGGCGAGTGTCCGGATTCCGGACACTCACCCCCCCTGGACCAGCCCAAGCCCCCCGAGTGTCCGGTTTCCGGACACTCAGCCCACGACGTCCTTCAGTCCTCGCGCTGGGCGCCGAACGCGACCGCGGCGAGCGCACCGCCGGCGAAGGGCCCGACGATGTAGATCCACAGGTGCTTGAACCCACCAGTGCCCATCCACACGTCGACCAGCACGGTGCCCAGGGCCACCGCCGGGTTCAGCGCCGCCCCCGAGATCGGACCGATGGTGATCACGGCCACCGTCACCACCAGACCGATGGCCAGGCCGTAGTAGGAGTTCCCGGCGACCTCTTCGACCGTCGCCGTGCGCAGGATCACCAGGCACAGGGCAAAGGTGAACAGGAGCTCCACCAGGACAGCGGCCAGCACGGGCACGTTCTCGCCGGGGGCCGGTGAGAAGGAGCTGCCGTTGAGGGCGAGCACCATCAGCGTCGCGCACATGCCGCCCAGGATCTGGGCCAGCATGTACGGCACCGCATTCTTGGCGTCCATGGCGCCGCGCAGGACAATCGCCAGGGTCGCTGCGGGGTTGTAGTGGGCGCCGGAGATGTGACCGCCCATGTAGATCATGGTGGCCAGGATGCCGCCGATGGCGATGGCCGCCAGCGCCACCGACTGGTTGACGCACAGCCCGATGGTCAGGACCAGGAAGAAGGTGCCGACGAACTCCGTGAACAGCTTGCCCATGACGATCCCCTCGGTGGCTCCGGCGCACGCTACCGCGTTCGGGGACCCCGCAGGTGGCATCCTGGGGCCCGATGGCCTTTGGACCGGCACAACACCTGGGGCCCTTCCGGCTGGACCGACCGCTGGGACGGGGCCGTGAAGGGCAGATCTGGGCGGCCACCGCCCCGGGCGGGGGCGCCGTCGCGGTCAAGGTGCTCGCCGCCGTGCGGGCCGAGAGCGATCGTCGGCTCGAGCGCGAGATCCGCGCCCTGGCGGGGCTCCGGCACCCCCACATCGTCCGATTGTTCGAGCAAGGCCTCGTCACCCCGGCCGAAGCGGAGCGTGCCCGAGGCCACCTGCTCGCAGGCCAGGCCTGGTTCGCCATGGAGCGCGCGGACGGCAGCCTGGCCGACGCCCCAGGGCCGATGGCCTGGACCGAGCTCAGACCGGTGCTGGTGCACACCCTGC
>Ga0209992_10001878_pt1 | contig 20596 bp, 20 predicted proteins | sample 2SBtaG_2_FD_182564 | JGI IMG/M metagenome (GOLD analysis project Ga0209992, IMG submission 182564) | Deep subsurface microbial communities from Kolumbo volcano to uncover new lineages of life (NeLLi) - 2SBTROV12_ACTIVE470 metaG (SPAdes)... | ecosystem: Environmental > Aquatic > Marine >... | reverse complement strand
CAATGATGCGATGGGCTTCCGGTGCTTCGTATAATGGCAGCGCGTATGAGACCAGCACCCCCAAGTCGCCTGAAGCAATAAGCTTTGCACCTTCTTCCAGTATCTTGCGCTGACGGATACGTTCTTCATGATTTTTCATCGCCTGCGGGGTGAGCATCAGCTCGTAGCAAATCGACAGATTCCGCAAGCGTGCTTTTTGAGTATCTTCCAATGACATGGGGGTGGAAAGCAATGTGATGATCTTGCCGCCGATGCGTGTGACATCCATCGAACGCTTGAATACATCGCCGCCGATGGTGTCGAACACCACATCAACACCATTGCCGCCGGACCATTCTTCCACGTCCACGACGAAATCCATCTCCTTGTAACGCACAATCTTGTCTGCCTCTAGGCCTTGCGCTAAACCTTCCTTTTTGTCATCGCTGACAGTAACCGCGACCTTTGCCCCAATATGTTTGGCAAGTTGCAAAGCGATGTGCCCCACGCCGCCAGTACCACCGTGTATCAAAATGGTTTGTCCGGCTTTCAAGTTGATGCGCTCGAACAGAGCTTCCCATGCGGTGATTAGTACTAGTGGTAAGCCAGCAGCATCCTGTAATCCGAGACTGGGCGGCGTGGCGGCACAATATTCCTCATGCACGGTGGTGTACTCGGCATAACAGCCCGGCTCGTCACCGATACCCCCGTTGAAGAAAAAAACCGTATCGCCTTCCTTAAAGCGGGTCACCGCACTGCCGATCTTTTCTACCGTACCCGCACCATCACAGCCCAGTATCGCGGGTAATTTGCTCAGCCCGTAAGCGGGCTTGGTGCGTAACTTGGTATCCAGCGGATTCACGCCCGCAGCAGCAAGTTTGACGCGTATGTGATGCGGAGAAAGTAACTCGGGTTTTTCGGTGTCGTACACGGCAAGTACATCGGGGCTACCTGCGGCAGTCATCAAAACGGCTTTCATCGATATCGCTCCACTGTTGTCGTTGTATCAGTCGGATGCCATATTAAACCGCTTGGATAAGCACTTCCAGTCAGGTGTTTGGAACTAAGGAATAAAGTTTGTCGAAATGGCCGGTATAGTGCAGGTTGTCGATGTTGGCGGGGGGGCTTATTATGAAGTTCGGCTTTCCATCTTATGACTGGGTACTATCGACACTTAGCGTCCATCTGAAAAGCAGTCCTTCAACGCCGTGTCACCGGCTTGTCCAGTGCAACGCTTTGCCCAACTTTTATTGGACAAGGTCTCTAATCTCTTTTGTTAACTCTCTTTCTCTTTCCTCTATAAACAGTTCATAATCGCCTGACTTGGCTGCTTCAAAGGCATCATTATTAATATAATTTGATCTTAAAACCTCATCCAAGTGACTACCCAAACGTTCCTCTACCATTAAAAAATAGTCAGATGGGGCTTTGTCTGAAATTTCCCTATTGTTAGTTAGATTAAGCATGCAAATATTTAAATGCATATTTGCCTTATCTTTCGACACACCTTGGCGATCTAAGTGCGCCTTCGGGAATATATGGTGATATTCCAGCCGGTTGGTCACAGCCAAAGCTTTTCTAGTATCAATTACACTACCATCTAGCAGGCTCTTAGGTTTTTTATGTGCCAGCAACAAGGCATAGGTCATACTCGTTGCTTTATTTAATGCGAAACCATCCTCTAAAATATTTTTTTCTTTCAAATCACTGCTCACGGGAATTGAATCAATTTCACCATTTGCAAATGCGCGAACATTCTTTAGATCTGAAGAAATTAATCCTGTGTTAGATGAACCATACTGCCTTGAAAATGATGATATCCAGAACCAATCTATTAATTTCTTTCTCTGAGTTGAATTTGGTGCCGGACAAATGTTAAAAAATTCAACTATATATGTAAGCTGAAGCGCATAGGGCAAGTAATTTATAGAAGTAAGAGGCAGCTCGGTGGTTAAAAAATCAACAGCAAGTTTATAAGCATCTACTGACCTTGAAGCGGCCTCCTTTAACTCTTCAGATGTTTTATCCCTAAGCCTTTCTATATCTTCTTTATGGATACCTAGGTTCGCTGCAGCTGAAATGCTTCTCAGAATATGCAGTTCTTTAATATCAAAGAAATGTTTATCCTCGCATGCATTCCTAACTGAATCTATTGCATCATTAAGATCGAAACCTCCTTTCCAAGTTGCAGCCCGCATTAAGTCAACCATTGTTAGTTGCCGCCCAGAGCTATTAATACGCTCAAATATTGGAGCAACCTCATCAAGAGACATATCACCTATTCTAACTGCTGCAATCTTGTAATCTTTTATTGAGTTTAGAAGCCGCTCCGCCCTTTTATAGTAGACATCCTTTTCGTCTAGTGCATCAAACACTCTGCACTGTGCCAGAAAATCACTTGTATTAATGATCTTATTAAGCGGAAACTCGGTGACTTTCAAAGTTCCCTTTGGATGAAGAAAGGTCTCAGCTTCGACATCAAAGGCTATATTCCAAATGCTACTTTTGTTTTTCCCATCCCAATATAGTGACCCGCAAAGAGTTGATAGGCGTTGCTGTCCATCTAAAAGATAGTTGGTAGGATACTCATTTGGTCGCTCATTAATTTCCAGATCCGCTATTTTTCTTTCTGCTGCAAGCTTTTCCCGAGTGAGCCAAAGGAGAACACTGCCAATGGGGTACCCCTGATACACACTATCGAGAAGCTTCAAAACATCTTCCTTATTCCAAACGAATGGCCTTTGAAATTTTGGAAGCTTTATGTCCCCTGACTTTACATCTTTAACCAGCTCTTCAATTCTCAAGATGTCTGGTTTTGGGTCTCTGTATTTCATCACGTCTCCGGTTTGTTTGGGAATTTAACAATGAATCAATGGGGTCAGACTCCATTGATCCGTTGAATTTCCAGCATTATCCACGTCCCTGTTACACGGAGACCTAGAAATTCATGAACCCGAAGCCTACTCTTATACTTACCTATCGGATATAAGGAAAATCCTTATTTTAAGGCAGATGGCAATGTCGCCTACTGGCACGGAGAAGAAAGTCATGTCGCCATATTAGCAGCCATAAAGCCGCCATTCGTGAACTCACTCATAACACTATGCTTCCGCAAAGCAGTCACTCAGCAATCGCGCGGCGTTATCTTCGACGTCAGCCAAGCCGAATATCGGACAGTAGTCAAATATTCTGTTGATTGAATCTCTGTTCCACTCAGGCGTTAATCTTTTCCTTATGCGCTGCAATGATACGCTTTAAGCAAAGTGACGCTGCCGCGAATCCCATCGTAGCAGTAATCGTCACGGCTGAGCCGTAACCAGCGCAACTGAGTTTGCCGGTGGTGCAGGCGGCATTTCTTTTCGACGGCTCATCCAGAAAAATGCAGGTCACGCCAAATTTGCCATTTCTGTGTGGTCGCATGTTGTGATACCTGCGTAGCCGGTCTTTCACACGCGTCATCAAAGCATCATGGGTGGTGCGCCCGATGTCGGCCACGCGCAATTTGAGCGGGTCTGATTTGCCGCCTGCTGCGCCGCATACGACCAGCGGGATTTTATGGCGATATGCGTGTGCTACCAGCGGGGCTTTGGCACGTGCGTCGTCGCAGGCGTCGATGACGAAGTCGAAAGTGTCTGTCGGAATCGTCTGCGCGAGATTCTCTTCACTGAGGAAGTCATCGATCATATGCACATTGCAGGCGGTATTGATGTCGCGTATCCGGTTTTCCAACGCTTGGACTTTTGCCTGACCCAGTGTGCTGTCCAATGCGTGGATTTGTCGGTTTACATTGGATACCGCGATGTGATCCATGTCGATCAAGGTAAGGTTGCCTATGCCGCTGCGTGCCAGTGCCTCGGCGGCCCATGAGCCGATGCCGCCCACGCCAATTACGGCCACATGGCTGCGGTGCAATACTAGGCGCGCGCCGTCGCCATATAAGCGTTCCAGTCCGCCGAAGCGCCGCTCATGGTCGTCGTCGAGTGTCGCTGTGCTCATGTTTGAGTATTCAGGTTGCCGAGTTTGGGGAGGACGGACATTACATTTTGCGTAGTGGCGTGTGCAATCTCTTCGATCTTCATGCCACGTAGCTCTGCCAGTGTTTGCGCGATGCGCGGCAGATACTCCGGTTTGTTCGGCTGCCCGCGTTCCAGAAAATCCGGCGGGATATCCGGCGCATCCGTTTCCAGCACGATGCTTTCTAGCGGCAGCGTTGCTGCCAGTTCACGCAGTCGTGTTGCTCGTGAGTAAGTCATCGCGCCGCCAAAGCCCAGTTTGAATCCGAGTTTGATGAATTCGTCGGCCTGTTGACGGCTACCATTGAACGCATGAGCAATGCCTGTCCTGAGCGGAGCCGAAGGGCCGCCGCGTCCATAGAAATATCGCAGATGTTTGAGGATGGTGTCCTGCGCGCGGCGGATATGCAGCAGCACCGGCAGATCGAACTCCACCGCCAGCTTCAGTTGTTCAACGAAATAATGCTCCTGACAGGCGCGGTCATAGTGATTGATGAAAAAATCCAGCCCGATCTCGCCAACCGCGATGGTGTCGGGTAAGGCCAGATAATCACGCAGCGCGATCAAGTCATCCGGGTGTGCCGTGTCGGTATACATCGGATGGATGCCATAGGCGGGGGCACAGCCGGCATGTTGCGCGTACATCTGCTTGACGATGTCGAAATTGGCGCGGGTGACAGAAGGCACGACGATACGACTGACGCCAGCGACGGCAGCATTCTTGACGATGTCGGTTTGCGTGTTGCCGAATTCTTCGGCGTCTAGATGGCAGTGGGTGTCGATGAACATAGTTATAAATCTACTGCGCGACTCCGGGGCGGGATCAGGAGGTGCTCACGCTCCTCACATACATCTGAGTATGCTCCGGGCGCTGCGCTCCTGCTTCACCCACCCCGAAGCCGCTCGCTACGATTTTCCCTGTACGGTTGAAAGGATGCCAGTGCGATTATCGCAAGGTATGGCTATGATAAACTCAGCGTAATGATTCTTCGAGTTATTTGTGGGCCTCAAGAACTGTGGCGAGCTGAGTTGACTGCTAGGCGCCGCGCAGCGAGTGACGAGGCATACCGCGATGGTAGATGAGGAATGAGCGAGCACGAAACGACGCAGTCAATCAGCGCAGTAAGTTATTGAGGTCCACAACATGTCTGGTAACACTTTTGGTACATTATTCACGGTCACATCGTTTGGCGAATCGCACGGTGCGGCAATCGGCTGCATCGTCGATGGCTGCCCGCCGGGCATGGAATTGAGCGAGGCGGATCTCCAGTACGATCTTGACCGCCGTAAACCGGGCACTTCTCGTCACGTCACTCAACGCCGCGAATCCGACACCGTCGAGATACTGTCAGGCGTGTTCGAGGGCAAAACCACCGGCACGCCTATCGCGCTGTTGATACGCAACGAAGACCAACGTAGCAAGGACTACGGCAAGATCGCTGAAACCTTTCGCCCCGGCCATGCCGACTACACCTACTGGCAGAAATACGGCATCCGCGACCACCGAGGCGGCGGGCGTGCCTCAGCACGGGAAACGGCGGCACGGGTTGCGGCAGGTGCGATTGCCAAAAAATGGCTCAAGGAAAAATACGGCGTCGTGATACGCGGCTATCTCTCACAGCTCGGCGAGATCGAGATTCCCTTCAAGAGTTGGGATGAGGTACCGAACAATCCATTTTTCGCAGCGGATGCGAGCATGACGCAGTCGTTGGAAGACTATATGGACGCGTTGCGTAAATCGGGCGACTCCATCGGCGCAAAGCTGACCGTTGTGGCTGAGAACGTACCGGTAGGGCTGGGCGAGCCGGTATTTGACCGTCTTGATGCGGAGATCGGCTATGCGTTGATGTGCATCAACGCGGTAAAGGGTGTGGAGATCGGCGCGGGTTTTGGCAGCGTCACGCAAAAGGGTAGCGAGCACGGAGACGAGCTCACACCGGATGGCTTTGCCTCTAACCACGCGGGCGGCATTCTCGGGGGTATTTCCACCGGGCAGAACATCGTCGCGCACTACGCGGTGAAGCCCACCTCAAGTATTCGCATTGAGCGTAACTCCATCGACAAGGCCGGCCAGCCGGTGAAAGTGTCCACCGAAGGGCGGCATGATCCCTGTGTCGGAATACGGGCGACACCGATAGGCGAGGCGATGTTGGCGTTGGTGCTGATGGATCATGCGTTGCGGAATCGAGGGCAGAATGGGGGGGTGGATTGTGGGACGGTGAAGATTCGGTAGCAAAAAGAGAAGTTTTATGATCAGAAGTTTGAGTAAAGGTACTACATATATTGAGCTTTGGCATAAATATGGCTCGGTGTTAATTTGTGCAATTGAAACTGAACTCGAATTGATGTCTGATCATGCGGTGTTCAGAACGAAACTTAAGCCAGTCAATGATAATCAGCGAGACGATGCAGACGGTGTATTTGAAAATACTGATTTGCAGCTTGCAAAAATGACTATTAGAAATCAACAAATTCGTGATTTGTCTTCAAAGTTCTTGAATGCGTACAAACAAATTGAATTCGTGAAGCTTGAAGTACTTTATAAGAAAAAACATGAGTATTCGGTAGAGCTTAAACCTCTTGATGTGGATGGTCTGGCATTCATAATCAATAGCAAGCGTAGGATGGGTTGAGTGTAGCGATAACCAATGACTTGGCTGCCGTTTTTGGACAGCTTAGTCTGATGGCTACCCATTAATCAAAGTCAAAACCGCCGGTGGTAGACCGGCAGCTAGTTACTTTCTTTTGCGTCGCCAAAAGAAAGTAACCAAAGAAAAGGCGACCCCGGTTTACCGCCCTTCGGGTACCCTGCGTTGCTCAAACAGTCAGGCGGCTGCGGAACTCGCGCTACGCGCTCAGACAGTCCTCGCCGAAATCCCCTGACTGTTTTCCGCTACTCGGCGGTGCTCAGGGGATGGAAAGTCAAAACCACCAAACCCACGAGGAGGGCGTAGCCTCCTCGCCCAGCAAAAAAGAATTGTGCGCATAGCGCACACAAAACCGTCTTTATAATTCCCATGTGCATCGCTGAGTAGCGCAGACGGGTCAGGGAATTCTGACGAATATGTTTGAGTACGTGGCTGCGTAGCAGATCGTGCGAGTTTATGAGGAAGCCTGACCTGTTGAGCAACGCAAGGTACCCCGTAGGGGCGATAAGCTTGGGTCGCCTTCTTTTTGGTCACTTTTTCTTGGCGAAGCAAGAAAAAGCGACTTGCTGTCGGGCAACCCCCGACGGTTTTGTTTTTAAAGATTAAAAGCGTTGATCTCATCCAACCCTCACCCCGGAAACATTTCCCCCTTAACTACCCTCGCGGATTTCACCACGATGTCGGCATGAACGACGAACCCGAATATCGGCGGAAGTCATGCGGCTTGATGTGGGGACTTAATGGCGCTTGTGATCGGGTATCAAATTCAGCTTGAAATGTACATGGGATGATGTGAAATTCGACAGGAAATTTTCACCTTGGCTCGGATAGGTTCGGATAGGCTCGGATAGGCTCGGATAGGCTCACTTCTCGCAGAAAAAAAATTTAAGTCGTGGTAATTACGATCTCGGTTATAAAGCGAAGTGCGATTCCCTGAAAAGTAGGATTTAAGTGGGGTGAGCGTTTTGCACGTCAGCAGGCGTGTAAAGGGTTGTGTATTATTGAAACATAAGTCGAGTAGTGAGTGATGAAGGGAGAATAAAATGAATCGTGTCAGGTTATTGGTATTGTCATTATTCGCGCTGCTGTTAAGCGCCTGCGCGGGTCTGCTGCCGGATGAGTATGTGGTCTCTCCTCGGCAGTTGAATAGTCAGTTCGATAAGCTTTTTCCGCTGAACAGCGATTTGGGTAACGGGATGTTCAGCACGTCGTTGTCGGCACCCAAGTTTGGTTTTGTTACGGGGCAGAATCGGGTTTCGCTGGCGGCGGGGGTTTCTGTCGCTACGATTTTCAGCAAGGCGATGAATGGCAGGGTGGCGTTGACCAGTGGCCTGCGTTATGACGCGGCGGAACGCGCGCTGTATTTACAGGAGTTGCGTATCGAGTCGGTGGATATCGACGGCGACACGGCGGGCGTGGCGAGTCAGTTGCTGCCATTGTTCAACGTGGTGCTGAGCGAGTATGTGCGGCATAACCCGCTGTATCGTTTCAGCCCGGATGAGTTGAAGTTGGGGCCGCTGCCTGCAGAGGTGTCTGATATGACGGTGGTGGATAACGGCATCCGCCTAAAATTGAAGCCGCGCTGATCGCCAGCTGAGGGATACTCAGATAGACACCCTGATGCACCAGGAGTAAGGTATGACTGCTGAACTAGCTGGAGGCCGCATCATGCAAACGGTAGTCGAGATCATGGATAAGAGGTTGTTGGTGGTGAATTTTCCTATCGTGAAGCCTGAGGAATTTGAGCCGAAGCGATTGACGATAGATTTTAGGAATGGTGAGTGGTCTGCGGACATTTTTCTGCAAAACGGTGTCAAAGCTTAATGTGTAGTGCTTCATCATTGGGAGAGTAGAAATGATCAATGATTTTAAATTCCAGATAGCCCCTCAATTTCTGGCAACGATATCCGCAATCGTCTTGCTGGTTTTGTTTTCTTCTGCCTGTGCGCAAAAGAAAAAGCCTCAGCCTGAAGTTGGCCCGCCAGAGGCCACGCAATCGACCATTGCGTTGCCGGTGCGCGTAAAGAAAGTGCAAAGCGAAGGCTGCCGCGACTGCCATAGTTCTGAAACGGATGTGGCGGCAGAGGTTTTCAGCTCTATTTTTGATACGCCTGAGATACATCATCCGATTGGTGTCAGGTATCCAGATGCGGCTGTTGTGCCTAACTGGGCTAAACCGAGCGGTCAGGATAAAGAGATTGCGTTCTTTGATCGTAACGAAAACGGAAAGCCTGATAGTGATGAGATTTTGTTGTTCGGTGCTGCGGGCGACGCGACTGTTGAATGCGCTTCATGCCATGTTCAACATGGCAGCCCATCTAATACCCCGAAAGACCCGGTGAAGTTTTACCTACGCTTTGAAAATAGGGGCAGTGCGTTGTGTACAACCTGCCATCAGTATTGATTGTGAACCGCTACTGAGCTTAAAGTGCGATTACGAATTTTTTTCGGTATTCGCTTTTTTACGTTTCCTGCCGAGATGCTTTTCACCGCGCTGTTTTGCCAGTTCAATTTGTTTTTGTCGTTCCAGTGCAGCGGCGCGTTTTTCAGGCGTGAGGCTGTCGTAACATTTCGGACATGACACCCCTTCCTGATATTTCGGCGATGCTTTTTCTGCCGCAGTGATCGGGTGAGTGCAGCCATAACACAGCTCGTAATGCCCCTGCGTCAATCCTTGTCCGACCGAGACACGCTGATCGAATACAAAGCACTCACCTTGCCACAGGCTTTCTGCTTCCGGGACGTTTTCCAAATATTTGAGTATGCCGCCTTGCAGGTGATAGACCTCGGGGAAGCCCTGTTGCAGCATATAGGCGGAAGCTTTTTCGCAACGTATGCCACCGGTGCAAAACATCGCGACGCGTGGCTGTTGGTCGGGCGCGAAATTCTTTTTGACGTACTCGGGAAATTCGCGAAAAGTGGTGATACGAGGATCGACCGCCCCCTTGAATGTACCGACGTCTACTTCATAGTCGTTGCGTGTGTCGATCAGCAGGACATCAGGGTCGCTAATCAGGTCGTTCCATTGCTCCGGTTTAACGTATTGTCCAACCATCTGAGTCGGGTCGACATCTGGCACCCCCATTGTGACGATCTCTTTCTTCAGCTTGACCTTCATGCGGTAAAAAGGGGGGTGGTCAGCGGTAGATTCCTTGTGTTCGAGATCTGCCAGACGCGGGTCGCTGCGCAAATACGCCAATATCCCTTCAATGCTGGTTCGCGTGCCGGCAATCGTTCCGTTGATGCCTTCTGTTGCGAGTAATAATGTGCCAGTGATGCCCAGCGCATCGCACTTGGCTTGCAGTGGTTCACGCATCGCAGCGTAATCAGTCAATTTCACAAATTTGTAGATTGCAGCAACTACCAGAGTATCCATGTTAATAATTATGTCGTGGGCAAAAATGTTGGTGAGTGTTATAAAGCAGTTTAATTCAAAACATGGGAAATGCCATGCAGCTTAATGAGCGTAGCACAGTATGCAAGCAGTACAGAATGCCGGCTATGTGGCGAGCAAGCATGAAAAGCATTCGTGTTGTGCGATTAGCCACCGGTGCCACACTGTTGTACCTGTTCACAATCCAGTCTGTTCATGCGGATTCAGCTTATAGCGAGCGAATCAATGAAATTGGTCTGACGTTGGGTACATATAGTTATAAAGAGCCGGGGCTGATGTCGTTGCAGGGGGTGAAGGCTGGCGTAAACCTGAGGTCAACCATTGCAAATCCGGAGCGTAGTACATTCATCACCAGTGAGGTGCGTTTTGCGGGCGGCACGGTGGACTATCAAAGTAATGGCACTGGTAGCGATAGCGGAGAGCCAGATTGGTATGTCGAAGGGAGGCTTTTGCTCGGTAACACATGGTCACGTCGAGGTCTATCAAATCTATCGAGCTATGTGGGGTTGGGATATCGCTATCTGAGGAATGACGGACGTGGTCTGACCACTACCGGTCACGCTGGCTATAGGCGCGAAAGTAATTATCTGTATTTCCCTATCGGTTTCATTCACAGGGGGAAATTAAATACTGGCGCAAAGCTAGTTAGCACTATCGAATATGATTATCTGATAAAAGGTAAGCAAAACTCCCATTTGTCAGATGTGGATCCGAGTTTTTCGGATCTCGAGAATAACCAGAGCGATGGTTATGGCTGGAAGCTGCATATGCAATATGTAACAGAAAAATGGAGCGTCGGGCCATATCTGCATTACTGGGAAATTGCAGATTCCGAAATCAAACCTATCTATTTTAATGGTGCCATCGGCGGCTTTGGCCTAGAACCCCGTAACAATACTGTTGAGCTCGGTATTGAACTACGACAAACATTTGAATAGCCTATAAGCCCAAGTCCTTCCACATCGAATCAACTTTGGCGATAACCTCTGCGTCCATTGTGATGGGCCTTCCCCATTCGCGATTAGTTTCCCCCGGTACTTTATTGGTGGCATCCAGCCCCATCTTGCCACCTAGCCCTGATACAGGACTGGCGAAATCCAGATAATCAATCGGTGTGTTTTCCACCAGCAGGGTGTCGCGTACCGGATCGACTCGGGTCGTGATGGCCCAGATAACCTCCTTCCAATCGCGTATGTCGATGTCGTTGTCCACTACGATGATGAACTTGGTGTACATGAACTGGCGTAGGAAGCTCCAAATGCCGAACATCACACGCTTGGCGTGTCCGGCATATTGTTTTTTGATACTCACCACTGCCATGCGATATGAGCAGCCTTCAGGCGGTAGATAGAAATCCGCAATTTCCGGGAATTGTTTTTGCAGTAACGGTACAAACACTTCGTTCAGCGCCACACCCAGCATCGCCGGTTCATCGGGCGGTTTGCCGGTGTAAGTGGAGTGGTAGATCGGCTCACGCCGCATCGTGATGCGCTCGATGGTAAAGACGGGGAATTCATCCTGCTCATTGTAGTAGCCGGTGTGGTCGCCGTATGGCCCTTCCATCGCGGTTTCACCCGGATGGATCACGCCTTCCAGCACGATCTCGGCAGACGCAGGGACATGCAGATCGTTACCGATACATTTCACCACTTCAGTCTTGCTGCCGCGCAGCAATCCGGCGAATTGATATTCAGATAAGGAATCAGGCACCGGTGTTACTGCACCCAGTATGGTCGCCGGATCAGCACCCAGCACCACAGAGATCGGGAAAGGCTGACCGGGGTTTTTTTCGCAATGATCCCGAAAATCCAACGCACCCCCTCTGTGTGCCAGCCAGCGCATGATGACTTTATTGGGCGCGATGACTTGTTGGCGATAGATGCCCAGATTCTGCCTTGTTTTATGCGGCCCACGCGTGACCACCAGCCCCCAGGTAATCAACGGCGCAACATCTTCCGGCCAGCAAGACTGAATCGGCAGCTTGCCCAGATCGATGTCGTTGCCTTCCCACACGATCTCCTGACACGGTGCTGAGGACAGCACCTTGGGTGACATGGTTAACACTTGTTTCAACACAGGCCATTTGTCCCATGCGTCTTTCAGACCCTTGGGCGGTTCCGGTTCTTTCAGATAGGCGAGCAGCTTACCGACTTCTCGCAACGCTTCAATATTCTCTTCACCCATGCCAAGGGCAACGCGGCGCGGCGTGCCGAACAAATTGGCAAGCACGGGAATACTATGTTTTTGTCCTGCGGATGCGGTGGCGTTTTCGAATAGGATGGCCGGACCTTGTGCGCGTAGTACGCGGTCGCAAATCTCGGTCATTTCGAGATGGGTTGAGACAGGTGTAGTGATGCGCTTCAGTTCGCCGATGCTTTCAAGCTGTTTGATGAAGTCGCGCAGGTCGTGGTATTTCATATACTTCTCCTAACCCCTGAAAAAGGGGATTGAGGGGGTTTAATAAAAACGCTTCTCGCCTTCCGGGCGAGTCTTAAACCGTCTATGTAGCCAGAAATATTGTTCAGGCATCTCCAGTACACGCTGCTCGATGAATTCATTCATGCGGCGTGCGTCAGCGATGTCGTCTCCGCTGGGATAATTTTCCCATGCCGGATAGAAAGTCAGTACATAGCCACCACCTCCGGGCAAAAAACGGGTGATGGCGGGTACGACTTTGGCTTTGGTCATCTTGGCGATACGCGGCACGGATACCATTGTCGCGGCAGGTATGCCGAAGAAGGGAATGAACGCACCATCTTTGACGCCTTGATCTTGGTCGGGTGGGTAAATCAAGGGCATCCCCGCGCGCATCCCCTTGATGATAGGACGTAAGCCCTCTTGTCGTGCATACAGCTTCTGGTTGCGGAAGCGCGAGCGTTTACTTTTCAATAGTTGTGTCAGGTATTGGCTTTTCTGGTTAGCATACATGCACACGGTATCAGTGTGCTGAGCGATCCATTGCCCGCCGGCATCCATGCCGACGAAATGCGGCATCATCAATATGGCGGCTTTATCTTTGACTGCGTCGAAATGTTCAATTCCTTCTATCCTGACCAAGCGACGAATACGTTCTGCACTGGACCACCACAGGATGGTACGTTCGATGATGCCACGACCAAACATCAGAAAATGATCGCGTATCAAGCGGCCACGCGCTTCACCGCTCATTTCAGGAAAGCATAAACGCAAGTTGACGTTGGCAATATACCGACGCCGTTTGCCAACTAGGTAAAGTAGAAAACCGAATACATTTCCGATGATGACGATCACACGAAACGGCAGAAAATGTAACAGCCATAGAATGAAAACACCCAGCCGCGCTAGCATGATTCTTCCTTTGTTTCTTCCGGAGGCAGAACGCCGCTCGGTACTTTATAACGGTTATAGCTCCACAGGTATTGGGCAGGGGAGATCGAAATCACGCGTTCCAGCGCGGCATTGATTTGGATGGGTAAAGGCTTTGAATAATCCAGCGCCAAAGGTTCATATCTCAGCACATATCCCTCACCTTTCGGTAACCTTTCTGCGAAAGACAGTATTATCGCTGCTTTACTTTTCTGTGCTAGTCGCCCGCTTAGTGTCATCGTGTAAGCGGGGCGGCCGAAATGCTCTACCCATTCCCCTTCGCCATTGCCGGGTACTTGATCGGGTAGCATGCCAATCACTTCACCACTTTTAAGGGCTTTGGACAGAATGCGGACGCCCTTGATGTCGGCGGTCGCCAATTTGGCAAGACCGCGTTCACGACCATCGCGCATTATCTTTTCCAGCCAGTCCTGTTTGGGTGAGCGATATAAGCTGGTTATTGGTAAATGCTGGGCAGCATATAGTGCGACTAACTCAAAGCAGCCCCAGTGCGGTGTGAGCAGGATGATGCCATTTCCTCGCTCATGGGCAGCTTCCATGTGCTCCCAACCGTGACAACTTGTTACCGTGGCACATACTTGTTCAAAAGGATTGAGCCATACCCAGGGTAATTCGACGATACCTTTGCCCGCTTCGCTGCTAGTTTGTTTCAACAAAGCAGTAAAGTGATCTTCATCTTTGGCAACGTTAGCTTGGCGCAAATTTTCACGGGTGCGCGCAGCATAATTTGCTGAGAACTTGAAAGTCAGGTGTCCTAGTAGCGCACCTAAAGCATGCAGCCAGCGCAACGGCAAGCTGGCAAGTAGTCGGAAGAGGATTTTGAATAGGAAAGGGGTTATCTGCATCGGAGTGAACTATTTGATACAATGCGCGTCTTTAATTTTTTGTCGATTGAGCTGAAAACCATGAAAGATTATCTGTTTACATCCGAGTCAGTTTCGGAAGGACATCCCGATAAAGTGTCGGATCAAGTTTCTGATGCCATTTTGGACGCCATTCTAACGCAAGACCCGTATGCGCGTGTTGCAGCAGAAACGTTGACCAATACCGGGCTGGTGGTTTTGGCGGGTGAAATCACGACTACCGCAAATGTTGACTACATCAATGTGGCGCGCAATACCATCAAGCGTATCGGCTACGACAATACCGAATACGGCATTGATTACAAAGGCTGTGCAGTATTGGTGGCCTATGACAAGCAAAGTCCGGATATCGCACAAGGTGTTGACCGTGCTTCAGATGACTACTTAAATCAAGGCGCGGGCGATCAGGGTTTGATGTTCGGTTACGCATGCGATGAAACACCGACGTTGATGCCATTGCCGATCTATTTGGCGCACCGCCTTGTTGAGCGTCAGGCAGAACTGCGCCATGACGGTCGTCTTGACTGGCTGCGTCCTGATGCCAAGTCACAAGTGACGATCCGATATGTTGACGGGAAGCCTGACGCCATTGATACCGTAGTGCTTTCGACCCAGCACGCGCCTGAAATGACGCTGGAGCAGGTGCGCGAAGCGACGATTGAAGAGATCATCAAGCCGATGCTGCCTAAGGAAATGATTAAGGGCGACATCAACTTTCTGGTCAATCCGACCGGACGTTTCGTGGTTGGTGGCCCACAGGGTGACTGTGGTCTGACGGGTCGTAAGATCATCGTTGATACCTATGGTGGTGCTGCGCCGCATGGTGGTGGCGCGTTTTCCGGTAAAGATCCTTCCAAGGTTGATCGTTCGGCAGCTTATGCCGGGCGTTACGTGGCAAAGAACCTGGTTGCCGCCGGTTTGGCAAGCAAGTGCCAGGTGCAGATTTCCTACGCGATTGGCGTAGCCGAGCCAACCAGTGTGATGGTGGACACTTACGGAACCGGCAAGGTTTCCAACGAAGAATTGACTGAATTGGTACGCCGCCATTTTGATTTACGCCCTAAAGGCATTGTGCAAATGCTTGATCTGCTGCGTCCGATCTATGAAAACACCGCCGCTTATGGTCACTTCGGTCGTGAAGAGCCGGGCTTTACATGGGAAGCGACTGATCGCGCAGATGCATTACGTGAGGATGCCAGCAAGTAATTTAGGAAAACGCGCTTTGTGGGATGAAGCGCAAGGAGTTGTGTAGCGATTCGCCTACAAATCAATAATACCCACCCTCCGAGGGGTGCTGCAGCGGGGCTGGACACAGTCCCCCGTCAGGCTCGGAGACCGTGGTTTCAACGAAGCAACTGCACCCATTCATTAACCACTTATGAATGGAGATGCATATGAATACCGCTGCAAAAGAAGATTACGTCATCGCTGATATCAATCTGGCACCTTGGGGTCGCAAGGAAATCGCAATCGCCGAAATCGAGATGCCCGGCCTGATGTCGATTCGCGAAGAGTTCGCCAAGAGTCAGCCTTTGAAGGGCGCGCGTATCACGGGTTCGTTGCACATGACGATCCAGACTGCGGTGCTGATCGAAACACTGACTGCACTGGGTGCTGAAGTACGTTGGGCATCGTGTAATATTTTCTCGACTCAAGACCATGCTGCTGCTGCGATCGCTGCGGGTGGCACACCGGTGTTCGCGGTAAAAGGCGAGTCACTGAAGGACTACTGGGATTACACCCATCGCATTTTTGAATGGGCGGATGGCGGTTATTCAAACATGATTCTGGACGATGGTGGCGACGCAACATTGCTGCTGCATCTGGGTGCGCGTGCAGAGAAAGACGCATCGCTGATCAGCAAGCCCGGTTCTGAAGAAGAAACATTTTTGTTCGCATCGATCAAAGCTAAGCTGGCAACAGACCCGACTTGGTATTCCACTCGACTCGCTGAAGTGAAAGGTGTGACAGAGGAAACCACGACTGGTGTTCATCGTTTGTATCAGATGCATCAGCGCGGCGAACTCAAGTTCCCTGCGATCAACGTGAATGATTCAGTGACAAAATCCAAATTCGACAACCTGTATGGTTGCCGTGAATCGTTGCTTGATGGCATCAAGCGCGCTACGGACGTGATGATTGCAGGCAAGATCGCTGTTGTTGCAGGTTACGGTGATGTAGGTAAAGGTTCGGCACAGGCGCTGCGTTCGCTGTCTGCTCAAGTATGGATTACAGAGATCGATCCGATCTGTGCATTGCAAGCAGCTATGGAAGGCTATCGTGTTGTGACCATGGAATATGCGGCTGATAAGGCAGATATTTTCGTAACAACCACCGGTAACTTCAACGTCATCACTCATGACCACATGATCAAGATGAAAAATCAGGCTATCGTGTGCAACATTGGTCACTTTGATAATGAGATCGAAGTCGCTGCGCTGGAAAAATATCAGTGGGAGGAGATTAAGCCTCAAGTGGATCACGTGATCTTCCCGGACGGCAAACGCATCATCCTGTTGGCTAAAGGCCGTCTGGTGAATTTGGGTTGTGCGACAGGTCATCCTTCCTACGTGATGTCATCTTCGTTTGCCAATCAGACCATTGCGCAGATCGAAATGTGGGAAGACGTACAGAAGGGTACGAACAAGTACCCGGTCGGTGTGTACACCTTGCCTAAGCATCTGGATGAAAAAGTCGCACGTTTGCAATTGAAGACTTTAAATGTCCAGATGACCGAGCTGACCGATCAGCAGGCTGACTATATCGGTGTGCCTAAGAATGGTCCTTATAAGACTGACCATTACCGTTATTAATTGCAGAGTGCTGCAGGTCAAATAGCAATAGCGGGGGCGATTTTTCCGCCCCTTCTTTGCTCGAGAGCATTATGTATCTACTACTGATTTGGATATTGAATGCGATAGCGCTGATTGCCGTGGCCAGTTTTGTGCCGGGCATACAGGTGGACGGGTTCGCCGCTGCGCTGCTTGCCGCCTTCTTTCTCGGGTTGGTCAATACACTGGTCCGGCCGTTGTTGATTCTATTGACACTGCCCGTGACATTGCTGACATTGGGTCTGTTCATCCTGTGCATCAACGGTTTTCTGTTCTGGTTTGTTGGCTCGGTACTGCGCGGATTTATCGTGGATAGTTTCTGGAATGGCGTGATGGGAGCAGTGCTATACAGTATTTTTTCATGGGGATTGTCTTCGGCAGCAGCCCAGTTGGTGAGGCATAAAAATAAGTGAGAACGACATGAAACCACATATTAGTTTTGAATTTTTTCCGCCGCAGACACCTGAAGGTGTCGAAAAATTGGCGGTGACACGCGAGCAATTGTCTGCAGTGAACCCGGAATATTTTTCGGTGACTTTCGGTGCGGGTGGTTCAACTCAAGAGCGCACACTGGAAACAGTATTGCGTATCAAGGGCGAAGGCTTTGATGCAGCGCCACATTCGTCTTGCGTCGGCTCAACCCGTGAGAATGTCGGGGCATTGCTGACAGCATATAAAGATGCGGGCATCAAACGTATCGTCGCGTTGCGTGGTGACCTGCCTTCCGGCATGGCGACCACCGGCGAGTTTCAATATGCCAATGAGCTGGTGTCATTCATTCGAGCAGAAACAGGCGATCACTTCCATATTGAGGTGGCAGCGTATCCTGAGTTTCACCCGCAGGCGAAGTCTGCGCGTGATGATCTGTTGAACTTCAAGCGCAAGGTTGATGCAGGAGCCAATTCTGCGATTACGCAATATTTTTACAATGCTGATGCCTACTTCCGTTTTGTCGATGATGCGCGCAAGTTGGGTGTTACCGTGCCTATCGTGCCGGGTATTATGCCTATCATGAAGTATTCACAGTTGGCGCGTTTTTCGGATATGTGCGGTGCCGAGATACCACGCTGGATGCGTAAGACCTTGGAGGGATTTGGCGACGATACAGAATCCGTGCAAGCGTTTGGGCAAGATGTGGTGACGCAATTGTGTGAAAAGCTGCTTGCAGGGGGTGCGCCCGGATTGCACTTCTATACGCTGAACCAAGCTGCGCCTGCGTTGGCGATCTGGAAACGTTTGGGCCTATGAGTCAGTTACGCGTACCCGAACTGCTGTTGCCGGCTGGCACGCTAGACAAAATGCGTTCTGCCTATGCGTTCGGTGCGGATGCGGTGTACGCAGGCCAGCCGCGTTACTCGCTACGCGCGCGTAACAACGAATTCAAGATGGAGGAGCTGCGAACCGGTATTTCGGAGGCGCACGCACTCGGCAAAAAACTTTTCGTCGCCAGCAATCTGATGCCACATAACGCCAAGGTGAAAACCTATATGGCGGACATGGCGCCGGTGATCGAAATGAAACCGGACGCACTCATCATGGCCGACCCCGGTCTGATCGCGATGGTGCGAGAGAGGTGGCCGGAGGTCGATGTGCATCTGTCCGTGCAGGCCAATACGGTCAATTATGCGGCAGTGAAATTTTGGAAGTCGTTAGGGCTGACACGGGTTATTTTGTCTCGTGAATTGTCGCTGGATGAGATAGAAGAGATACGTCAGCAATGTCCTGACATGGAACTGGAAGTGTTCATTCATGGCGCGTTGTGCATTGCTTATTCAGGGCGCTGTTTATTGTCGGGCTATTTCAACCACCGCGATGCCAATCAAGGCACATGCACTAACGCCTGCCGCTGGGATTACAAGGTGGAGAACGCAGCAGAAAACGGTACGGGTGATATACAAAAGATTGACTCTGATTTCGACAAGGCGCTGAGCAACAGTGCGTTGTCTGATTGTGGCGATCAGCCACGTCATCCGATGGCTGATCGCGCCTATGTGATTTCAAGGCAGGACCATCCGGGCGAATTGATGCCGGTGATGGAGGATGAGCACGGCACCTACATCATGAACTCCAAAGACTTGCGTGCTGTTGAGCATGTCGAACGGCTGGTGAAGATCGGCATCGACTCGCTCAAAGTCGAAGGCCGTACCAAATCCATCTACTACGTTGCGCGTACCGCGCAGGTGTACCGTCAGGCGATAGATGATGCCGTCGCCGGCCGTCCATTTAATTTGCAATTATTGGGTGCGTTGGATGCGCTGGCCAATCGGGGCTATACCGACGGTTTCTACGAGCGCCACCATACCCATGAGCAGCAGAACTATATGCGCGGGAATTCCGAAAACTTCCGCCAGCAATACGTCGGTGACATCGTCAGTTGTGCAGAGGGCATGGCTGAAATTGCGGTGAAAAATAAATTTTCGGTGGGTGACAAACTCGAAATTATTCACCCTTCAGGTAATCGCGTCATCGAATTGACCGAGATGAAAAATCGTGCCGGCAAAGATGTGAGTGTTGCACCGGGTAGCGGGCATCGCGTGCGTATCCCATTGCAGGGTGAGTTGGCGAAAGGGATGGTCGCTCGATTCGTCTGATTGCTGATGATGACCAAGAGGTGTAAGTATTAATTTCAAGACGTTGGAAATAGTATTGATTTGGTTCGCACTGGCAGCCGTATTATTCTATTTCTTTAACGATCAGCTTTACCCCAATACGGCTGAAAAACTCAGTACGGGTTCTATCGTGACATTAGAGCGTGATATGAGTGGGCACTACCGTGCTGAAGTTTTCATCAATGGAATAAAGACACCCGCGCTGGTAGATACAGGTGCAACAGGTGTGGCAATATCGCAACGGCTGGCTAACAAGCTTGGCATTCAGAGCCGTGCCGCTATCCGAACGCACACGGCCAATGGTGATACGGTCGCTTATAGAACCCGTCTGGAAAGCGTAAAGTTGGGCGGGGTAGAGGCAAGAGATGTTGCGGCAATGATTGCGCCCGGTCTTCAAGGAGATGTATTGCTGGGGATGTCTTTTTTGAGCAGAATGGATGTTCGTTTGCATCAAGGTACGATGACTATCCGGGCGGTGAAGGATTAACGCTACACACTAACGGATGGTTCACTAGCCGCCCGTTCGCCCTGAGCTTGTCGAAGGGTGAATGGCAAAAAACAAAGACAACTTCGCCGGGGGTTGCCCGGCAGCAATAACCAATGACTTACTCAGCGTCGTTTGCTGGGTTGGTCAGATGGCTAGTAGTTTCATCAGTAGTTCCATCAGTCCTCGCTGACATCCCCTGGCTGTTTTCCGCTACTCGGCGGTGCACAGGGGGTGAACGAGGAGCGGTCCGTGAATATGCTCAAAATGGTTTATCGTGACCTTGCTGTAATAGATCGCCGATCATTTGTTGCGCTTTATATAGTCTGCACTTAAGGCAAAGCCTCCTCCTACCCGTTTTTATTGAATATACAAGGTACTTTTTCTGACATAATTCATTTCAGATTAA
>Ga0209992_10001873_pt1 | contig 20645 bp, 19 predicted proteins | sample 2SBtaG_2_FD_182564 | JGI IMG/M metagenome (GOLD analysis project Ga0209992, IMG submission 182564) | Deep subsurface microbial communities from Kolumbo volcano to uncover new lineages of life (NeLLi) - 2SBTROV12_ACTIVE470 metaG (SPAdes)... | ecosystem: Environmental > Aquatic > Marine >... | reverse complement strand
CATTTGTGATGCGTGCATGTCGTTACCGTGTCCAGTAACTTCATCAGCTGGAATTGAAAGTGTCATTTGTACAACGTCACCTTGTGTAACTCTTAGTGTTGGTCCTGGGACTTGTCCACTAAAGGTCATGGCGTTGTATGTTTTTCCTCCCATAATTGGAAGTTCAACACTTTCACCAGTTAGATTGAACTCAACTACGTTGCGTCCAGTTTCTGCAAGTGCACCACAATCAGTTTCTGCGAATGCCTGTGGCATTACAAGTTGTAAACCGCCCATTTGATGGATTTTTTCAATTACATCGGCATCCATTTTATTGATATCGAGTGATTGTCCAGCAATCTGGGTTTGTGTGTATGTGCTTCCGAATAAGGTTGCCCCCATTACAGCTACTGCTGCAATTGTAAAGAGCATGCTTACGCGCTTATTCATAAGCACCGTGAATTAGAATTCCTATATAATAATTGTCATTCCCAAAAGTAGGAAATTATGAAGTTATTTGAAAAGAAGCAATAATAGGTGATTGTTGTATAAAGTCAACATGAAGTTTAGGCTAGATGAAGATTCACTAGGCAAAGTCAAAATTCCAGCAGATGCATACTATGGAGCATTTACTGGAAGAGCAATCAAACAGTATCACGTTACAGGAAACAAAAGCCATGAAAATTTGATAAAGTCATTTGTAATGATAAAGCGATCTGCAGCAGTTGCAAATATGAAAACTAAAGCCATCGATACAAAACGTGGTAAAGCTATAGTTTCAGCATGTGACAAAATATTGTCTGGAAAATATGTTGATCAGTTTGTAGTAGAGATGATAAATTCTGGGGCAGGTACTGCATTTAACATGAATTCTAATGAAGTAATTGCAAATGTGGCATTACAAGTTTTACATAAAAAGAAAGGACAGTATCAATTCCTACATCCAAATGATCATGTAAACATGTCACAATCAAGCAATGATACTTATCCAACTGCAATGCATGTTGCAATTTTGATGAATCTTAAAGAAACAATTTCAGCTGTAGATATTTTAATAAAATCACTATCAAAAAAAGCAAAACAATTTTCATCATTTAAGAAAATTGGTAGAACACATCTCATGGATGCATTACCAGTAACTTTAGGTAGTGAATTTGCAGCATATGTTACATCAATAACTAAAGCAAGAAATGAAATTTTTTCATCTCAAAAAGAACTTCAAAATGTTGCTCTAGGAGGAACAGCTGTAGGGACGGGGGCAAATACACCAAAAGGTTATAGAAAAATTGTCATATCAGAACTAGGAAAAATTTCAAAACTTTCACTAAAGCCTGAAAAAGATATGCAACATAGTTTACAAAGTAAATTTGCAGTAGCAAATGCATCAAGTGCACTACGAAACTTGGCAATAGAGATTGGAAAGATTGCAAATGACATTAGATTAATGGCATCAGGACCAATTGCAGGGTTGGCAGAATTAGGAATTCCTGCAGTACATGCAGGCTCATCCATCATGCCAGGTAAAGTAAATCCATCTTTAGCTGAATGCATGAACATGATCTGTTTTAACATAATTGGAAACGATACTTCAGTATCACATGCAGCACAAGGCGGACAGTTTGAGCTAAATGTAATGTTGCCGGGAATGCTAAAGTGTATGTTAGAATCAACTGATATGCTCAAAAATTTCTTGCCAATATTTTCTGCAAATTTGATAGATGGACTAACTGCTAACAAAGAAAAATTGCAATCAGATATTGAGAACAGTCCAGTAATAGTTACATTGCTAACTCCAAAGATTGGATATCTAAAATCAGCAGAACTATTCAAAGAATCACTAAAAACTGGAAAAACAATTAGAGAACTTGTTGTTTCAAAGAAATTAATGAGCAACAAAGAAATTGATTCTCTATTTGGATAGATAATGGCAAAGATTTTCGTAGAAGCTTATGGATGCTCTGCTAGTTTTGCAGATTCAGAGATGATTTCAGGATTAATTCAAAATGGAGGTCACACTCTAGCTGATAATTCAAATGATTCTGATCTAAATGTTGTAGTTACATGTTCAGTCAAAGATTCAACTGCAAACAAAATGATGTATAGAATTAATTCACTAAAAACAAAACCACTAATTGTTGCAGGGTGTCTTCCCAAAGCAGAAAAAGAGACAGTTGAAAAATTCTCAGAAAACGCTAGTCTACTTGGACCAAATTCATTGGGAAAAACACTCCAAGTGATTAATTCAACATTAAAGGGTACAAAGCAAATTGCCTTAGAGGATTCTGATTTATCCAAAGTAGGACTACCAAAGGTAAGACTAAACCCAGCAGTAGGGATAGTTGAGATTGCAAATGGATGTATGAGTGAATGTACTTTTTGTCAAACTAAAATTTCCAAAGGAGATCTAAACAGCTATAGATTAGGTGATATTGTCAGACAAGTTCAAACTGAAATTAATGAAGGATGTAAAGAAGTATGGTTAACATCAACTGATAATGGATGTTATGGATTTGATATTGGAACAGACTTACCATCACTGATTAATACAGTAGTAGAAATTCCAAATGATTTCATGATTAGAGTTGGAATGATGAATCCAATGTATATGCCAAGAATTAAAGAAAAATTAATTGATTCTTTTGATAATGACAAAGTCTTCAAGTTTTTACATATTCCAGTTCAAAGTGGAAGTGACAAAGTTCTTCACGATATGAAAAGAGGTCACACTGCAGGAACGTATAGAGAAATCGTAAACAAAGTAAAACAAAGATTTTCTGATTTTACTATTTCAACTGACATCATTGTTGGATTCCCAACTGAAACTGAAGAAGATTTTCAGAAAACAATTTTCTTACTTGATGAAACAAAACCAGATGTCGTAAATCTATCAAAATATAGTGCAAGACCCGGAACTGATGCTATAGAATTAAAACAACTTGATGCAGCAGAAGTGAAACGAAGAAGTAAGATAATTTTTGAACAGATCAGTGAATTGTCAATGGAGAGTAATAAAAAATGGATCGGTTGGAAAGGTAAAGTCCTATTTGATGAAACAACTGATGAGGGCATCAAAGGTAGAAATTTTGCATACAAACCTGTATTTGTTGATGGTGACATAAAGATAGGTCAATCATATACTGTTGAAATCATAGATGCTACAGTAAAGAGACTTGTTGGAAAGATCGCAAGCTAATTTTTTTCGATCTAAAATTTGATTAAAAAAACGTAAGAAGGTTTTTTATCTAAATCAGGATAAAGGATCAGAAATGAGTTTTCAAGTAAAAGAACCAGTTTTGATTATAGGTTTGGGCGGCGCAGGCTCAAAATTAGCTTCTGAGGCAAAAAAGTCTCTAAATTCTGATTGTCTTGTGATTAGTAATGATGAAAAAGATTGTACATCAGAGGAATCCATTCGTGTTTCAACTGATTCAGTAGTTAATCCATCTGTTCAATTAATCAGGGGTTCTGCATACAAAGTATCAGACGAGATTAAATCAAAGATTTCAGGATATTCTACTGTTATTCTAATGAGTAACTTGGCTGGAAAAGCAGGCTCAGCAATTGCACCTGTGGTATCTGAAATTTGTAAAGAATCAGATAAAGGACTAATTTCATTTGCAATAATGCCTTTCAAATATGAAAAAGATAGAATTTTCAATTCAGGAATATCACTAAAAAGAGTTAGAGAAAACTCTGAATGTACTGTAGTGCTTGATAATGACTCTTTACTTGAGAGTAATCCAGATTTGAGTCCTAAAGCATGTTATGAAATTGCAAATTCTGCAATCATGCACGTAGTCAAATCACTTGAAACATCAGAAATGTCTACTGAAACAAATATTCTATCAACTAGTAAAGAGGGACAAAATATCGAAGACTCACTTAGAGATTCACTAAAAATGCTTTATGAAAATGCCCCACCAAACTCAGTTAAACGTTCAATGATGTATGTTGTTGGCGGAGGAAACATTCCAGTTGGAGTATTAAATTCAATTACAAATCTAACTAGCGGAATTGTAAGTGAATCAAGTTCACAAGTAGATATGGAATCAACTGATGATTCCAAAGTAGTTATGCTATCATCAATTCAAGGAATGACAAAGTTTGATAATTATGATCCATTAGGAATGATTCCACAAGAGAACTCACTTGATTGGGAAACTCCAGATTGTAGTATTGATTGCAAACTAGACTTGTATCAATTAGAATAAAATTTTAATTTAAAATAATTTTTTTAAAAAGAATTAATCTTTCTTTGGTGCTTCTTTAGCTGGTGTTTCTTTCTTTGGTGCTTCTTTAGCTGGTGTTTCTTTCTTTGGTGCTTCTTTAGCTGGTGTTTCTTTCTTTGGTGCTTCTTTAGCTGGTGTTTCTTTCTTTGGTGCTTCTTTAGCTGGTGTTTCTTTCTTTGGTGCTTCTTTAGCTGGTTCTTCTACTTTATCTTCAACTTTTTTAGTTTCTTTTGCAGGAGTTGCCACTTCTGCTTCTTCATCAAATTGGGATACAAGGATAAATCCTTCATCAGTTTTACTCATTCTAACTCGTATCTTTCTTGGAGGATTACGTACACCTTTAGCCCAAATTTGTTGTGCTAAATCTTCTTCAATTTTGATATTTTCAACTTTCATGTGATGACGTGCAAATTCTTTAATCATGTTAATTGCTCTTACTGCTCTATGTTGTGATTGTGAAAGTTTTACTTTGCCAAGAGGAATTGTATAAACTCGTTCTAATTCTTGAGACATCTATCCTACCTCCACATCAGTTGATCTCCAAGCCCTACGTTTTGGATTTGTTCTAACTGCTCTTTTTGTTTTAAGAATAATCCAAGCTGGTACTGGTGATGCTTGTCTTGTTTTTTTCAACAAACGAATCTTTCGTGGTGAGGACTTGCGTGCAGCCATAGAATTTCAGGCACGAAGAGCTCTTTTTAAATGAATCTCAGGATTAAAGTAAACTTTGAATCTGTTTTAGCATTCTAGCAGAAGCTCCCCAAACTATTTTAGAATCATACTCAAAAGTATACATTTCTTGAATAATATTATGAGTTGGATCAGGATCTCTTGCCATAGTTTCTAAAAATGATTCTAGTGGAATATGAAAAATTTTTTCAACCTCAGCATTTGCTTCAAGTTTTGGAATCTCATCAAGTATCGAAACAAAGGGTAAAATCAAAAAACCAGAATTCAAAGTTACAACAGGGGCTAATTGTCCAACTATTTGATCTTTAGAAATTGTTAATCCAATCTCCTCACTAGTTTCACGTAATGCAGTTTCTAAAAGATTTGAATCATCAACATCAAACTTTCCACCAGGAAATGAAATTTCACCTGCATGAAATTTCATGTGTTTTGGTTTTTCAGTCATTACAACAGTTGGCACTTTTCCATAAATTACAACAAGTACTGATGCTAGTCGATATTTTCCATCATCAGTAATTTTAGGATTAATAGGAGTTGAAAGTATAGATTTTAAATTATCTAAATCCATATTTTGTAATTTCCCCCATATCCATATGGGTTTTTGGTATTCAAAGGTTTTAACCAAGGATTGAGAAATTAAAAAATATGACAGTAAGGTATGAAGCTAACCCTCCAAAGATTTTACCTGATGTAGATACAGAGGAATCAATTGCAAAATTTATCAATAGAATAAAAAGAATTGCTAAAAAATGTGATGCAATACATCTTACTGAAAATGTTTTAGGATTTCAAAGAGTATCTCCAATTAAAGTTGGAAAAATTATCAAAAATGAAATTCCAGATTTACCAATTACAGTTAGTCTTAGAGTCAGAGATAAAAGTGAAAAAGAGATTTCTGAATTTGTAGAGAATTGTATCTCTATTGGGGTCTCAGGAGTTTTAATTCTAATGGGTGACCCTTCTCAAACAGGAAAACAAGATTCAGGACAAATTCCAAGTGCAACAGTCAAGAGATTAAGAGAGCAAGGAGTGGATTCAAAAATTGATTTGTTTTTATCAATGTCAAACAAACCAAATTTATCTAAAATTGGGAAAAAATTAGATGCAAAACCCAAAGGATTCATGACTCAAGTAGTGCAAAACATTGATCAAGTAAAAAATCTATCAGAGAATCTAAAAGGATATTTGGTAATTCCAATTATTTTATTTCCTTCAGAGAAAAATGAAAAATCAGCAAAGTTCTTGAACATGGATTTAGCAGAGTATAGTCAAAATTTTGATGAATTTGTAAAAAACGTACATAAAATTACAGGGGATGTACTACTCACATCACCAAATGATTTTACTGGTTTGAATGAATTTTTAGAAAAACCAATTTACTAAATTACAAAATATTTTGCCTGAGGATGATGTACAACTATTGCTGCAGTAGATTGTTCAGGAATTATTTGTCCAGATTCAGTTAGAGTCATTCCAGATTTTTCAGGGTGCAATAATTTCCATACCTCATGATGTTGTGATACATCAGGGCAGCTAGGAAATCCCCAACTGTAACGTAGTCCGCCTTTATCTAGATTTAATTCAGATTTTATTTTTTGATTTGTCCATTCAGCCAAAGCTTCTGCTACTTCAACTGCCAACCCATGCAAATAGTATGCATCAGTATACTTGTCTTCTTTATTCCATTGTTCAATAATATCAGCCACTTTGTTCCCAACTGTAACTGATTGAAATACAACAACATCATCATCTCCAAAATAATCACTCAAACACAAATGCTCAGGTTTTGTAGAACGAGGAAATTCTAATGTTACATCTCCACCATCAGGATTTTCAACGAGTAATTGCCTGTCTTTATTATGACATTTGAAATATCCATATACAATTTCAGGCTCAAAGAGTTTTTCTCGAATTATTCGAATTTTCCATTCAGATAGTAATTGTTCATGTTCTTCTTCTGATTCAGAACCAGCTTTTCCTCTCAGGCCCCAAGATAATTTGAAGAGTGATTTTTTATCAATCATACTCCAGACTTCAGCCATGTTAATTTGATCTAATTTTAATCGGATTGGTTCTCCAATTTTTTCACTAGTAATTGGAATTGGTTTAATCTCACTTCGAGGTAAAGCATCAGGATCAATTGTTGCAGTTGATTTTTCTTTCCAGTTTTCTAATTTCTCTTTCCAGTTAGATAGTAATTGTGGTTTCTCATCAGATACCAGAATATCCATTGTTTTGAGTCCTTCAAACATTGTATTACAATAGAAAACTCCAGGTTCATAGATGCCATCAGTTTTTGCAATTCGATTAATGTAATTACTGTTAATTGCAGCACCACCACATAAGATTGGCACATTCATGTTATTTTTCCTGACATGCTCTACAAAAAATTGCATCTGTTTTGATGTTGAAACAAGTAATGCAGATAATCCAACTGCATCAGGATTTACCTCATCAATTTTTTCTAGGAATTTTTGTAATGGAACTTGTTTTCCCAAATCATATACAGTGTAACCATTATTTTGGAAAATTGTTTTGACAAGATTCTTTCCAATATCGTGTACATCACCATACACTGTACCCAAAACAAGTTTTCCTTTACTTGCACCCTCTTCTTTTAGTAGATATTTTTCAAGTTCACCTACTGCTGCCTTCATACATTCAGCAGATTTTAAAACAAATGGTAAAATCAATTCTCCTGAACCAAACTTGTCACCAACTTCCTTCATTGCAGGAAGTAAATCCTCATTTAGAGTTCGAAGTGCGCCATCATGAGTTACCTCTTGAGTTGCATCAATGGATAAAACGCCATCAGTATTTTTGACTAGTGATTCTTTTCCTAATTTATCAGCAATCGCTGATACCACATCATTTTGTATTCCGTCTTTGAGTCTATTTACAATTCTATAGTAAGCACGTTTTCCTGGAGGCCAGTTTGGGTCAACATCAATTTTTTTGGCAGTATCACTGCTTTGAGGACCAACCTTTTCAAAATGAGTGATTAAATCAGATAATGCATTTTGGTGTGAATTAAAAATAAGATCTTCTGCAAGTTTTCGTTCTTTTTCGTCAATTTCGCCAATGGGAATTATCTCCTTTGCATTAACAATGGCAGTATCAAGTCCAGTTTTTACAGCATGATACAAAAATACAGAATTTAGAATCTTTCTAGCATAAGGGGCAAGACCAAAACTGATGTTACTAAGACCCAAAGTGGTAAAGGAATTTGGGAATTTTTCTTTTACTAGTCTAATTCCTTCTAGAGTATTTTTTCCTGCATCAAGGAATTCATCCTCACCTGTTGCCAAAGTAAATGTTAGTACATCAAAAATGAATTGCTCAATTTTTAATCCATATTTTTTTCCTGTTTCAAATAATAGTTCAGCAGTATCTACTTTTTGCTGAGGAGTTTTGGCCATACCTTCAGGTCCAATACACAATGCAATAGAGGGTAGGCCATATTTTTTCATCAGTGGTGCTAATTTTTCAAATCTACTTCCGTCACCTTCAAGATTAATTGAATTAATTATCGGTCTGCCTGGAATTTGTTTAACTGAGGATTCAATTACTTTAGGGTCAGTTGAATCAATTACTAAAGGAGCATCAATTTCCAAACTTAATCGTTTAACAAGATTTAGCATAAATTCTAATTCATCTGAACGCTCAGTGGTTGCAACACAAATATCAAGACAGTGTGCACCATCTTCAACTTGAACTCTTGCTAAATCAACTAGTCCATCATAGTCATCAGCTAAAACTTGCTTTTTTGCTTTACGTGAACCTTGAGTGTTTATTCGCTCACCAATGATTAATGGTTTAGGAATTTGTTTTAGATCAACTGCTTTCATTGCAGAGCTTACTCGAGGAACAGTCATTGTTGTAAAATCATCTCATTTTTTCTAAATACTTAACCATTCAGAGATTTGGCTTTTTCGTCAATTACTTTACGTAATACTTTGATGTGATCAGGATTTGTTCCACAACAACCTCCAATAATTCGAACTTTTTTGTATTGATTAAGAAAATCACCCAAGGCCTCACCCATTTTATCAGGAGTCATTTTGTAAACTGCTTGCCCACCAACATTTTCAGGCATTCCAGCATTTGGAACAACTAGCAAATTATGTTCATTTTGCTCATCAAGCCACTGTACACTTGGATTCATCTCTATTGGTCCAGTTGAGCAATTCAATCCAAATACATCAATGCCCATATCAGATACTGTAGTATATGCAGATTGAATATTTGTTCCAAGTAACATTTTTCCATATTGGTCCAATGTGGTGTTTGAAATGATTGGAACTTTTTTTCCTGTTTTTTTAATAGCATCATGGCATGCCTCAATTACTAATTTTACCTCCAAAATATCTTGACTTGTTTCAATTAGTAATGCATCAACACCGCCAAGAATCAATCCTTCTGCTTGTAGCTCAAATGCTTCTTTGATTTCATCAAGTGGCTTTTGTCCCAAGTCAGGATCATTAGAACTTGGAAGATAACCAGTAGGTCCCATTGAACCAATTACATATCTGGGTTTATCAGAATATTCTTCACAAACTTCTGATGCGAGTGTGGCAATTTTTTTATTAAAATCAATTGTTTGATCTCCAAATCCATATTCATCAAGTTTAATTTTATTTGAACCAAAAGAGTTTGTTTCTATACAATCAGCTCCTGCATCTAAATAATTTCTATGGATTTCTTTAATCCATTCAGGATGTGTAATTACTAAACCATCATTAAAACCATCTTGAGCATTTGGAAAGTCTTCAGGTTTTGGATCATTTTTTTGAATTTCTGTTCCCATGGCACCATCAAAAAGTAAGATTCTATTTTTCAAGGCATCAAGAAATGGTTCTTTTTGAGTCAATTAATTTTTGAGATAATTCTAGAGAGTTTAACTCTTTTGAGATTTTTCATAGTTTCAATGAGGTTATTGATACGTATATTGAAATTAGGTCAAAGACAATTTTGTGTACATTTATGCAAAAGATTCAAGTCAACAATTTAGTTCGTAGTGCAACGTTTTTTCAACATGCAGGAATATCGATAGTCTTTGTATTCATGCCTATTATTGCAAAAGGTGTTACTGATTCTATTTTTGAGATTGGATTACTAGTTGCATCATTTAGTTTTGCTCAAATTTTATCTGAAATCTATTTTGGACGACATTCAGATAAGAAAGGAACCAGGCTCAAATTCATCAGAATTGGCTTCATTGGTTGTGCTGTAGCCTTTGGAATGCATTATTTTGCAACAGATCTTTCCATGTTTTTCCTAGTAAGAGTTGCTGCTGGAATAGCTAGTGGAATAATGATACCTGCAATGATTGCATATACCTATGAGGCAAATATTGACAAAAAAAGAGCAGCTACTGTAATTTCATTTCATGCATTAGGATGGCTTGCAGGAATAGCTGCTGCTGGAATTACAAATGATTTGAAATTAATTTTCTTAATTAGTGCAGCATCATTTGTTATTGGATTATTATTTACAATTAAACTCCCCAATCCAATTCAAGAAAAAGAGCTAAAACCAGGCACTACAAAAAAAGTTATTTCAGAAAATAAATTTCTATTTTTATCATTATTGTTAAGACATATTGGTGCAGCAGCTGTTTGGGTAATTCTTCCAATAATGATTATGGAAAAATGGGGAGGAGATTTGTATCACATATCAATTGTATATGTTGCAAATACATTGACTGCATTTATCTTGATGAATGTAATGGCAAGTAAAATTCATCTATCAAATGTTACTAAATTTAAAATTGGTATTGGGTGTACAACATTTGTATTTGTAGGATTAGCATTTGTTACTGATTGGTGGATGGCAATGCCGTTTATGTCACTAGTTGGTGCAACTTGGGCATTTTTATTTATTGGAGGAAATTTTCATCTAATGGAGAACAATCCACGTTCAACATCAACTGGAATATTTAGTTCAACATTATCTATTGCAACAGTAATTGGTCCAGTAATTGGAGGAACGATTGCATTCTTGTTTGATTATATTGCAGTGCTATATTTTGCAGTAGCAATTATTGTTTGTGCATTTGTGGTGTCACTAAAAATAGAAAACAAAAAAATATTATCTTAATCCCCAACGTGACATTACTTTGTCTTCTAATCTTTTAAAAATAACACCATCAACTACAAGACCAATTCCCATAATTACAACCATAATTGCTATCACCTGAGAAACATCATTTAGAGAACGACCAACATTAAGTAAAAAGCCCAATCCTAGGAATGAAAATAGAATTTCTGCACCAATTACACCTCTCCAGGCAAATGCCCAGCCTTGTTTAAAGCCTGAAATCATGTATGGGAATGCTGCTGGAATCAATACTGCAGTAATTAGTTGACTTCCCTTAGCACCCATGTTTCTTGCAGCCTCTATGAAATGAGGATCAATATTTTTGACGCCAGTGTATGTGTTGATGGTAACTGCAAAGATTGCTCCAATTGCTGTAACAAAAATTATTCCGCCATCAGTTAGTCCAAACCAAAGAATTGCAAGTGGAACCCAAGCTATTGATGGAATAGATTGTAATCCTAAAACAAGTGACCCTACAGTTTGATTGATTATCTCAATTCTTGCCATAAATATTCCCAAAATAATTCCACCAACAATTGCAATGGACAATCCAATTGCTAATCTCCACATACTGGTGATAATTCCATAAAACAAACTACCATCAGCTGCACCATATGCTAAATCTTCAGCTACTTCATATGGAGATGGAAAAATATTTTCAGGCCAAACTCCCGACATTGCTACAATTTGCCAAACAACAACAATTCCAATGTAAAATGCAATTCTATGAGGTGTGAAATTTTTTGCCATAATAATTACTCTTTACTTTTTTTTACCTCAGGTCGAAGTTCCAATAAAAGATCTTGTTGGAATTTTAACAATGACTCATCTTCAGAAACTCGTGGTCTTGGGAAATCATTGTCAATCTCTTTTTTAATTATTGATGGGCGATTACTAAAAACTGCAACCTTTGTTCCAAGAACTGCAGCTTCTGCAACACTATGAGTAACAAACAAAATTGTCTTTTTTGTTTTTTCCCAAATTAATTGCATTTCAACTAATAATAAATCACGAGTCTGTGCATCAAGTGCTGCAAATGGTTCATCCATTAGTAAAACATCAGGATCCATAACTAATGCACGAGCAATAGCTACACGTTGTTTCATTCCAGTTGAAAGCTGGTAAGTGTATGAATCAGTAAATTTTGTTAATTGCATCATATCCAAATATCTATGCGATATCTTTGCACGTTCTTCTTTTGGAATTCCTGCCATCTTTAATCCAAATTCTACATTATCTTGGACTTTGAGCCAAGGAAACAATGCACCTTCTTGAAACACCATAATTCTTTCAGGTCCAGTTTCATCAACTGGGTGACCATCAAACAAGATTTGTCCCTCATCAGGCTTTTCTAGGCCTGCAACTATGCGTAAAAATGTCGATTTTCCACATCCAGATGGTCCTATCAAACATACAAAGTCTCCTGCTTCAACTTTGAGATCTATACCACCTAATGCTTTGAGTTTATGAGAATCATGACTGAAATACTTTACAATATTTTTAGCCTCTAGTTTTGTCATCTACAAATCATCCTCAGGTATCGAATTTGTATCAAAGCTGTAAAAAATTTCAGACAAATCATATCCATTTCTTCCAAGATAACCTAAAGCATCAGCTTTTTCTGCAAAAGAAAAAACAGATTGAGGTTTAGGATCAGCAGTAATTAGAATATTAGATAATGCAATATCAATTACATCATCAGATAGAGATTCTCCAAGATACGAATCTAGAAAATTATTAAAAACAATTCTAGTATCTTTTGGATTTGTCTGAATCCAAATTATTGTTTCATGATTTGCACGTATAAAATCACCCACCAATGTCTTATTTTTGTCAACGTAATCCATATTTCCAATTAATAAAACAGATGCAAATTCTTCATTAGGCCACAACTCTTCTTCATGGAATAATCGTGTACCATTTAGTTCAGTTTCAAGAATTGTTGCCCAAGGTTCTGCAACCCAAGCACCATCTATCTCTCCTTTTACAAATAATGTATAGATATCAGGATTAGATATATTGTAAACAACTACAGAACCACCTTTTTCTGCAGGTTTTAATCCATTCTCAGAAAGATAATGACGAAGGGATACATCTTGTGTGTTACCAATTTGAGGTGCTGCAATTTTTTTTCCTGCAAAGTCAGATGCTGAATTTATTTCAGAGTCTGGATGTACAATAAAACTTGCACCACCACTAGCAGATCCTGCAAGAATCTTTATGTTATGATTTTTAGAATTTAAAAATCCATTAATTGCAGGACCGGGTCCCACATATGCAACATCAACAGAATTTGCAAACAGAGCTTCTATTGCTTGAGGTCCACTATCAAATACCCTAGTTTCAATTGTAACATCATCTCCAAGAGATTCTGCAAAGAATCCATTTTCTATTCCTACTATAGGAACAGCATGTCCGATGTTTGGAAAATATGCAATTCGAAGTTTATTTTCATGCGTAGTGTCACTAGAATTAAGAGTAATTCCCAATACAGATATCAAAATAATTCCTGCCACACCTGCAGAAATTATCATTCGGATTTTCATAAAACAGCGTTATATTTGGAAGTTAAATAATCATCGAATTTTAGCTCAAGCTAGTAAGAAATTTTTTGAAAAGAAGAAAGATTCAAGCCTATCACAAAAGATAAATTCCAAAATACAACGGAAAAATTGTTTTATGACTCAAAAAGGAATTCTTGCATTTTCAGGTGGACTTGATACATCTGTTGTTGTAAAATATCTACAAGATGAACATGATATGGATGTCATTACAGTTACAGTAGATGTAGGACAATGCGATGATACAAAAAAAATTGCAGCAAAGGCAAAGAAGCTTGGTGTAAAAAAACACTATAACATTGATGCAAGAAAAGAGTTTGTCAAAGATTACATTTTTCCATCAATTAAAGCAAATGCACTTTATCAGAAAAAATATTGTCTAGCTACTGCTCTTGCACGGCCACTAATTGCAGAGAAAGTTTTAGAGATTGCAAAAAAAGAAAAAGTAACTTCACTAGCACACGGGTGTTCAGGTAAAGGAAATGATCAAGTGCGATTTGATATTACATTACGTTCAGGTTCTGATCTTCCAATCATAGCTCCAATTCGAGATAAAAATTTAGACAGGGAAACGGAATTAAAATTTGCAAACAAGCATGGAATTGAAATTGATTCTGTTGCAAAAAAGTTTAGTATTGATCAAAATTTATGGGGACGTGCAATTGAAGGAGGAGTTCTCGAGGATCCATACAATGAACCACCAGATGATGCATTCATTTGGGTTAAAACAAAAAATTTACCAGACAAAGCAGCATACTTGGAAATAGAATTTCAAAAAGGAATTCCAATTAAAGTTGATGGAAAGACAACAGAGCCTCTAAAATTAATTGAATACATTAACAAAAAAGCAGGCAATGCAGGTGTTGGAATTATAGATCACATTGAAGATAGAGTTGTCGGAATTAAATCTCGAGAGGTATATGAAACTCCAGCTGCTACTTGTCTAATTGAAGCACATTCAGATTTAGAAAAAATGGTTCATACAAAACATGAAAACAAGTTCAAATCAATGATTGATGATGAATGGGCATATTTGGCATATTCAGGGCTTTGGCAAGATCCACTAAAAGAAGATCTAGATGGATTCATTGAAAATGCACAAAAACCAGTATCAGGAACTGTAAAACTCAAGTTATACAAAGGAAGTTTACGGGTAGTAGGAAGAAAATCAAAGAATTCCCTATACAGTCACAAAATTGCAACTTATGGATCAGATTCAACATTTGATCAAAGATTAGCTAAAGGATTTGTAGAATTGTGGGGAATGCAGTCAACAGCAGCTAATAAATTACAAAAGAAAAGGAAATCAAAAACATGAACTGCCCAGAATGTGATGCAACTCTAAACATCCCAGACGATGCCTCAGTAGGAGAGATAGTTTCCTGCCCTGATTGTGGTGCTGACTTTGAAATATCAAAAAAAGACGGATCAAATGTTGAGCTAAAACAAGCAGAAACTGTAGGCGAAGACTGGGGAGAGTAATGTCAAAAGTATGTATTGTGTTTGACCGCCTAAGGTCAGAAGAAAAAATGCTTCAGAAAGAAGCATCAAATCTAGGACATGATGCATTGATGTTAGATGCAAAAATTACTCAAGTTAACACAGATAGTAAAAAAGAAGATCTCAATTTGGGAGATGTTGTATTAGAAAGATGTGTGAGTTATTTTAGAGGATTACATTTTACTGCAAGTTTAGAGTTTTTGGATATTCCTGTATTAAACAGATTTGAAGTTGCAAATATTTGTGGAAACAAAATGTTTATGACTTTACTTTTAAAAAAAAATAACATTCCAACACCAAAAACATACTTTTCATTTTCAAGTGCAAGTGCAGCAGAGAATTTAGAAAAAGTTGGATTTCCTCAAGTAATCAAACCAGTAATTGGTAGTTGGGGAAGAGGTGTAATGCCATTAAAAGATAAAGATACTATGGAGGCAGTTTTTGAAATCAGAGATATCACAGATAGTCCACATGATAGGATTTACTATTTACAAGAAATGATAAACAGACCACCAAGGGACATCAGGGTAATCACTGTAGGCGATGAGCCTATTGCTGCAATGTATAGAAAATCATCAGGCGGATTTAAGACAAATATCGCATTAGGTGCTGATCCTGAAATTTGTGAGATCACAAAAGAGATGGAAGATTTGGCTGTAAAATCATCCAAAGCCATGGGCGGGGGAATTTTAGGAATTGATATGATGGAAGATGAAAAACGTGGTTTGGTGGTTCATGAAGTTAACAATACAGTAGAATTCAAAGGATTAGCAAGAGTTGCAAAACGAAATATTCCAAAAGAAATGGTAGAATTTGCGCTAAACTACGTTAGGAAATAAATTATACTCCATTACGAGGAGATTCATCATGAAAGTGGGAGTTGTAGGGGCATCAGGATATGTTGGCGGAGAGACATTACGTCTTTTAGTAAATCACCCAGATGTCGAGATTACAATGGTTACATCAAGACAACACGTTGGAGAGTACCTCCATAGAGTACAACCAAGTTTGAAGGGTTTTACCGATCTAACTTTCTCTGAAATGGATTATGATAAATTAACTGACAAGTGTGATGTAGTTTTTACTGCAGTACCACATGGAACTGCAACTGAAATTGTAAAAGCACTCTACGATAGAGGTATCAAAATTATTGATTTGAGTGCTGATTACAGATTACACAATCAAGATGCATATGACAAATGGTACGGTTGGGAACACCCACATCCAGATTATTTAGAAAAATCAGTTTTTGGAGTTCCAGAATTACACAGAGAAGATATTAAAAAAGCACAACTAGTTTCTTGTCCTGGATGTATGGCAGTAACATCAATGCTAGCACTAGCACCATTAATTAAAAATGACATTATTGATACAGAGCACATTATTGTTGATTCAAAAATTGGTTCATCAGGAGCTGGTTCTGGTTCAGGAACTGCACATGCAATGCGAGCAGGAGTAATCAGACCATACAAACCAGCAAAACATAGACACACAGGTGAAATTGAACAAGAGCTCAGCGAGGTTGCAGGAAAGAAAATTCGTGTTTCAATGAGTCCACATGCAGTAGATGTAGTTCGTGGAATCTTGTGTACTAATCACACATTTATGAAAAAAGATATTGAAGAAAAAGAATTGTGGAAAATATATCGTCAAGCTTATGGTGATGAAAAATTTGTCAGACTAATTAGAGATAAAAAAGGATTATACAAATTCCCAGATCCAAAGTTTTTGGTTGGTTCAAACTTTTGTGATATAGGATTTGATTTAGATGAGGATAACAACAGATTGATTGCATTATCTGCATCAGATAATTTAATGAAAGGTGCAGCAGGGTCAGCCATTCAAAACATGAATGTAATGTGTGGTTTTGATGAAATGGACGGACTAAGATATACACCATTAACTCCTGTTTAGAAATGATCACTATCAAAATTGGTGGAAGTGTAGTAGATGATTTACATCCATCAACAATTTCAGACATAAAAAAAATTGCAGAATCAGAAGGCGTAATTTTAGTTCATGGTGGCGGTAAAGAAGTTACCAAAGTTTGTAAACAATTAGGAAAAGAGCCAAAGTTTGTAACATCACCTAGTGGAATCAAAAGTAGATACACTGACAAAGAAACTGCAGAAATTTTTACAATGGTAATGTCTGGCAGAATTAATAAAACAATTGTTCAAATGCTTCAAAAAAATGGCATCAACGCAATAGGCCTATCAGGAGTAGATGCCAAAGTAATTGAAGCTGATAGAAAAAAGAAACTCCTAATTGTAAATGAAAAAGGAAGAAAACAAGCAATTGATGGTGGATATACTGGAAAAATCAAAGCAATCAATTCAGAATTTATCAATTCTCTGTTAAAACAAGGACTCACACCTGTGATTTCACCTATTGCTATTAGTGAAGAATCTGAATTCCTCAATGTTGATGGAGATAGGGCTGCAGCCTATGTAGCAGGCAAAGTAGGCTGTGACAAAGTATTATTCATCACAAATGTTGATGGACTACTAATGGATGACAAAGTTGTTTCAAAACTCACACTAGCTGAAGCAAAAGAAATTAGACCAAAAATCGGTCCAGGTATGGAGAAGAAAATATTAGCATCAACTGAAGCATTAGATATGGGAGTCAAAAAAGCACTAATTGCAAATGGTCAAAAAGAAAATCCAATATCTTGTGCAATTGCACATGATAATTGTACGGTGATTGAACATGAGTGAAGATCAATTCATGGGAAATCTCTATCAGAGATTTCCAGTTACAATTGAAAAAGGAGTAGGTGCTCATGTTTGGGATGTTGATGGAAAAGAATACATTGATTGTATGGGAGGATACGGAGTTGCACTAGTAGGTCATCAAAACAAAAGAGTCAATGATGCAATTAAAGAACAAATTGATAAAATAATTACAGTTCACAGTTCTCTGTATAATAAAACAAGAGAAGAGTTTCTCAAAACACTTATCGGCTTAGCTCCAAAAGGACTTAGTCAAGTTCATCTAAACAACAGTGGAGCTGAGGCAATTGAAGCTGCAATGAAATTTGCAAGAAAGTTTACAGGCAAAAAAGGAATGGTTGCAATGAAAGGATCATACCACGGAAAATCATTTGGTGCATTGTCATTAACATTTAATCCAAAATATCGAAAAGCATTTGCACCACTTGTAGAGAAAGTTTCTTTTGCATCTTACGGAGATATAGAATCACTTCGTTTAGTAATTGATGATGATACAGCATTTGTTATTTTAGAACCAATTCAAGGGGAAAGTGGAATTATTGTTGCACCAGATAATTTCTTACAACAGGTAAGAGAGCTTTGTGATGAAAAAGGAATTCTGTTAATTTTTGACGAAATACAAGCTGGTTTAGGTAGAACTGGACGATTATGGGCATGTGATCATTGGAATACTGCACCAGACATTTTGTGTCTTGCAAAAGGAATTGCAGGAGGAGTTCCAATGGGTGCAACTCTAGTGCGACCAGATATTTTAGCTTCGATGGGTAAAGGAGAGCACTCATCAACATTTGGAGGGAATCCTATTTCATGTGCAGCAGGAACTGCAGCACTCAAAGCATTAACTGAAGATGGATTAATTGAGAATTCAGAAAAGATGGGTGAGAAATTTAGAGAAGGATTAGAAAAACTAAAAGAAAAACACACCATGATTAGAGAAATTCGTGGAAAAGGACTCATGATAGGAATAGAGATGAAGTTTGAGGTCAGAGATATTCTAATGGGGTTAATTAGAGAAGGTGTTTTGATGTTATATTCAGGAAGAAACATTCTAAGAATATTACCACCACTAGTCATATCTGAAGAGGACGTAACAAAAGTTTTACATGCGCTTGATTCCATACTAACTGAAGAGGAACAAAAGCGAAATGTACAAGGATAAAACAGATCAAAAAATTATAGAGTATCTAAAAGAGGATTCTAGAGAATCATTTGTAGATATTGGAAAAAAACTGAAACTTTCTGAATCAGCAGTAAGAAGGCGAGTAAAAAACCTAGTAGAAAATGGAACTATCAAAAGATTCACTTTGGAAATTGGTGAGGAAAACACAACTAGTGCAATTGTTTTAGTTTCAGTTGATTCTGCAACAGACACATCAAAAGTTTCATTAAAACTTGCAAAATTAGATGGAGTAAAAACCGTTTACGAAATTACTGGTCAATACGACATTACAACAATTATCAGTGCACCAAACATTACAGACATTAACAATAGTATTGATGCATTAAGAAAAATTCCAGGAGTAATTGATACAAACACTGTGATAATTTTGAAAAAAATTATCTAAAACGATTTTCGGTTCATAATTTGAATTCAAAACTAGTTTAGGATCAATATTGTTTATTTCCTACGATGCTAGTACGAATATGTTTATATCATCTATTTAGGTTAACGATTTTAGCAATGAAAGATCCGAATCACTATGCAAATAAATACAACGCATACGACAAGACTCAAAAAAAAATTAGAATACTGGATAGTACACTAAGAGAAGGAGAACAACATCCAGGTGTTTCATTTACAAACAAACAAAGAATTCAGATTGCATGGATGTTAGATTATTTTGGAGTAGACCAAATAGAAATTTCACCTGTAGTATCAAATGATCACAAAGAAGCTACTAAGACAATTATCAAACAAGGATTAACTGCAGATATAGTATCTCACGGACGTGCACTCAAATCAGACATAGATATTTCACTTGACTGTGATGCAAAATGGTGTGCAGCATATTTAGGAATTTCAGATATTCATCTAAAAGATAAACTTCGTATTACAAGAGAAGAAGCACTAAGAAGAGCAGTTGAAACTGTAGAGTATGCAAAATCTCATGGACTTAAAATTAGATTTACAGTAGAAGATGGCAGCAGAGCAGAGCCAGAATTTTTACTCAAAGTTTGTAAAGCAATTGAAGAAGCAGGAGTAGATAGAATTAGTCTTCCAGATACTGTTGGTATTTTACGTCCAATTGGAATGTATAATTTTGTAAAGAGTGTAAGTAATGTTGTAGATGTACCACTAGATGCACATGTTCATAATGATATTGGGTTTGCAGTTGCAAATGCATTTTCAGCATGTGATGCAGGAGTTGATCAGATTCATACAACTATTGACGGAATTGGAGAAAGAACAGGGATTCCACCTCTTGCAGAAGTTGCAGTTGCATTAACATATCTATACAAATCACCAAATGATTTCAGATTAGATATGCTACTTGATTTATCTAGATTAATTGAAGAATACACATCTATCAAACCATATGACTCAAAACCAATTGTAGGATCTTCAGCATACAAACACAAAGCAGGGACACACCTTGCAGCAATTCTGAAAAACCCTGCAGCCTATGAGCCTATTCCACCAAGGTCAGTTGGGAACAGACGAAGAATAGTATTTGGGGAATTAGCTGGAAAAACAGGTGCAGCATACTTGATGTCATTATTAGGTCTTGAAAAAGACGATGAAGGTGCAAAAGCTGTTGCATCTGGATTAAAAGATCTTAGAATGGGTGATCTAATTGAAATTCCACTTGAAGATAGATTGGAAAAAAAGATAATTGATGATAAATAAAGTA
>Ga0209992_10001871_pt1 | contig 20660 bp, 19 predicted proteins | sample 2SBtaG_2_FD_182564 | JGI IMG/M metagenome (GOLD analysis project Ga0209992, IMG submission 182564) | Deep subsurface microbial communities from Kolumbo volcano to uncover new lineages of life (NeLLi) - 2SBTROV12_ACTIVE470 metaG (SPAdes)... | ecosystem: Environmental > Aquatic > Marine >... | reverse complement strand
ACTCTGAGAGACTTTTTATTAACTCTGATGGATTTGTCCAAACATGCCTTGGTAGCTCAGCCTGGTAGAGCGAACGCCTCGTAAGCGTTAGGTCGCGGGTTCGTACCCCGTTCAAGGCTTTTATTTGCTACGTCACGTAGTGACGTGTTAGTAAATTCACTAACGCTGTTAGCAAATTCACTAACGTTAGTGTTTTGTAATAATGGTAATTCTAATTGATAAAATTCTCTAAGTTTTTTCTTTATCTTATATCTGAGGAATCGTCTATGGTTAGCAGATGGTTCATAGTCCCCTTGTAGAAATTCTCTTTCTGTTTTACTTAGCACAAAATTAATTCAAAATTATGCTATAAAACTGAATATATAGCTCTTGTAACGTTCCTTAAACCACTTGGGTCAATGAAGAATTTATGCCTAAAATTCCAAATTTTACTTTAATTTTCTCTAAATTCTAAGAAAATACATCATATTTTATTAACTAGATTTTTTTTCGAATCATATGCTTGCATATATTGATACCAACATCCTTTTAGCTTTATCGGGTTTTGATAAAGTAGATAAAGATACCAAACAATTATTGAAAAAAATTTTTTATGATGTAGATTTGAAAATTCCTCAAATTGTTTTAGGAGAAGCATTAACTATGATTTTATCGGAATCAGAACAAGGAGAGATGATTACAAATATTGAAAAATTATATAATAAAATTGAAGAAATCAAATGTTCAGTAGAACCATTTCCAACTACTAATGATGAAATAATTCAATGTGCGTCAGAATTAAGAAAAAGAAGCGATGTGGTTACAAACATGGATTCATTAATTCTTGCACACCCAATTATGGATAATAATGCGACTCATTTCTATACAAAAGATGGTGCATTAAACAACTTTCGAGTGTTTTCTTACATTAAAGAATTAATAAGTAATGGTAAACGCACACAAGAACTAAACATTCCCGAAGAATTTACTGAAGAATAGTTTGTTTCAGATCTGCATAAACACTATCAATAAAATCACCAGTATGTTCACATTTTATCCAAGAAACATATTCTAATAATGAATCTTCATCAACTGTATCTTTCTTATGTAAAATGGTAGACGCAATCTCTAACCAATTTTCGTCTTTATCTTTCAATGTATCAAGGAATTTTTCTGAATCAAATGTCGGATCTAAGGTATCTGAATTATTAGATGCAGAACTACCTAATCTATAATAATCGCCAGTTAAACTACGAGAATATGGGCCATGTAAGTGCATTCCATAATTATAACCAAAATCAAGACCAAAGTATTTTGCAAGATAAACATATTTCTGAGTTTTTAGTCTATTACTAAATCCTTCATCCCCATCATCAGTGATTTTATTTAGATCTACCAATGTGTTTGAATCTAAAAATGCTAAGAAATTCCCTAATGACATATTGTAATCCCTAAATTACTACTCATATATACATAATATAATTAATTTTTTCACATTAACTCACTCATAGTGAACAATTAATCTAGGGTGTCCTGATAAGGGCTAAAACTCAATGCACCTTTGGGAGGATCTCGAAATTTCCTATCATTCATAATTCCAATCAAATAGTCTTTGAACATATTACCGCCTTTGAATCTAGGAGGAGGCCATTTTTTATCTTCGATTAATAAAAACAGTAACACTATCTTGGAAATCTCAGAAGGTAAAATAATTTCTCCATCAAACTCTATCATTTCTTTATCAGAATCTTTTTTTCCTTGAACAAGTTTAATTCTACTCCCCAAATTAAAATTAGGTTCCAACATCAAATACAACTTTTAGAACTCGATAATAAATGATCATGTAAATTAAAAATCAATGATCTAGATAACAATCCATACAATAGGATAAAAATGGAAAAGGTATGAATTTTTATTCAAATCACTTGAATAATTTCTTAGGTTTGTTTGAATTATGATAAAAATAGAAAAAGAAAATGACATTACATTTCTTAATGCAGCAGTAACTGATTTTGCAGATTCTCTAGGTTACTGTGAATACAAAATTCCATTATCTATCAAAGGAATAAAACCAAAACCATCTCAAGCATTAATTCAAGGAACTAAAGCACATTCCGCAGAAGAAAAGTACGAACAAGAACACATTGAACTAGAACCCGTATCGGTTGAACAAATTGAAGACAAAGAAGAAGACATTGAGTTTGCACGAGAGAATATCTACTCAACTCTGATAATGCCTTTTGAATTTCCATCAGAAAATGTTCTTCTCACCCTATCAGGTAGAATTGATAAGATTTTGAGAGTAGACGAAACACTAGTTGTGCAGGATGACAAATTTGCAGGACGTCCTCAAATCTATGATGATAAAACTCAACCATATCCCAGTCAATTACTCCAAGTATTGGCATATCTTAATTCAAATTTTTCAGTAAAGAGGAGTAAAAATCCAGAGGATTTCTTTGAAATGCCGCATGCTCAAAAGAAATGGCAAATTAGAATCTGCGATAGAAAGACTAGAGAACCATACAAAGTATTCTCAGAAGTACAAGATTCATTTTCTTTACATTATCTACATACTTCTTTGCAGAAATTTGCAACCATATCACTTGGAATGGAAGATCCTGAGCATCATAATAGTACTAACAAGTGTAATGCGTGTAATTTGAAGTCTTTTTGTGAATTTAAAATCTAAAATTTATTTAATGATATTTTTTTGATTAATTTAATTCCTAATTTGATAAAATTATCTTCAATTCCAAATTTCTCAAATACTCGTCTTAACATATAACTTCGTGCAAAAGAAACTGATGCATAAACAAATGTAATTGCCAGATTTGCAACAAGTGGATCTTCTTGAATCCATCCCATCGATAGAGGTAAAATCACTATCCCCAAACCATACCCTACAGGATATCCTCCAAATGAATTAACAAATGCCTCCGAAGCACTTTTCTTTTTAGAATCTGTTTTGAGTTCAGACATTATTTCATTTCCTCAACTACATCATCTGAGTATAATTTCATGTTTGAATTAAGATGAATTTCTTCACATGGTTGAACAATATCTGAAATTATTTTTGGCAAATAATACAAAACTACCAATGTAATGCTGATTAGAGGATTTACAAAACCTAATAGAATTGTTGCACTCCAAAAGAAAATTTTTGTAAATACATTCAAGCCTCACGCTCTCCCCATTTATGATGACAGTCATTGCATTCCCATTTAGGATCATGATCAGTTACAATACAACCTCCAAGAACGATCTCTTTTTTCTCTAATTGCTCTTCCATTGATTTCACATCTGCAGGATATCCCCAGAAAATTTCAACAATAGATGATTTACTACAATTAGGGCATGTTTCAATCTGTGGCATATTTCCTTAACCTCTTTAATTTCCAAGAAAGCATTCCAAACCATGAAACTTCTTCAAAGAATAGTCTCAGCATATTTACCAGTGTTTTAGAATTTGAATAATTATACCAAACATATCCTTTCCAGTCTTTTCCGTGACCGATTAGTGCTTCTGCATACCATTTGTCTTTTTCAACACGAACAAATTGAATACATTCTTCTGTTCTCTCATTAGTAAATCCAATATAATTTCTAACGTATTTCCAATCAATCTTTTCCATTTCATTCATTGCTTTTAAAAAATCAATGTGGATTTTCTCTTTTGATTCTACAGTTTTATCTATATTATGCATGTGATATATGATGTCTTGATATTTTGTATCGGACATCATATTTTGTTTAGTTAACCTATCTGAAATGTTATCTTGAATAACAATTTGATTTGGAAATATTGGTTGGAAATTCAATTTCTAACACTCCAGTATTCATGTAGATAATTACCATTCCAAGAAAAATAGTCACATAAACTGCTACAAAATCTACAAACTTGCTCTTCCCATGATTGATACCTACCAGTATTTTTATGAGGGATTTGACAGATTTTACATCTCAATTTTCTCTCTCCTTTTGATATTCTTCTAACTTTTCTTTGAGATTTGCAAAAGAAATTGCAATACTTTCGTCACATGATTTGTTTTTTAATCCAAAGAGTATTGTCAATATTTTTCTCCATAAATCATGGGTTTGTCACCATCCTCAAACTCACGAATAATCCGTGGGAAAAAATTTTGGGGTGTGGGGTTCTCACCCACCTCATGACTTTTGTGCAATAGCGTAATTGTTTTCATGAATTACAATACATGTAGAAATTATTATATATCATGACCATAGTAAGCATACTGTACATACTGTTATGCTTGAAATACAAAATTTACGTGTACATATTGCCCCTGTAGGTTATGAAATCGATAGAATTGTAATGCCCGCAAAAAAGATGAGAGCAGATAAGGTAATTCTCCTAGTACATGAGAAACCAAATGAAGATAAAGCAACTAAATTTTATCAAAAGATTTCAGAACAACTAAAAAAACTAAACATAGAATCAGTAATTGAATATCATAATAGAACAGCACTTTTTGCAATAATCAAAACAATTAAACAATTAATCTTACAAGAAAAAGGAAATATTATTTCAGTTAATTTAGCATCTGGATCTAAAGTACAAGCAATAGGATGTATGATGGCATCAATGATGTTCAATGATGATGATAATGTAAATCCATTTTATGTAGAGGCAAAAGAGTATCTAGGATTTTCGGGTAAAGCAATGTCTAAAGGAATCAAAGATATAGAATACATTCCAACATATGAAATTCAAAAGCCTGAAGACAGACACATTCAAGCATTGAAAATTATTGTAGATAATAACGGTAAAATATCTAAAAAAGAGATGGCAAGAATTGCAGTTGAAGAAAAATTAATTGTTGTTAATGCTGAAAATGAAAGTCAGGCAACCTTTGCAAGTTTAGATAAAAATATCATATCAGTACTAGAAAATAGATGGGGATTTGTTAAAGTGAATAAGATTGGAAGAACTCGTTGGATTGAAATTACTGAGGAAGGTAAGCATGCTGCAGAATTTTTAATTTAGATTCTTGCAGTTAATTTTTGAATCTGTAATATTGGAATTCTATTGGAAATATTTTGAAAAACTTGATTTAATTTTTCTTTTGATTCTGATTGACGTGATGATTTTACTACAAAATTCATAAATTCCCACTCACCTTGATTAATTGGAATAGGTCCCCATTGATTGGTCATAGGGTTTGTAGTGTCTTGATTTTTCTCAAAAGTAGGAAAGAACAAAATTCCAGTATTGCTATGATATTTGTTCATTGAGATTAGATACCATCCCATTTTTTGAACTGCATCAAATCGATCTTTATTTCGCCAATTTTTTGCATCCATCACAATAGGAGTTGGACGATAAAATTTACTACAAGAACAGGATGATTCACCTTCAGTTACGCAGCATTTTCCTTCATTTTCTTTGTGATTACCCTCATTATGCCCACAAATACACTCGGAACCATATGCTATAGTAAAATCGGGTTTTCTGAAATTCCGATGATTATCAAGTCCAGGTTGCTTACCTATTGGAACATAGTAGACATTTTCATAATATACAAAAAATTCCCTTCCATCTTTTTCAACTCTTATTCGTTTTAACATATTTTTTTCTATTATGGGATGTATTGATACCTGGTATTCTCTTTTTAAAAATTGAAGATATTCAAACAAAATCCACAATTCAAACATAGTATCAAAATCTTCAAGATTTTCAAATGTAAAATCTACAAGATTGTGATAGCGATTCACATTAAAGTCCACATAATGTTTCATCCAATTAATTAAATTAAGATATACACCTTGATGATTTTTTTTACTTTTTAATTTATGTTCAATTAAATTAAGAATAGGTTTAATTTTTTGCGAAGGAGTTGTAAATGATTTTAAAAAATTTGACTCTTTATTAATTTCATCAATTAGAGGAGAATCTAAAACTCTGTTTGTACTGTTTAAAATTTTCCAAATTTTTGTTTTATCTTCTCTTGACATATGGTCAATTTTTTGAAAATTAAGTAGACGTGTTGCATCTTTGTGAAGCCAAGTAATTGCAATATACAACAGAATGTTTTCGGGGGTTGAAAAAGATCTTTCAGGTATGGTAGAGATAAATGTCGTAGGCATTCCTGCAGATGTTTTTATTGCATTTGTGATTGTTTTATTCCAATCAATTTTACCTTTAATTGATGAACTTGAAACTTCAACATCATTGATTTTATAATTTACTAGATGTGTTATTGTTGGATAAATTTCAGAAAGTAGTTCTTCAGATAATTCCAATAACCTATTCAAAAGAGTAGTTCTATCTGGAACTGTACCTTTTCCAGAAGTGGTTTGAACTTCAAAAAATTGATTTTTTTTCAAAATTTGTCTAGACAAGCTCATAACTCGCTGATACATGTAATCTAGTTCTTGATCTTCCCAGTAACGAATTTCCCGTAGAACCCTATGCCATTCAGAATCTTGTTCATTAGATTTAATTTTCATTTTTTGAACATGTTCTAACCATTTATTTCCAAGATCCTCATTATCATACCTAAAAACAGTAAATGATCTGGCATATTTTTCAAATATTTTCTCATCTTCTATTGATTGAATATTTTTTGCTAGTTCAAGTAAAAATTGCATGTTAATTCAAATTTGATTCTAAGGCATTAACTGATGTGAATTCTTTTTCTTCTATTAAATTATCTAATGCTTGTTTAAAGAAAATTAATTTTGGAGTTTTTAATTCATCATTCCATGGATTAAATTCTTTGATGAAGTTTTTGTAATCTTCAACTTGTTCTGGAGTTCTATTTTGATCCTTTCTTAATTTTGATAAATTATTTACCTTGAATTCATTAATCCAATCTTTGGTGAAATCTTTTTTGAATCGTTCAAAATAATATTTTTTGTATGTTTCTAATTCTTTAACATAATCTTCGATTTTTTCAAAATGATCATCGTGTGAAAAGGTAAGAAAGAAATTTGCAAGATTAGTATCAACAAATCTCTTTAATGTACCTAAAGTTGAAACAGACATACTTTCTAATTGAGGAATAATTTTTTTGACAAGAGCAGAATCCAAACTAACATCCCAACTTTGACCCATTTTATGATACACCAACATGTCTTTGAAAATGGAAATTAAAAGAGCAGTTCCTAATTGTTTTGATTTTCGTATAAATGCCATTATTTCATATAATTTTTCATCGGTCTTTTCATTTGATTGAATCAGTTCTTTGATTTCATTTTGAAGAGATTCATTATCTGCTGCTTTTTGATGTACAATAGCAATTTCTTTTGAAGATAATTCTCTTGAGGGAGTAGTAATTTCAATAAAATCAAATCTTCTTTTTAGTGCATCAGACAAATGAAATAGAAAATGTTTGTCATAGGTGTTTAGAGTTCCAATGATTCTGTAATCATCAGGGATGGTGAATGTTTGATAATCTTCATCATCATCAATTCCAGATTTTTCAGTAGGCATTTTTAGTTGATCTTTGTATTCTAGTGCAGTGAATAATTGACCAAATGCACGGTCTATGTTTGCTCGATTAAATTCATCAATCACCAACCACACTCCATTATAGTCATGATTTTTACCCGTGTCTGAATCAAATTTTGAGAACTTTCTACGGATTCCCTCAGTACCCGTCTCATCTTTCCAGTTTTTAGCAACTGTAGAGGTAACACAGCCTTTTTGGATACGGAATTTGACTTGGTCATTTTCAATTTTAGGAAATATGCCACCAATAACATCTTGAGTGGTCCAATCAGAAGTAGCAGTATGTACTTCTGGGTAATAATTCCAAACAAGATTAGGGATTTTTTGAGCAAGATCTGTTTTTCCAGTTCCAACAGGGCCAGTCAACAAAATATTTTTTCCAGCATACAAACTAGCAATTATTCTATCTATAGTATTTCCATCAATTAACAATTCATTTTGAATTTTTGTTTTAATTGCATCCAAATCATCACCCGAAGGCAAGTGTAATGGTACGATTTCAATTACATCTTCAATAACATCGTCAGATTCCTCATCTGGTTCTTCTTCTGTTTCGATTGTAGAAGATTGTGCACAAAGTGTGTTCCATAAGAAATGAGTATAATCTTCAACACTCCAATTTTTCATTATTGGGTGTAATTCTTTTTGCTCAATGATTTTGAATTGTTTTTGTGTTAATTTTCCACGTAATCCTTTTTCGGGAATTTCAAAATAATCTAATATATGATCAATCTTTTGTTTTGAAGTGATTCCCAGAAACGTATTTGGGAAATACACTGCCAATATTTTTGATCTAAATTGTCTATGAACATCATATTCTAATTTATCATCTATTATTTCAGATAATTTTTGTACATTATGATTTTCTACAAAATTCTTTCCTGCATCAATAATTTTCTGTATTTGTTTTAACACTGCATTAAATGCTTCTTCATGATTTTCATATTTTTCAGAATATTTGTATTCCCCTTCCTTACTCATAAATATTCCAAATTTACCTGCTCTTCCAGCTATGTGTCCAAATGCAGAAGTTTTGTGTTCTAACATATATGAAAAATTAGTACGATTTTTCTCCCCGTCTTCATCATTTAATCCTAAAATATATTGTTCAATAGGAATATCGTGAATTTTATTAATTGGAAATCGTGAAACAAAATTTTCTCTTTGTGTATTTTTTTCTTCATCAGTAAAAAATTTCCAATGATTTGGTTTATCAAAAATCGTTCTATCATTGTCAAATTTTCTTATCAATGATTCAAATTCATCTGATAAAATATCGGGAGATAAAATTTCAGTTGAAATTATTTTTTGGTAAACATCTTCACTAACCGACAAAATTGTGACAAACCATGATGATTGTGTAGGGATTTCTCGTTGATTTGTGTCAAACCAATCAACAGGATAGGTATGAGCATGTTTCATATCTGAAAAGTATTGATAATCACCCGTAATACGACCTATTCCTACAACCTTGCTTTTTCCATTATTTGCAATTACAATATCTCCTTTTTTCATAGACATGAAGGATCTAAATTGAGGACTGTTGTTGCCGATTGCCCTAGGCCAAAGTTCTCTTAATTTTTGATGAATAGTTTCAAAAGATTTACCAGAAAGATCTCCTAATTCATTCCAACCAATTCCAATTACGCCTTCTTTTTTCTGAAATTCCCAATCAGAAGCCTGAACTCCAGGTGCTATTTTCCAGTAATTCACAGTTTCATCACGTTCAGACTCTAATACAATATTCCATTTAGTTTTTACATTTTCACATAATTCATCTAAAGAATCACCTGGAAGTACATGATTCAATCCTTTAACCAAAGGCAATCCACTTCCAACAGGTACCAATTCTTCATCAGATTGTACAAATTTGATAACATCAAGGAAAACTTTGTGAGTGAAAAATGCCTTGTTTGTTTTTTGTTCTAATGGCCAGTACTGTTCTTCTTTATTGATCTCTTTTTTTCTAACTAGTCCAACTCCAAAAAATCCAGTCTCTGAAAAATATGTTGGTTGTTCTTTTGTAGAATAAAAGAAAACAACGTCACCTTCTGATGCTAAATCATACACTGCAATATTTGATGGAGTAGTGTCAGCTACGCCCCATCTTAACGGAAGATTATCTATTGTGTGATTCCAATTATCCCAAGGTCCAAGTGCAATAAAATAATCGGGTGTAATTTTTATTTTATTCCCATAAATTTTTTGATTACATAATGAAATTGCTTCTAAAATATCAAATGAATCAACATCATCTTCTAAATTTAAAAGGTATTCAGAATTATTTTTACTTATTATAATATTTCTTTCTTCTAAAACTCCAAAAACCATTGATTTGCCATAATCTTGAGGAGGTTTGTCTTTATTGTAAAATTCTAATTCATTAGCAATGTTTTCTTTTGTAGAAAACAGATTATTTTCTAAAAGTGTTTTAATTACAACATATTGGTAATTTGCTTGAGGTTTTGAAGAAGTTGTGATGAAATTTTTTAGTTCTTCAATATCAAGTGGAGATACATCACTTGAATCTTCACTTATCCCCATTTGCTCACGAAGTTTTTCTTTGTAAACTTTGTTTCTAGGTTTTGAGCGAACGTTGTAATTACAACACTTGCATCTAAGATCTGTTGTATCTTCAGTTGCTTGATTTCCATGTTTGTCTTTACAACCATCTTTACCCATGTAAATTTCACAAATTTGACAACGGACTTGTCCGTTAGCATACCTGTTTCCATCTTGAGGACGTTTTGCTTTGTACTGTTTACAGATTCCCTTACATACTCGTTTTTCTTTTTCTTCAGACATATCCATTAAGTCACAATAATAAAATTACAAATTATCATTATGATTTGTTGAAAATTATCAACACAAAAACTTTAGGGAAAATCTACAAGATCTCATTTTAATACCGTCACATCTTCATTGTTTTATGACTAGTCTCACCTTTTACGGAGGAGTAAATGAGATTGGAGGTAACAAAATACTACTTGAAGACAAAGGAACAAAGGTTTTTCTTGATTTTGGGATGAGTTTTGGTAAACGTGGAGAATATTTTGATGAATTTATGAGTCCAAGAACTGCAACAGGACTACGAGATTTTTTAGAAACGGGGCTAATTCCTAATTTGGATAGAACCTATCGCAGTGATTTAATGGAGATGATGGGAAAAAGGGAAACAGATACGGATATTGATGCAGTACTACTAACTCACGCACATGCAGACCATGCAGATTACATTTCATTTCTACATGAAGATATTCCAGTTTACATGGGAGACACATGTAAACTAATTCTTGAAGCAATTAAAGAAAGAGGACAACGAAGTTTTGAGAAAGAGATTCTTGCATTCAAACCACGTACTGATAAAAAAGCAGATGAAATAGAACGAGACATTAGAACATTTAGAACTGGAGACAAGTTCAAGATTGGTTCATTAGAAGTAGAACCAATTCATGTAGACCATTCAGTTCCAGGCGCATATGGTTTTATTATTCACACATCTGAAGGTGCAATTGCATATACTGGTGATATTAGACTACATGGAATTAGACCAGACATGACTGAAGACTTTGTTAAAGCTGCAACAGATTCAAAACCTATTGCACTAATTTCTGAAGGAACTAGAATTACTGATTTAGAAACAGATGAGAGTGAAAATAAAGTATACAATGATTGTACATCACATGTAAAAGATAATTCTAGTTTAGTTATTGCTGATTTTAATTTCAAAGATATGGACAGAATGCGAACCTTTTACAACATTGCAAAAGAAAATGATAGAAAATTTGTTGTAGATATTACAAATGTTGCATATCTAAAACATTTATCAAAAGATCCACAGTTAGGTGTTCCAAATTTTGATGATGAACATATTGCAATATTCAAACCAGAAAAAGCATCATGGAAAAAATATCAAAAAGAACTCTTTGATGAGCCAAATATCGTAACTGCAGCAGATATTGCAAAGAATCAAGATAAGATGATCTGTGCCTTTTCATTTTGGAACTTTGGTGCCCTGATAGATATTAAACCACAATCAGGCTCACTGTACATCCATTCAGCATCTGAACCATTCAATGATGAAGGAGAAACTGACAAAAAAAGAGTCAATACGTGGCTAAATCACTATGATTTGGAACGAGTTCAGAGTCATTGCTCAGGTCATTCCAAAGGACAGTATCTACTTGATGCAGTAAAGCAAATTGATGCTAAAATGTTATTTCCAGTTCATACAGTTCATCCAAATGCGTATAGAAAAGTTGCAAGAGAGATGACTCTAGTTGAAGAAGGCATAAAATACGACATTAAATAAGAATCAAGACATGGCTGCAAAAAAATCAACTAAAAAAGAAAAATCATTTGAAGAAAAGCTTTGGGAAACAGCAGAGCAATTAAGAGGAAAAGTAGAAGTTCCAACATACAAATACATTGCACTTGGTCTAATGTTTTTAAAATTTATTTCATTAAGATACAATACAAGAAGAGATGAAATTGAACAAGAAACAAAAAATCCTAAAAGTAGAAATTATTGTAAAACAGAAAAAGACAGACAGTATCTATTAAACCAAAAAGATCTCTATACTAGTGAAGGAATATTTTATCTTAAAGGTGATACATGGGGTGATTTAGTAGGGATATTAGGCGAAGAAAAAAACCTTGCAATAAAAATTGATGAAATGTTGATGGATATTGAAAAAGATAATTCAAATTTAGAAAATGTTCTTCCAAAAGTATTTGCAAGTTCAAATATTCCAAATGATAATTTAAAAAATTTGATAGAAGAATTTGAAAAAATAGAAATACAAGAAGAAGATGAAATTTCAAAAGATTCATTCGGTAGAATTTATGAATTTTTTATGAAAAAATTTTCTAAAACTGAACTTTCTAAAGGAGGAGAATTTTTTACACCAGAATCCATTGTTAAATTACTTGTTGAAATTTTAGAACCATATATTGGAAAAGTATATGATCCTACATGTGGATCTGGAGGAATGTTTGTACAAAGCCACAAATTTCTTAATGCACACAAAAAAGAACTTGAAAAAAATAATAAGAAAACTGGAATTTCAGTGTATGGTGTAGAAAGCCAAACAGGAATTTGGAGAATTGTGAAAATGAACTTAGCCATTAGAGGGATTGAAAGTAAAAATATCAAAAATGACGACTGTTTAGTAGGACATCCATTCTCCACATTAAAAGCAAATAGAATCATGGCCAATCCACCATTTAATCATAGAGAGTGGGGATATGAAAAACTCAAAGAAGATAAAAGATTTAGTGAATTTGGATTACCGTCAAATAGTAAAGCTGGAGGAAATTATGCGTTTATGGAACACATGATTTATCATTTAGATGAAAACGATGGAAAAATGGGTTTAGTTTTATCAAATGGTTCAATGTCTTCATCAGGGCAAGAATCTATAATTCGAGAAAACATTATTGATGCGGATTTAGTAGATTGTATGATTGAATTACCAAAAAACTTATTTTTTACAGTGAAAATTTCAGCATGTTTATGGTTCATATCAAGAAATAAAGAAAATGAAAATGGAAGATCCAGAAAAGGGAAAACATTGTTTATAGATGCACGGAATATTTTTACTCCAATCGACAAAGCATTGAATGAGTTATCAATAGAACAAATAGAAAGAATTGCAGACACATATCGTTCATTTATTGGGAAAGAGGGCTATCCAGAATACAAAGACGTTCTAGGATATTGTAAGGTAGTAACAAAGAATGAGATTAAAAAAAATAAATTTGTGTTAACCCCTGGAAGATATGTTGGCACGGAAGATATTGTGGATGAAGGGGAACCATTTGATGTTAAAATGGAACATCTATCATCAGAATACCAAAAACTTTCTGAACAATCTAAAAATCTAGAAATCAAGATCAAGAAAAATCTAAAAAAAATTACTTTTGAAAGAAAATGAGCCCATCTGAACTTAATGAAGAGCAATTAGTTGAAAAACCAGCAGAGCGTACTTTTCAAGAGTTAGGATATACTACGATCTATGGACCAGAACTTCATCCCGGGATGGAAAAATCCGAGAGAGATTCACTTTACGAAGTACTGCTCATAAACAGATTACGAACAAAATTGACCCAATTGAATCCAGATGTGCCAAATAGTACCTATGAATTTGCCATCAAACAGATTTGTGGATTATCACAACCATCACTAATTGAAAATAATAGAGAGTTTCATCAAATGCTCTTATCAGGTGTTAAAGTACCTTATCAAAAAGATGGGAAAACGAAATATTTTGCACTGAAGTTAATTGATTTTGAAAATCCAGAAAATAATGAATTTTTAGCTGTAAGACAATTTCATGTAAGACAACAAGAATATAGAAAAATAGATCATGTAGTTTTCATAAATGGTATTCCATTAATTTTATTAGAATACAAAGATCCTACAAACAAGAATGCAACAATAGTTGATGCATTTCATCAATTAGGAAAAACACAATACCAAAGAGAAATTTCTAAGATTTTCAATTACAATGTATTCCTCGTGATTAGTGACAGAACATATGCAAGATATGGGACATTAACTGCACCATTTGAAAGATTTTCAGACTGGAATGATCCAATACAACCAGACAGAGAGGTAGAAAATAGATTAGAGATGATGCAAAAATTTATGTTTGAAAAATCTACACTATTAAACATTATCAAAAACTTCGTAGAGTACGAAAGCAATGGAAAAATTACGATTAAAAAAATTGCACAACAACATCAATATCTTGCAGTGAATACAGCTATAGAAAAATCAAAAGAAGTATTTGTTAAGAAAAATGAAAATAGAATAGGAATAGTTTGGCATACAACAGGAAGTGGAAAATCACTTACCATGATATTATATGTTAACATGTTATCACAATTACGTGAATTTGAAAATCCAACATTCATAGTGATTACAGATAGAACAAATTTGGATGAACAATTAAACTATTTCTTCAGTGTAGCAGGGTTCCCATACCCCAAACCGCCCACATCAATAATTGAAGCTGAATCAATTCCAGATTTAAGAGAAAAATTAAAAACTCCAGCTGGAAAAATAATATTTACAACAATTCAGAAATTCCAAATTACCAAAGAAGAAAGAGAAGGCAAGGTAAGATATCCCAAAATATCAGATAGAAAAAACATCATAATAATTGCAGATGAAGCACACCGCTCTCAATATGAAAAAATGGCAACAAACTTTCAAACGGCCCTACCTAATGCGCTCAGAATAGGCTTCACAGGCACACCAATTGAACTTGAAAATCGTTCGACTAGGTATGTTTTTGGGGACATAATATCATCATACAAGATTTCGGATGCAGTTCGTGATGGAGCAACTGTAGAAATTTCATGTTATTCTAGGCAAGTAAATCTTCATCTGTTAAACAAATTCATCGGAAAAGATTTCGAAGAATTAACAGAAGAGTTTGATGAGGAAACTACAGAACATCTAGCAAAAAAATGGTCAGAATTAACAAAACTAGCAGAAGATCAAGATAGAATTGAAACAATATCTAAAGATATAGTATATCACTATAACGAAAAACAAAAAATATTCAAAGGAAAAACAATGCTTGCTGCAACAACAAAGTTAGCAGCTGCAAGATATGCAAATACTATTTCAAAAATGCCAAATTCTCCAAAATGCACTTGTATTTATTCAGGTTCAAAAAAGAAAATTGAAGATATTCCAAAAGAAAAAAGAAACAGAGAAGAGATAATTCAAGAGCATTACAAAGATAAAAAAGAGATAGATAAACTAATTACAAAATTTAAAGATGAAAAAGATGATTTATCATTACTAATTGTTTGTGACATGTATCTTACAGGGTTTGATGCACCGTTAATACACACAATGTATGTTGACAAACCATTAAGAGATCATAATCTAATTCAAGCAATTTCAAGAGTAAATCGTGTTTGGAAAGATAAACCAGGAGGGACAATTATTGACTATATTGGAATTGCAGATGATTTACAACGTGCATTTGGAGCATATTCTCAAGATGACATTAAAGGAGCAATGGTTCCAACAAAAGAAATTATTTCATATATGGATGCAAAACACACAGAATTAATCAATTTCTTCACAACGCCAATTACTGAAAGAACTAAAGATACAGATGAGATAGAATTAATTTATGAAGGAATAAATGAAATAGTACATGACGAAGCAGTGAAAAGAAAGTTTTACGATAATGTTGCAGAGTTAACAAAAGCATATGCAGTATGTACTCCACATCCAAAATGTTTAGAAATAGAAGATGATTTGAGATTATTTCAAAAAATGCGAAAAATAATGTCGAAGGCAACAGTAGGAGAACCTAAAGATTATTCAGATAAAGAAGCAGCAATTGAGGATTTAGTAGAACAAGGAATTGCAGCAGATCAAATTCTAAGATCATTTAACATAGAATACAAACAAGAGAAAATTGAACTCAATCTAGATAAAATCAAAAAGATTCCTCAGAAAAATCTCAAAATTGAACTTGCATACAAACTCCTAGATGATGCAATAAAAGGTAAATTTAGGCGTAATTTGGTAAAGAAAAAATCATTTCAGGATAGAATTGAAGATGCCCTCAACAAGTATCATGGTAGGTTCTGGACAAATGATGATACTATGTCAAAATACAAAGAAATTGGAAAAGACATTTCACAAGAATTTGCAAGAGAGGAAAAACTAAAGTTATCAGGTGATGAAATTGCATTTTATGATATTGTATCAAAAGGAAAACAATTTTTTGAATCAGATAAGATTCTTCGAGATATTACACTAGATGTAACAAAATTTATGAAAAACAAAACTGAAAAAATAGATTGGGTCAATCAAGATCAAGTTAAAGCTGAAATACGAAATGGGGTAAGAAGCATATTAAGAAAATCAAATGCGCCATTTGAAGAAATTGATAAATTAATTCCCGAAATCATGGAATTAGCTGAAAACAATTATGGTGAGAGTTTATGAGTTATCCACCTAATGAACACCTTTGGGCTAAGAAATTACCAAAAGAATGGCATTATGAATTTCTATCGGAATTAATTTCTGAATATACTGACAATCGAGGACGTACAGTTCCAACATCGATTATTGGTATTCCTTTAATTGCAACAAATTGTATTTTTAATGATTCATTATTTCCAAAATTCAAAGATGTAAGATATGTTTCAAAGGATACATATGATAATTGGTTTCGTAGAGGACATCCGATTGCAGGAGATCTAATTTTTGTCAACAAAGGGACACCGGGTCAAACATGTATGATTTCAGAACAATTCAATTTTTGTTTTGCACAAGATATGATTGGAATTAGAGCAAATGAAAAAAAAATTACAAACAGGTTCCTATTAGCTGTAATCCGTAGCTCTTATGTTCAAAGAGAAATAGATGCATTTCATGTAGGAACTTTAATTTCTCACTTTAAAAAATCAGATTTTGATTCAATTATAATTCCTGTTCCAACAAAACCACTCCAAGAAAAAATTGGAGATGCGTATTACAATTTATCGTTAGGAATTAAATCATTAGAAGATGAATCTAATGTTTTGAAGAAAATCATTCAATCAATTTTTCAGTCATGGTTTATTGATTTTGATGAAGTTACAGAATTTCAAGATTCAGAATTAGGTGAAATTCCAAAAAATTGGAAAATTGTACCAATAGGAACTCTTGCAAAATTTGTTAAAGGTTTTTCATACAAAGGAATAGAAAAGTTTCAAGAACCAAAAGAATTTGTGTTTGTTACACTAAATAACATAATTGAAGGTGGGGGGTTTAAAAAAAAATATGCGTGGCTTGAAAGTAACAGATTAAAAGAAAGACATTTTGTAAAAGAATTAGATTTAGTTATTGCAAATACGGAACAAACTAAAGATGCAAGATTATTAGCTACACCTGCATTTGTTCAATTTCCATTTGATTATGAGAAAAAATTATCTGTGTATTCACATCATTTAACTAAAGTTATTCCCCAAAAAGATAATGTAAAATTCTACTTAGGTTCATTAATTCTTTTTAAGCAATATGAAATTGCAAATGCATATCATACTGGGACTGGGGTATGGGGGTTAGATCATGATTCTTTCGAAGAACAATACCTTGTAATTCAACCCCCACCAGAAAAATTAGAAGAGTTTGAAGAAATTGCTGAAAATATTCAATCAAATATTAACAATATAGAAAAAAGAATTTCAATTTTAATGGTAATTAGAGATTCTCTTTTAGAAAAATCACTATCTAGGAAAATTAAATGGGAATGCTCATAAACCACATTTTATTATAATTTATCTTATTATTTGAGCAAGGTATTTTTCTTTCCCTTTTCTACTTCTAGGAAGACATCTTAATTGTCTATTACAACATGGACATGTATTTCCTTCATAGTCTACAAATATCTCACAAAAATTACATCTTTTTTGTCCAGCTGCATATCTTCCAATTTGTGTTGGTTTAACAGCTTTGTAATTTTTGCACTTACCAATACAATAAGTCATAAGATATGAAAAATAATCTTCAAAGATAAAACATAAGATTGCACTGCACTTATTTTTTCACAGCACTAATCTCACTCAAAGTACTTATTTCAGGCTCAACTATAGCATAACGATGGTTTTCTTTCACAAATGATGGCATCAAACCATTGTTTCAAACATGATTAAAGTATTCCATTAATTCAGTGACAAATTGAAGTAATTTTTCAACTAATTATGTTCAGAAAAGATATTTGCATAATTTAGGCATGGATTTGCATAATTATTCGCATAATGATTATGATTTTCCACTTAAACTATTTTTGATTATCAAGACCTCATAGAATGGACAGTACTGTAAATTTGATGTTTAGTTAAAAATTCAAAGTCAGAACTTTTCTTAAACGGGTCTAAACTGAATTTATGATACAATTCTATACCGTTTCCATTTTGAGTTACATAATATTCTAACAAATATTTCAAAAAATGATTCCTAAAAGCCATTTTTTCAAAATTTGCTTTGTCCAAATTTTTAACATATTGAAACCAATCCATAGTATCACCAAAAAATTCTGGTAATTCCATTATAGGTTTTGTACCGATTGAATTAAGAATATCTTTATTTTCAAACACATATTTTTTCATCATATCAGTAATAACATCATAGATATTTTTTTTGTTTTTTATACAAATCAGTTTTAATTGTTCATATACCTCAGGATCAGTTCTTAAAGAAATTTGTTTCATAGTACACTCCCAATAAAATTAACAAGTTTGTTAGATTGTAAGCTTGAAAGCTTGTTAGCTTGAAAGCTTGTTAGCTTGTTTTCAAAGTTATTTAATTTCAATTTGAAAACTCTCCATGACTTGTTGCTTTCATTCTTTTTAGAAGTAATACAGACTCTACAATTTTCTCTAAAAGAAATAGAATACAATCTACATGGTATTCGCCATGAGAATTACAGAGATGATGAAAATACTCACCAAAACTGTTCATTTGTACGTATTTTCCATCATTTTGCGCACAAATTATGCAAGAATCAACGTTTTCTCTTGAAATAAATTCAAGATTTTCTGGGTCATACATCTCATCCATCATTCTCTGTATTCGTGAAGAACGAACTTGTTCATTTTCAGAAAGAATGTCACAGTCAGTAATTACTTCATCAAACAAATCAAATCATCTCCTTGAATTTACATTTAGGATTATCTCTCAAATGTCCTAAAAGTTGTGTAACTTGGGAAACCAATTTTACATGTTCTTGTTCATTTTCGGGGATAATCAGAAACAATTCATGATTGTTACATCGAACTTTCAGGCTCATGGTGTTCTCTTCAATAATTTAGGCTTATACGTGATGCTGTTGTTTTTCCATACACATCCAGAATCAAAACAAATCTTCTTTCTAGTTAGAGGTGGCTTGTAATGCTCACAATGAGGCATTGAGGATTCTATCTTTACAAGTACAATGAATTTTGGATGAATATTTTATGATGTAAAAAAACTTGCAAAACTTTGTTCAAACTGTATTACATGACAAGTAGAGGCATGAAGGATAAAGGGATATGCAATCATGCTGAAGCTAATGCCATTATGCATTGTGTGACAACTAATTTTACAATAATATGGTAATGAAAAAAAGAAAAATTAAAGGACAATTCCTTTATTTTTAAAAACATCCAATATTATTTTCTGATTTTCTATTTATTCAATTTGAGTTTTTCAGTTTTTTCATCTAATGTGGAAATATCGTTAGAATTAGACAATGTTATCTTCATACTTTTTTATTTGGTATTAATGATTTTATCCCAAATCACTACCCATTTTTTCTTATGATTTGACATCATTGGAAGAAAATAATGCCTTTGAGATACATTTCCACGTCTTCCTTGCATGAATTCTGCTAATAATGGATCAATTTTTGTCGCATTAATTGTATAGTTGAGCTTTCGAAGATATCTTATCTCACAGCCTAAAATTTTTGAATTTAGATTTTTTGTAACTCTTGAGGCACTTATTTGATAATTCATTTTATTGTGTAGTTGTGGGTGACAATACACTGAATTTGCTTTTTTTGTTCCTCTATCCCAAAATAACTCCATAACTCCTTCATTACATAATGAAGAATGATTATTGAATGCCATTACCGCTTCTGATGTCCTTAAACCTGATACTAATGTGAACAATCCAAAAATTTTGTATTTTTCTGGTAACTGATTAATTCTCTCTAGAACTGATTCTACTGGAATAATTTTTGCAAGTTTGTATGTGTTTTGTTTTCTTGCAGAGTTCCACTTCAAATCCTTTTTCTTCATCCATTTGAGTAACTCATAATGAAATTCTGTATCATATTTCAAATCCAAAAATCTTGTAAACAGTGCTATACACTTGAGTATATCTTGCCTCTTTCTAGTTGATTCCATGAAGACTAATTCCTTGGTAAATGCCAAATGATGATACTGCTTGGCTCTTTTGAACATGGTATTTGCATGGAGCCTACTTTTGTTTGCTAGTAGCCATTTATGAAAATCATCCCAATCAACTTTTGATGAATATTTCCCATACTGCCCGACCATCTCAGTTCCGTAGAGCGAGCCATAGCGGTTGCCCTCAGGTGACCGCAACTCGTAAGCGTTAGGTCGCGGGTTCGTACCCCGTTCAAGGCTTTTATTTTAATAAAATAATTTTAAAAATTAAATTTTTTCTTCATCGAAGGTTTCGATA
>Ga0209992_10001868_pt1 | contig 20692 bp, 38 predicted proteins | sample 2SBtaG_2_FD_182564 | JGI IMG/M metagenome (GOLD analysis project Ga0209992, IMG submission 182564) | Deep subsurface microbial communities from Kolumbo volcano to uncover new lineages of life (NeLLi) - 2SBTROV12_ACTIVE470 metaG (SPAdes)... | ecosystem: Environmental > Aquatic > Marine >... | reverse complement strand
TTTGCAGTACAGACGAGTGCGCGCTTTAGCCTTATGCGCTTTGGTACTCACAGTCTCAGGATGTGTGAGTGTTGATCCCTATCGCTGTGGAACTTTAAGTAATTATTGCTCACCTGAGCCACGGATAGAGAGACCAACCCTTACTGAGTTGCAAAACCTTGCTATGCCACGTCAAAAAGCTGTCGTGAGCGTTTATTCTTTTGCAGATCAAACAGGGCAAAGAGCTACAGCCGATAACATGGCTTTATTCAGCACTGCCGTAACCCAGGGGGCAGACAGCTTCCTTATAGATGCACTAATGGCAGCGGGTAATGGTAAGTGGTTTCTCGTTGCAGAACGCGCAAATCTTGATGTTTTGACCAGAGAACGACAGCTTATTATTTCAACACGAAATAATTATGATGGAGAGGGCGCTAATCAGTTAGAGCCTCTGCTATTTTCTGGATTGATCTTGGCTGGTGGCATCATTGGTTACGACACAAACCTTCTGAGTGGCGGCGCAGGGGCGCGTTATTTGGGTATAGGTGCAAGCGCACAGTACCGAGTGGATGAGGTTACAGTGGCTCTGAGGGCCATTCTCGTGCAAACGGGACAGGTGTTGTTGAATGTCATTACCAGCAAGCAGATATATTCAACAGCGACTAATTTTGATACCTTTATATTTACAGAAACTGGCGGTACTGAACTTGTGGAGATTGAAGCAGGAGCCGCCAGAAACGAGACTGCGACCTATGCAGTTAGAAGTGCCATTGAAGCGGCAGTTCTGGAACTGGTGCATCAAGGCATTCAGCAGGATATGTGGGACTACACCCCACAAGGAGTTCAGAATGAGATTACTGATTAAAAGCTGCTTTGTTTACTTGTTTCTTTTGTATTCACTTGCCTATTTCATTTCAGCTAATGCTGCCAACAACAGCATATATCTGACTCAATCTGGCGGCTCGACAGCCCTGACCCTTAATATCGACCAGATAGGCAACTCCAACGTGGTTGGAACCACCAGCGCAAGGGTCTCTCTTACAGGTACTTCGCTTACGGCTGACATAGATCAGATAGGTGACAGCAACACCATTGCGATGACTGCGGCACAGGCTAACTCAACCAGCTTCACTTTGAGAAGCACAGGTGATTCCAATACGCAGACACTAGCCTTGGGTGCGTCCGGTGATGTCCAATCTACCGATTTTGACTTTGCTGCTACTGGCGATTCAAATGTATTGAGCTATACGCAGGGCGCAGCAGCGACGGCAACCAGCGGCAATACAGACATCGTGGTGACCGGAACGAGCAACAATCTGAACATCGTAAGTGAGGTGGTGAGTGGTGTAAATAACTGGGATGTGGACGGCTCAAGTAACGATATAGATACAACTCAGACCGGAAATGCATCAAGTAGCATCACGGCAGACATTACAGGTTCAACCAACAATATCGACATAGACCAGACCCATGCATCTGGATCAACCAGCGGGATTGTTGACATAATAGCTGTGACAACTGGCGGCGTGATTGATATTGATCAATGTGTAAGTGGCTGCTGATATTCCTGCCGATTGTAGCTAACGCTCAAGTTGGATCTATTTCTGAGCTACGCGGTATCGGTGAGGTGCTTCGTGAGGACTCTGATGATTCCTTAGTTGCTGCGTTACAGCTTGGCATAGCCAGCATGGATAATGTCAGAACTGGTAACGGCAGGTTATCCATTACATTCCTGGATGACAGCACTGTAAGCCTGACTGAGCGTTCCAGCATCGTTATTGATGACTTTGTTTTTGACCCTGACCCTTCTCGAAGTCGCTTGGCGCTCAATATGGCCTCCGGTACTGCTCGGTTTCTGACAGGAGCTTTAGGTCGTATTAACCGAGAGAACATCAACATCAGGACTCCTGTGGCGACTATCGCTATTCGAGGTACTGACTTCACTACTCATGTGTCTGAGATTGGCGAAACAATGGTGATCCTTTTGCCGGATGAGAACGGAGAGTCTTCTGGAGAAATTGTAGTTACTTCAATGGCTGGCGAGGTTGTCATGAACGAGCCTTGGCAGGCTACTGCGGTTACGGTATCGGAAACGCCCCCTACGCCACCCGTTCTTCTTCAGAACATGACTTTGAATTTCCTGAATAATTTACTTATCGTAAACCCGCCGGATGAGATACAAGAGGCGGTGGATGAGCAAAGCGGCACAGCCACTAATATTCTGGACGTAGACTTACTCGAAGAAGATGCGTTGGAAGACAATGAATTGGAGGAAGATGCGCTTGAAGAAGACATGGGAAGACTAGACATCGACTTGCTTGCAGCCGATTTCCTTGGTGATCTGCTGGTTCAAGTCTCTGAGTCAAGAAAGCAAGCGAAAGTCTATGAGATGGATGGTGTCGAAATAGAAGGCGTGATTCCTGGTTTTGACCAGCAGTTACAGGTGTACACCTTTACCGATGGGCCTAGTCTCTTTTTTGTAAGAAATGTAGAAAATACGATTGACCTAGAACTAGACAAAGGCTCTCCTTACAAAATTGATATTATGACTGCTGGTGTGAAGATACAGGCAGAAGTAAATGGGGGAGGCGATAATGCGATTTATATTAATCAGTCTAATTAGCTTCTCTGCTTTTGCTGCTAACAACTCTGTGGAAATAGATACCAAAGGGACAAATACCAGTATCTACATTGACCAAATCGGGTCGGGCAATACCGCTCGCGTATGGTGTGGGCTATCAAACGGAACCTATACAACACACACCTGTTCAAGCGCGACCATCGATATTGACCAGAATGGTGATGACAATCTTGCCAAGGCGTATTCTCAGTACACCAATCACACGGCAAATGAATATACAATTAATCAGACCGGCAACGACAATACTGGCTACATAGATGCTGACCAGGACTCAAACGAGATGACGGTTACTCAGACGGGTAACGATAAGCATGGTGAGATATACATGAGTGGCGATGACAACGTGTACACCATTACGCAAACAGGCACAGGCAATCACTACGCCAAATTCTATGCTTTTGGGGATGACAGCACATGGACTGCTACGCAATCAGGTTCTGGAAACCATAATGCCTATGTTAAGAGTTGTGGTAATTGTAACAACAATGATGCGACCATTACCCAGAGCGGTAGTGGCGCGAAAGATGGGGATATTGAGTTCCGCAACAATCCTGCTGACAACTCCACGGTCAACTTAACGCAAAGTGGTGACGGTGCACACGCTGGGAATATTCTTGTGAAACAAGGGGATTACACTGTAAACGCGACTCAGACAGGGGTGAGTGCTAAGGCGTATACGGTAGTATTAGATTGTACTTCTAGCTGTAATAAAACAGTCACTGTGAACCAGTTTGACTAGGGGGCAAGATGCCAAAGAAAAAAAGCAAAGCTAAGTCAAGAGTAAATGAGGCTGGTAACTATACAAAGCCTACTATGAGAAAAAATCTTTTTAATAGGATTAAAGCAGGCACAAAAGGTGGCAAAGCAGGTCAATGGTCGGCTAGAAAAGCTCAAATGCTTGCTAAAGAGTACAAAGCAAAAGGTGGAGGCTATAAATAATGGGAATGAATGTAAAACATTATCTGAAAGACGGTAAGGAATGGACAGGTTCATATCACAAGATGTCTGATGGTGCATTGCATACCAACAAAACACACACTAAAACCAGCAAGCCTATTTTTCATTACGGTGATTTGGGCAAGACTGCTAAGAAAAAAGCTAAGAACAGTTGGCGCAAGTAATGGCTCTCAAGAAATCTCAAAAGTCCCTAAAGTCTTGGACAAAGCAGAAATGGCGTACTAAAAGCGGTAAGCCTTCAGCCAAGACGGGTGAAAGGTACTTACCAAGTGCTGCAATAAAAGCGTTATCTTCTAAAGAGTACGCTGCAACTACTCGAAAAAAACGAGAAGATACTAAGAAGGGCAAAAAAGTCAGCAAACAACCTAAGAAGATAGCCAAAAAAACCCGTAAATACAGGAAGGCTGGAAAGTAATGCCAAAGAAAAAACGAAATTACCGTAAGGAATACGATAATTATCAAGGCAAAGAAGAGCAGAAAAAAAGACGCACTGCTAGGAATGCTAGTCGTGCTTCGATGAAAAAGAAAGGTAGGGTCTCAAAAGGCGATGGCAAGGACGTTCATCACAAAGATGGCAACCCTAAAAACAAGAAGGCCAGCAACCTGAAGGTAACTTCCAAGGCTAAGAACAGATCATTCAAGAGGACTAAAAATGCCCGAAAAAAAGCGTAAAAGCAAAAAAGACCCGCGTTTAGCCAGGGCTGGTGTTGCTGGTTTTAATAAGCCAAAGCGCACTCCTAGTCACCCCAAGAAATCTCACATTGTTGTGGCAAAAGAGGGCGACAAGATTAAGACCATTCGGTTCGGCCAGCAGGGAGTCAAGACCGCTGGCAAACCAAAAGCTGGAGAGTCAGCCAAGCAGAAAGCCAGACGTAAGTCTTTTAAGGCAAGGCATGGCAAGAACATCAAGAAAGGAAAGATGTCTGCCGCTTTTTGGTCAGATAAAATTAAATGGTAGATAGCTTTATTGCAAGGCATAAAATAGCGCAGGTCATTTGGGAAGATGCTTGGGTTGATACAAAGGATGTTACGATGAAAGAAGCAATGGAACTTCTTCCTGTCCTACGATCAACGGTGGGGTATGTTATATCCAAAGACAATGAAGAATGTTTAATTTTATCGACTGATATTTACGAGAAACAGCCTGACGTTATTAATACACCGATGGTCATACCGTGGTCTGCGATCATTCAATGGTGGGAGTATGACGTACATTGAAGGTATTACTTGCTTTGCTGGCTGGATTATTGCTTCTTCGTGTTGTCGATCCTTGGCCTGTAGAAACTCTGAGACTCAAGTATTTTGATGCTCTGCTCACGATTAGCGAGCCAGTTCAAAGCCAGAACATATCCCTTTACAACATAGACGAAGCCGCATTAGCCGAGGGCGGTCAGTGGCCCTGGCCCCGGCAGCAACTTGCAGAGCTTAACCGTTATCTTCTCGATTCAGGGGCAGCGGCAGTTGTGTATTCGGTTTTATTCCCCGAAACAGACCGATTTGGTGGTGATGCTGAGTTTGCTCAGAGCATGAATGAACTACCAACATTTCTTTCAGCAGTAGCTACAACCAGCACAGATCGGCAAGACGGCTGGCACATAGGTGTAGCCACGATAGGACAAGTCAATGAGAGTGCTATCAATTACCCTGGCATCCTGCCAAATGTCGCTGTGTTGCAAGAGGCGGCTATCGGTACGGGCATAGTTAACACGGCCCCAGAGGTCGATGGGCTAGTCAGACGTGTGCCGATGGTGGTGAGGGTTGGGGAGAGCCTGTATCCGGCCCTTGGGCTGGATGTCCTGCGTGGCCTAGCCGGAGACCCCTCCTACCAAGTCAGAGGCTCTGAGACAGGCATAGAAGCGGTTAGAGTGCCTAACTTCGATACCATCAATACTGATGCAGCAGGAAGGGTCTGGGTTGATTGGGGAACCACGTTTGCCCAGCAACCGACAGAAGGTACTATCATCTTTGTCGGTGTGACAGCAGCAGGGGTAACTCCATTAGTACCTACTCCACGGGGGCTGATGTATCCCCACGAAATTCAAGCGACACTTTTCGAGACTTTATTGGCTGGAACCTCACCTGTTCGCCCAGATTGGGCTTTAGGTGGAGAGGTCTTGCTGATATTAGTTATAGGACTGCTCACAGCCTTCTCTGCAAGCCGTTTGCCTGTATTGAGTGTTCCACTAGGAATTGTTGTTGTAGGCGCTCTTACAGCAACAGGATCGGTCTTAGGCTACCTGAGACTTGGTATTCTGGTGGATGCGGCATGGCCTGTTCTTTGCAGCCTTACCATCGGGTCGGTGGGGGTTGGTCAAAGAATGATCTCTGAATATCGACAGAAGTTACAGATAAAAGGGATGTTCGGCACTTATGTCTCCCCAAAATTAGTACAGCAGTTGGTGGATGACCCTTCCCTGATGAGATTAGGTGGTGATACCAAGACATTAAGTTTCCTCTTTTGCGACATCGTTGGCTTCACCCCCATCTCAGAGCATTTCAAGAATAACAACGATCCCCAAGGGTTAGTGACTCTTATCAACAGACTGCTTTCAGCATTGACAGATGTAGTGCTATCGCTGGATGGAACGATAGACAAGTACATGGGCGATTGCGTGATGGCGTTCTGGGGCGCACCAGTTGACTGTGAAGACCATCAAGAACGGGCAGTGACTTGTGCCGCAATGATGTTGGTGGCATTGGAAGAACTGAACAAAGAAATAGAAGCAGAAGGATTGCCCAGGCTAGGCATTGGCATCGGAGTCAACACTGGCCCCTGCGTTATTGGCAATGTCGGGGGAGACAAGCGATTTGACTATTCCGCTATCGGTGATTCGGTGAATGTTGCTGCCAGGTTAGAGTCCAGCACTAGAAAATACGATGATGATGTATTGATCGGAGAGGCTACGGCTCAAGAGGTTCCTGATATGGTTAAGCATCTGGATTCAATCGAAGTGAAGGGCAAGAGCGAGAAACTGAGCGTTTACACGCTGTCTCCTGATGCGATAGCTGCGGCTCGTCTTGCTGAGTATTGGGTTAGTGAAAGAAAATCCTAAAGGGTTGACACTTTTAATTCTTTCTAATTCTGTATTCAAAGTTTTGGGTAGTTGAATTAAGAGAAATCAACTTTGCTCCACATTTGATATGGAAATGAGTTGCCAGTGGTGTTAAAGGGCTTAGTGTGACAACTCTTTGCAAATGTTGTGCTTTTGCGTACTCAAGCACTTCTTTCATTATTTGCTTACCAGCACCTACCCCTTTTTTGTTACTCCAAACGGTATAGGCGATAGCAATGTCTGCATTTTTCTCGTACTTGCTGACTCTACTCATCAAGTCTAATTCACGCACTGTGTGAGGCACATCGTTGGTAAATGCCAAACAAACAACCGCTTGAACTTCATCACCCTGCTTTAGACCATAAATTTGTCTATTAAATGAAGTTCTCCACCTGAGACTTAGCTCAGGTCTCACAGGGTCTTGAGAAACGTCGATGTTGTAGAGTCGTACAAAGTTGCTTTTTTTCTGAAGCCAGCCGAGTGCTTTTTTAACGATTGGAGTCATATTGGAGCTTTTGTATCTTTTTTCTTTAATTTTTTGTGGCTTGTTGGCTTCTTGCCGAATATCCGGTCAAACCCTTCATCAAAACGCTTTTTATCTGCTGGTCTTTGTTTGCTTCCCTTCCCCATTTTTTTCTTTACTCCTCAATTCTCAAGTTTCGTTTTTCTAATTCCCAAGGTTGCAAAGCTCTCAATACTTTAGTCCAGTAGTGCTTCATGTCTGCTGGAAGCTTCTTAGCTAGAATTTTTTTGACAGCAACGATACGGCGTTTTTTTAGGGCGTTTTTATTCATTGTTCTATCTCAATAAGCAAATCTATGTAATGACGAGCTTTTTTCAGGTCATCAACGCCACCTTTGGTTTTATATCGGCAGACATACTTCACAACATTGCCTGCGCCGTAGCCGAGATTATTAAGCTCTATAAACTCAAACGGCTGGATCACTAAGTCTTTGTAATGGTCGCCACCCACTTGTTCATCTAGTGGATCACTCATTTTTTTCCCTTGGATAATAAACTAAAACAAAACTTCCGCATTCTGGGCAGGAAAGATTTGTTTCAACGCAATATTCGTCAGACAATGTTCCATATACTTTCTCAAGGTCGTGATCTCCGCCCCAAATAAGCTCTTCATTACAATGCCAACAATTCATTGTTTCTCCTTTTTTATCCGTCAAAACTGTCACAGGAGTAGCACAGAACCGGCTCATCTTCTGCTGGTTCTTTGCCCGGTTCGGGGTAAAAATGCCCACCACATTCTTCGCAACTCCAGTGGTCAGGCTCGTCAATAATGTTTTCTGGTATATCCCACATGCTTATGCTCTCCTCCAAACTCTTACGCCCTTCGATCCGTTTTCAATAACTGATCTGGCAGTTAGCATCATGCCCTGGGTATTTTTTAAGTAGGACATTCTGTTACTTAAAACCTTGTAAGCCTTGCCTCCAGACATGACTCCTCTAAAAAACACGCTGTCTCCTGACTGTAGTTTTCTCAATACAGCAAAAGGATGCCCTTCGTTAAAGCGAGATGAAGGCAAAGGCACGTTTTTATCAATAGTTGGTAGCTGATTATCCATATTCTTTAGGGGTTAACTCCGGTAATTTTGTCGCAAACCCTTCCTCGCTGACTTGTTTTCTGGTTCTAAAAAACCCTTCATGTTGTGGATACATTTTATGAAACCGTCTAGCGTAGAACGCTCGGTAATTGTTATTTAGCTTAAAGGTAGATTTGCCATCTCCACCCACCGAATCGCACTCCCAGCGTATTCTTTCAAAAATAGCGTTGACCGAGTAGTTCTGAAAACCACGTTTAATTAACTCTTGAGTGAAGTGCACGAACAGGCTCCATACATCAGGATTTTCTCTATGAAACACAGAAACCTGAACGCGCATTTCCTCTAAACGACTTTGTTCAGAACGGGAAGTCATCGTCTAACGGTGGTGCTGCTACTACAGGACGGGACTCAGCGGGAGCCTCTGGTTCTGCGCTGCCATCGAAGAGATGGTCGTACTCTTTTGGATAATAAACATCACCTTGAATACCAAAGTATTTTTCACCTGTTTCCTTAGCGGTGTTCAGCCACGCTGCCAGATTAATTCTTGGCCCCAAATCTGGACTCTGCCCAGACTTTTCCCAAGCATTGTTCCGCATCAAAACAACCAGCGTTTTCAGCATCTCTTCAGTGACAACTATGTGACCCCTGTACGGCGGTTGCTTGTTTTCGGTGTTGGAATTGTCGTTTTTCCACAGGCCACCCTGTTTAGTTTTCGGGTACTTATCAGCCATTCTTTTTCTCCTTCTGCTCTCGCAGTAATTTGTAAAGTTGTTCTTTTTCAAGAACGCGAATTTTGTCCAGACGTTTATTTAACGCCTGTACTTCCTCCTTGAATCCAGCGTTATATAGCTCGACCAAGGTCTTTTTATTGCCGTTGCCGCTCGTAAACTGATCGATCCACCCGGCGACTGTTTCTGGATCGCCTGGTTTTGCTTTTGTGCCTTCCGGGGGCAGCGCAAAATAAAAAATTGTTTTGAAAACAAAATCCATCACTTCCTCAATGTTTTCAGACGTAGCACTAGCTACAAGTTCTTTTTGTTTCAACATGCGTGTCTCCAGAGGTGATGGTTGTTTCGGTTGTGCCTTCGGGGTAGCAGTAGCTTGGTGAGTCTGAGCCTTCACAGTCTGAGCCTTCACAGTCTGTGCATTAGAGCCAGCGTTCACCGTATCCTCACCACCGTAAATGTAGTGTCCGAGGCCAAAAAGAGCTAATGACTTGGTAAGACAACGCATTTTATTGTCAGAGATATCTCTCGCATTAGGCGATGTTATTGCCTGATTTTTGTAATTCATCACAGGAAGCCACATAGATCGCTGGCATTCACCAATGTTCACGTTGCAGTGAACCGTCATGCTCCCATCGGCGTGGGTTTCGTTATCATTAAAAGCAAAGGTAGCCATCGGGTAATGCTCCATGAGTATTCCCCAAGCCCAAGCCCAAGATAAATAGGTTAAGTTGCCTTTCTTATCAGTGTGTTCGTTGCAGTCCACACTGCTGAGTGTGTCCCAGATTTTTTGGTACGTTAATTCCTCGCTCAATTCTTTTCTCCTATGTGAATCGTTCTTGTGCTTTTTTAATGATTATTTCTGTTAGTTCTTTGACACTGAGTTGGTCAAACAAAGTAAAAGGGATTTCGGTTATAAAGTATTCGTTCATCGTTATGACGACTTTTTCGTTCACTAACTTCATGCCAAGATTGGCATTTTTGAACTGCTCTTGTTGCCACAAGCCCAGCATTTTTCGCTCTATTGAATCAGATCCATGAAACTCAACCGTAATCGATTTGTCGAGATCAAATATCGTCATTTTTTTCTACCTGTTGAAACTCAAAGCCACTAAGATTTTTATATTCATCGCTATCCACCGCATTCCACTGCTGGATGAAAAAGATTTTTTCTTTTACCCACCTTAAAACTTTGAACATCCGGTCAGGCCGATAAACAATGTCTTCTCTAATCCATCTAAAAACATAAGATTTTTTGAAATTAATTGCAGTTTCTAAAAGAAGAAGTTTTTTGCACAAAACCAATCCACCAACATTTACATGATCAAATGTCGTCATTAGTCTTCTCCGAATATTTTTTGTACTGACTGCAAAACGGTGCAACTTTGCACCAGTCCTCGCAGCGAACTCGTTTGCCCTGGCGATGTTCAATAACATGCTTGCTGTCCATGCCATTTGTCGGGTCAGCGGCCCATTCGATGGCTTCTTCCATAGAATCCAACAACCTGCTTGCTCTCTTGTGAGTGGAAGACTTCATGACAGCGAACTTCTCAGGGCGCTCCCACATCTCTTCAGATGTGCAGAGGGGAAGCTCCTCACCGATTAGCGAGGAGTAAGAGGCTTCACGATGCAGAGAGATTCTCTCATCAACATATTGAACTGTGTCTTGCCAAGACCAAAGCGGTACAGGAATTTGCATGATAGGCGCATCAGGATAATCAGGCTTACCAACTTCTGAAGCCTTCCAATCTCTAAGCATGGTTAAAATGTAGAGTTCTGAGACTTTAATGTCTTTTGCTCGTTGCAAGAGATATCGATAAGAATTGAGTTGTTTTTCCCACTCTGGTTTAACGCCGCCATTTTTCTTGTTGAGAATTACTCCATAAACTCCTGTTACCTTGTAATCCACCAGAATCGTTGTGCCATCCTCTTTTTCTATTTGAAGGTCTATTGCTCCTGAGACCCTTAAACCGCTGGGATGATCTAAGAAAACACGTTCTTCTGTGATTGCATTGTCGCCAACAGCATTTTCCATTATGTTGTGAAAGCCAGTACCAAGCGCAGAAAAGACCCTGTCTGAGACCGATTCTTCGATCTCATCACGGTGAGTCTTCATTAGCTGTGCGATGCGTGGAGAGTCCAGCCATGCTGTTGGTGTGATGTCAGCACCACCGGATGTGTAACCGTCATGCGCCAGAGCCTTATATATTGGCTCCAATAAGCCAAGATCGTTTGTAACCTTAGCTGGCACGACTGACTCTCCATATTCTCAGATATGGGCCTTTGGAATCAGAATATTTGGCGAGCTTAAACTTGTAATGTGGTCGTTTTTTTGTAAACCTTTGCAGTCTTATGCGACAAGCGTTGTACTTTCTCTCTAATTCACGAGCATTCTTTGCGTCAACGCGAATAGAATCATCAACTTTCATCTCGCTCAGAGGTAACGGCCCAACTGAAACCCGATCACCTAGATTGTTCGGCAGAGGTATGCCGCGCTCTATTTTCATAAAACCTCCATTAAGTTTCATTGTTTCTTGAATGAATGTAGCGAGTATGACACTTACAGAGTTGCAATGCAAAGAGTTTAGATCAACGTCCTTTACCGTCCAGGGACAGCCATACAGTAAAGCTAACAGCAGGAAGCTGGTAACTATTGGTGGTAAGCCTCGATTTATTAAAAGCGCCAAAGCCAGAAGCTATGTAACTGATTTTCAAGCACAATGTCCTAAATTAGACCCTTTTTTAGAGGGAGATTTAGAGGTTTGGATTACTGTTTTTTATCAATCAAGAAGACCAGACCTAGATTGCAGTATTCTATTTGATGCGGCTCAGGGCTATTTGTATAAAAACGATAGACAAATCAAACATCAGCATCTATTCTGGAGACTAGATCGGGAGAATCCCAGGTCGGAGATTTTTATTCGAGAGATAGAAATAAAAAACCCCCACCAATCTCCCGACTGGTGGGGGTTAAAGAACCAGCGAGGAACTGGTGGTGGGATTAGCGACCAAACTAATCTTAAAGACGATTATAAAGAAAATACTTAGAAATAACACTAGCGAGGAGACCAACCGATGATTCAAGATATCGAACTGGCAGTAATGAACTGCTATCAAGACACAAGAATTTTGTGTCCCGCCTGCTCAGATACCAGAAAAAAATCAAAAGAAAAAACTCTGTCCATTAAGATAGATGGCCCCCATAAAATCTACCATTGCTTTCATTGCGATGCGTCAGGCAAATTTTCAGAAAAAAAGATTTCGTCTTCTGATGCTGATTTGCTAGAAGATTTTTTAAGTACAACTTCTTCTTCCAGTAACGTGATCGAAATGCCGCAGGTTACTAGCGATAGAGAACTTCGAGAATTTATGGCCTCTAGGTCTATCTCTGAAGAGACTTACAAACGATATGGGGTTGTGACAGACACCCGCTGGTTCAATAAAACTGAAGGCGAGCAATTAGCCGTGGGTTTTGTATATGGTGATCGAGAGGCTCCAAGCGCAGTAAAGTGGCGTTCTATTAAGGGTAAGGCATTCACTCAAACTGGTGCTGCTAAAACGTTTTACGGGCTAGAGAATCTGCCAGAAGACATGAGTGAGACCCCTTTAGTGATTTGTGAAGGCGAAATCGACGCTTTGAGTTTTGCGTCAATCGGCATACCCGCCGTGAGTGTCCCCAATGGTGCTCCGGCAAAATTTGTGCGTAACGATGATGGAGTTAAATTTGGATACCTCTGGGAATCAAGGAAACTCTTAGAGACCTGTAGCAAAATAATTCTAGCTACCGACCACGATGGGCCAGGAGATATTCTCAAACAAGAGATAGGAAGGCGTGTCGGGTTAGGTAAATGCTGGGAAGTGCGGTTCAGTGCTGAACTAAAAGACTCCAACGCTGTGCTATGTGCCGAGGGGCCAGGGCGTCTAAAAGAGATTATTGAGGCCGCTACCCCCATGCCGCTGGCTGGAGTCTACCGAGCCTCTGATTATAGCGATGAGGTTCACGAACTATATGAGGCCGGTGGAACTGGTAAGGGTCTAAGCACTGGTTTCGATTCTCTTGATGACCTTATTACCATCGCTCCAGGTTTGTATGTGGTCACAGGTTCACCCGGTCATGGTAAATCGGCCTGGATCGATGCAGTCATGGTAAATACAGCAAGGCTTCACGGCATGAGGTGGGCCATCTGTTCGATGGAAAACCCCGTGAAAATCCACATCTTGAAGCTCGCAGCTTTACACACTGGGAAGCCTTTTTTTGAGGGGCCGACTGAGCGAATGAGCAAAGATGAATTGCAAGACGCCATCAAATGGATCAACAATCATTTCTCGTTTCTGGAGAATCGAGATGGTGAGGTTGCAACCTTAAAAAGTATCTTAGATAGAACTGCCTCATCGATCCTTAGACAAGGCACTAGGGGTCTAGTAATTGATCCCTACAATTTCTTGGAGAGTAAGCATGAGAATGAGCATTTAGGGATTTCAGAGATGTTGAGCAGAACTATTCAGTTTTCTCGAAGCCACTCATTGTCCACATTCTTCTGCGCTCACCCAACGAAAATTCCTTACGATTCTCAAGCGCGCCCTCTCGATGGCAACTCGATTTCTGGTTCGGCTAGTTGGCTGGCAAAGGCCGATGTCGGTTGCTCGCTTTTTAGAACATCTGATCCCAACGATCACACACCTATTGTGAATATTTGGAAAGCTCGGTTTCCTTGGGTCGCCAAGAGAGGTCAGCAAAAACTGCAATACGATGTCGCTTCTGGCAGGTTCAGCGATATACCAGAAGAGGATTTTGATTGGGACTTAGACTAATTTTGAAAGCTTGAGTGCTAAGATTTTGAAAGCTTGAGTGCTAAGACTCCAGAATAAAAAAAAGGAGCAATATCCCTAAAAACAAGGGGATATGCTCCCTGTTGAGAGTACAGCAAAAACCTCTACATTTTCTTGAGTTGATCTCTGAGTCCATCTCTAAACTCCTGATCTTTTCGTTTAAGTCTCTGAATCATCTCATGAATTGTCCAAGTTAAATGGTCAATTCGAGAATCTGATACATCCAGTATCGCATGAGCCTTCCGTAGCCTTTCCAAGATTTCCACTGTGGACATTTTGGGGGCTGGTTTTTCTTCTTCTTCACGCCGCTGGGCTTCTTCTAACATGCGGTGGGCTTCCCAAGATTCAGAGTCATCCTCTGTCGCTATTGTTATATCTTCACTCATCTTCACACTCCTGGAGTATCTACGCAGGAACGGTTTTCCCCGTCAGAATTGCGCCCAAAAACAGTACGGCGCACATACTGGCCGGCTGCCTCTCGCTGACCGACATACACGCAGTATTTTCTTCAAAATGCCAGGATATTCGATCTTCGTAGCAGACGATGGCCTCTGAGTTTTTAAGAATGTGCTCCTCGGAGAGTTCGGAAAAAGGAACCTGACCAATGAGAAAGCCGACCTCTTTGGTTGCGTCGTGAGTCACAATCATCATTGGATAGTCCTTCGGGTTGAGGCCACCAGCTTCGAGGCCCGCACAGATATGGTCGCAAAACGCTTGCGCGTTTGAACCGAGTTCTTTTTTACTCATTTTTTCTCTCCCTTTTTTACGGATTTATTTGACGGCAAATTTCCAGCAGTTCTTGCAGCGAGGATGTTTCAACGAATTCCAATTTGAAATCAGGTAAATCGTTCTCGCTGGTCAGTGGGAACTCAGGATTGGAGGTTTTAACTTCTTCTCCGCGATCAAGAAGCGCATGAACAATTAGATACCAAATGGTGGATAGGTGGTCTTCGTTTAGTTCAACCACTCTTAAATCAAGCTCACCACCACTAACCACGGTGGCGAGCGCGTCGAACCCCTCAAGTGAAGCGGTTGTGCCCGTCCCCACTTTGGTTTTGAAGTCGTATTCATCAATGTTCATTGTATTCCCCTTGATTTTCCACTTGTTGAGCTTCTTCTCCAGCGTCATAAATCATCGATATCGCAGTTTGGCTCATTTCTTTCTTAGGACACAATGCAGCGGCAGCAGTAAGGAGATGTAGCCAAGACTCCATCTCATTCATGCCTGTGTCATGACAATGCTTGATAATGGAGTCTGCGTAACCTGGGTTAAAATTAATGTCCAATCCAAAAATCATTTCATTACTCCTGATTGAGCGATTCGGGTGAGTCTTTCAGTAAGACCATTCTGGTCAAACCATTTCTTGGCTTCAGCGTAAGATTCAGCCGTAGGTTGGCCGTCTTCGTTGAGATCAATCAAATTAGCTCCATACTGAAGCACCGCTTGTAAAAGATTCTTTTCTTCATCTTCGATTAACTTCCAGACAAGAATTTGAAGTGCTGTTGGGCCACCGTACTGAGATAAGTCCATACCGGGCAAATCATTGATTGCGCCATCATCTTTTTTGACAAATATATTTCTGTAAGACTCATTGCGACTCTCACCACAAATGTCAACGAAAATGCTCGGCTCGGCATCTTTTGCCCAGCCCGTACCATTGGCTACACCGTCGTCAACTTCTACCAGCACGGCTTCCTCTAGCAAGTCCGGCCATGCGGCAGCATCGAACTCGAAAATCACCGGGTTGCCGCTGGAACTGTCAAAGCTGCCGATTTCTAAACTGGCCTCAACGCCACCAGCGTCAGTGCTGTAGAGGATGTAGTTGTCAGAATTGATGGCGTCGAAGAACCACCTTTCTAGGTTGATTTGAGAGCCTTCAGAACGGGGAAGAGTACCGTTGTTGTTCAGAAGCCCTAGAGATCGGAGATGCTGGCTGCATCTTTTATGTTGGCTACTAATGTAGTCTCGGACAATTTCACGTTGCTGATCATTCATTGGTCGTTTTCCTCGTCTGGTTATCCAGAATTGGAAGAGTACACACTTAATCTGTGCAATGCAACATTTGTACAATGGGACTTTATAGGAGCTTGAGAATGATAGTAGCTTGAGAGCCAGGGCAATTAAGAAAAGCGAGAGCTTGAGAGTAGAAAAGCGAAAGCTTGAGAGTAGAAAAGCGAAAGCTTGAGTGCTAGAGAGTCTGGCGAGTGGGAGCCAGAGAGCCGAAGGGAAGGCAAAAAAAAGCGGGGGATTACCCCCGCTCAAAACATGGGTTGCAGCTATAGCAAGGGCTGAAGCGACTCAGCAATAACGCCAAGCCAGCCCCCAAGAATCAAAACAAAGACCCCCAAACAAAACAGCCAGACGGGGAGCCAAATGCTGCGGTGATCATGACAAGCAATCACCACAACCGCTAAAGCGGTCAGGGCTACGCCCAAATAAAGGCAGATAAGAACGGCGGTTAGAGTGGTGAGCATATTAATTCTCCTCATCAAACAGAAGGCGTTCAGAGTCGCTGAGGCATTCTTGATGAACTCGGAAAGCTCCATCATTAAAATGGCCTAAGTGTCGGGAGTCAGTTTCTGAGTAGACCAAATATGGCGAAATGTCTTCATCTAATGGAATACTATTCCCGCATCTGTCGCATTCTGTCGCCATACATTCAGCGCAAGCGTAGCCGCTATGGGTCTCAGTATCCGCCGGGATTCGATTTACAAACCGCCCAGAACCGAAGGCGGTATTTTCAAAGCAATAAACGCAATTATTGCCCAAGTCTTTTATGGTCATTTGTCAGTCCTCGTTTGATTATCCAAGACCCGCTAGGGTTTCGGCGGGGGAATCACCCCCGCCTCATCAGTTGGAGCTAATCGAACAAAGCAGGCTCAGGGTAAGGCGTAAAGGCCTCATCTAGTGCGCTTATAAGCTCGCTAGGCAGATAGTCGCGGGGGTTGTCATAGCCAAGCCTTACCTCATCAGAGATGACCATATCGCCATCTTTTAGGATATCCCGCACCATGTAGTTATGGATGCCCCAGAATTCTGTAACAACCTCATAGCCTAACGCTCTAATTTTCTGAGCTACTACATCTGTACCGCTGCTATCGTTGTCACCATCGCCCCAGCCGAACTTGGAAAACGCCTCGGCCCAGTGGCCCCCTAAATCTACCACCGCGTTGGACACCTGTAGCTCTCTGGCCGACTCGACAAGGCTCTTAAAAGGCGATGGCCGTTTCTTTTCAATGACGCCCATATCTTTGGCCAGCTGGTTATATTTGACCCATGCAGCTGCCCAATAGCCAAAATTTGAGAACTTATAGCGCGCTAAGTTATCAACCGCCTTTTTTTCCGCGTCATCCATAGCTTGGAGCAATGCAGCCGGGTTCATGACTCCAGCCCCGGCAAGGCTACCATCTCGACATAATCAAGTTTATTGAAGGCTTCGAGATCAAACCCCTTAAAGGATTTTAATAGCTGGTCTCGGTACTTATTGGCGAGCGCCTGACCCCAGATAATGCTTTCTTTAATATCCAAAATATCCTCCACGCTGTAGCGGTCTGGGTCGTCAAATAGCGGGGCCAAGATACACCGCACCGCTAAGTATTTGGCAGTCAAGGACATAGGCGCGCTCGCTGGGTATTCTCTGCCGGAACAGAAGTTGCGGTGCATTTTTTCATAATTTCGCTCTAGGTCATAAATGCGTCTTCTGCCATCTATGTTTTCAGCGGTAAGAGGGTGCAAACGGTCGAAGCCGCTTAATATTAGTTTTTTCTGTTTTGATGTAATCATGGTTCAGTTCCTCATTATTTAAAGTGAAAGTCGCTCGAAACAAATTGGGCCTATGCCCCGTTCAATCGAGATTTTTTGGGTTAGCTCGCGTCCACAGACGCCACAAGCTCCAGTCTTTTTTCCGTACTCTACAAGCTCGCCCTGATGATCTGCGAGAATCTCCCGTAGCCGCTGACAATGTGCCTCAGTGCAATCGCGGGAAGGATGAAACTCACCTTGCGGGGTGATTTTGCCAAAGTAATCAGCGTCTCTGTTGGCTCCGCTTTTAACGTACAGGCAGCCTCGATTCTTCCCAGCGGTTGCAAGGGTTATCGCTATTCCCTCAAATCGAAACGTGGGCCATTGCAAGCCATCAGCTGCCGCCTTCTCTAGCACCTCATACAGGGCGGCAATGTCCAATACTGGCTTCTCAGATTTTGGCAATTCTTGGCGTACTTTATGTTTGCCCTGGGCAACCAACGTCGCTGCTAGAGCTTCCAGAGATTGCTGGCCAGCCAACACTTTGGCAACTGCCGCATCACTGGGCTTCTGCATCACCTCACCAATTACGCCTTGCTTGCTGACGACGAGTTCGATTACTCGATGGTCAATGCTTTCATTAATAACGAGATGCTGACAAAGTACGGGCGAGTGCTGCCCGATTCGATGCAGCCTATCTTCTGCCTGATCCAGCGTTGCAGGTGTCCAGTCTATCTCTGCGAATAAGCAAATAGATGCGCGGGTTAGCGTGATGCCTACCCCGGCGGCTTTCATGCCGCCTATGAATATGTCGGCTCTGGATTCTTGGAAGTCTCGAACGGCTTGGTCACGCTCTTCTGATGAGTGCTTACCGTGTAGCATCACAACGGTTCTCCCCTGAGCTTCGAGACCTTCGGCTAATTTTTCCATCACGTCATGATGATGAGCGAACACTACAACGGGTTCTGTGATGCCTTCTAGATGTTCCAGAACCGCCGGGACTTTATCCAATGCGGTCTGATGGCGTACTTGGCTCATCTCGCTGAACTCCACTGAACCGCCCGATTCGATCATGGTAAGGGCCTCGGTAAGCGCCTCATCGACGCGATCAGCTGACCGCTCGGCTTGTAATGTGTCCTTATACTTATCGGCTGGCAACACGATGACTTGCCGCCGCTTGGCTGGTAGGTCAGTCAGCACCTCGGACTTTTCACGCCGGATCATGATAGAAGTTCGCAGGCGATGCCGGAGTTCGTCTAGGTTGCTACTACCGCTCGCATCGTAGCCCCATCTGCCCTTATGCCCAGCGCAGTATCTGGAGGCAAAACGAATCCAGCCGTTTTTACCTCCGAAGTTGTCAGGGTCGAGGTAGCCGAGAATCGGCTGCAACTCGATCGGGCGGTTAGGAATGGGCGTACCTGTTAAGGCGTAGCGCCTTCGAGCGCGGATCTTAAACGCTTGTTTAGTTCGCGCTGCTTTCGGGTTTTTTAGGTAATGTGATTCGTCAAAGACGACACAGTCCCAAATCCTGCTATTCAGTTGCTCGGAATGTTTCGCCAGTACATCGTAATTGATGATGACGATATCAGGGTTGGCTGGCATCAATTCCTTGCCGCCGTTTACCACGTCAATCCGCCGTGGAATAACCAGCCACTTGGAAAGTTCTCTCGCCCAATTCAACTTGAGGCTGGCGGGTACCACTATAAGCACTGTCCGAAGCTCGCCGGGTATCTTGTTTAACAACGAACAAATTTGAATTGTTTTTCCCAATCCCATCGGGTCTGCTAATAGTGCGCTCTGGCGTTCCTGCAAAGCTTTCACGCCTGCGGATTGGTAAGGGAGATACTGCAAGCCATCAGGGGCGGGGATCTCGTAACCTTCCGGGGCTTTGATTGCGCGTGATGTTTCAAGAGTGGCGGCGGTTGCTTCGGGGTCTTTGTCGCGATCATCGATCACAACGAAATCATCGCCGATCTTAGCAACGCGGAAACCTTCGTTCTTCACCGTTTCTTTGTGAGCGCGCCATAAGTCCCAAAATGCGCCAGTAGGCTCTGCGGTCAGTAATTCGCTGCCCCTGATGCTGCTTGTGGCCCATTTTAGGCCAAGGTCAATTAGGTTTGTCATTTGGTCAATTCCTCATTATTGAAAGTAAACACAAGTTAAGCGGCTGCGCTCACGCTGTACTGATCGCAGTTACGAACTGGGTGCGAGTAGCACTGATGATTCGCGCTGTCATGGTGACGGGTGACGGTGTTAGCGTCGCACCATTGGCTCAATGCTTCGCGGTCTCGAATGTCGATGCCCTTCGCCTTGATGAAGCGGAGCGCGTCGCAATCCTCTTCCAGATACGCGACACCCTTGGAGGTGCTGATATAGCTGAACTGTGAGATATCGTCAGCTATGTCTAGTTCTCGCAGTTCTGCGAGCGGTACAGTGAGCCAGCCGTGGGCTGGGTCGGTAATCCAGTTATAGATTGTTGTCATTTATTTACACTCCGGGTTGATATTTTTGTAGTCAGGGTATGTGCCATCACAAACAAGCTCAGCGTATAGCTCCTGTTCTAACAGAGCGTCCTGATAGCCCATTTCGCCTATCAAAGCTAAAACGGCTATGAAGGCCATAGCAATTAGCGTGTGTCTGATTGTTTTGATGGCTGGCTCGCGCTTTCTGCGGTGATAGGTTTCCACCACTAAAGGCCAGTTAATGAGGTCTTCTGCGGCTTTAACAAAAAGCATCCAGAAGAGCGAGCCAAAACACAAAATCCCAGCGGCTGCCATTCCTGCAACTGCGGTGCTGGAGTTAAAGCCAACCAGAAGTGAGAGAGAGATGATCACCAGTTGCCCAGTAATCATGATAAAAGTTGCTGTGTTACTCATTTGAATTTACCTCAATGTAAGTTAATAACTTTTCTGATAATGCTTTGCTGCAATTGAAAATTTTAGACGCCCATTGCGGGGTCATTTCTTTGTCATCTTTCCAATTAAAGCCAATGGCATCTTCTGCCATATCAGCATAAACTTTGTCGGTTGCAACATCCCTGACGGCGTGCACTTCCCATTGGTCTAGCGGCTCGTTAGCGGTCAGCTTGGCTATGAGTCCCGGCAACCTCTCATCATAGAGGTCGAAGGCTTGCTCGTAACTTATATCAATAGTATCGGCCAAGACTTCAGCCATTGCATCGGGAACTTCCAGCCGATGCTCGATCATTT
>Ga0209992_10001866_pt1 | contig 20702 bp, 15 predicted proteins | sample 2SBtaG_2_FD_182564 | JGI IMG/M metagenome (GOLD analysis project Ga0209992, IMG submission 182564) | Deep subsurface microbial communities from Kolumbo volcano to uncover new lineages of life (NeLLi) - 2SBTROV12_ACTIVE470 metaG (SPAdes)... | ecosystem: Environmental > Aquatic > Marine >... | reverse complement strand
CGCTAGTTAAAATAGAATACAAAGCAATGTTGGATAATATCCATACTACTTTGCCAGCGATAAAACAATCTAGCTCAAACTTCTATAAATCACACTCACAGTTTATGGGTGTTATGTTAGATGTTACAGCGATCACACCTATAAGATCAGTCAAACATACATTAGCTGAAATAGATAAAACTAGAATGGCTTTAGAAGAAGCTCATCTTAAGATGAGAAAAAAAGACATAGAGCTTAGAGAAAAAGAACATAAACTTAAAACAGATTTAGACATGACTGAGTTTGAAAAAGAATTACTTGAAACAGAGATTTTAGAAATACAGGTTAATATGAATAATATTCAAAACTCTATATCAGGTGCCATAAGAAAAATGAATTTTTTTACTAATCAATATAAAAGTATTCTTAAAAAACTAGGTAAAGAAGACATTACTGAAGAAGAGTATGAAAAGGAAGAAGCTAACTATCATGTTATGACTTGTATGAAACAAGCCCTAAATGCAGCAAGAGCTAGGGGTGGAGTTATTGATGAAGGGAACTTGATTTATCTCTTCGATATGGGTATAAACAGTGCACAGGCACAAGCTGAAATTTATGCGTATCTTAAAATGGAAAATAAGATGATGGATGAAGGCAAAGCGCCTACACATGAAATGACCATGCAATGGTTAGAAGCGTGCGCGGCTAAGTTTTCTAGTGATGCAAATAAGTTTGCAGAACGTAGAGGATTTAAGCTGTACGATGAAGAGTCGCTTAATACTAAACTAATAGATAATAAGGATACAACAAATGGCAAATAAAATAATTAAATATAACTTAACTTCTCAAGGGACTATTCCAACTTTCATAGCTGATGGTGGATACTATCCAAAAGCAAATGGTGGTTCATCTCCTCAAGATTGGGACATGATTGGTGCAACTGTTGATGGATCAGATGAAGAAGGTTTAGGTGTATTAGCAAATGCAGCAGCAATAAAATCTTATTTAGATACTTACACATCTGATTGGAAAGAACCTGATGGAGAAGGTGGACAACAAGATTTTAATCAAACTAATGCAGCTAATTATGTTTGGACTAAAAAAATAGACTAGGATTTTAAATGGCAAACTACCCGCAACTCGATGATTGTTCGGGCGTATGGACTTTGAAAGAAGTCAATGACGCTGTTATGGGTGGTTATTGGCGTAATCATAGTTCTCGTGGAATTTTTTCTGGGGGTGATACAGGTTCAGCTATAAACGTAATAGATTTTGTAACTTTAGCATCAGCAGGTAATGCATCAGATTTTGGAGATATGACTGGAACAAGAAAACACCAATCAGCAATTTCTTCACATACAAGACACATACATTTAGCAGGAGGGACTCCAAGTATAACAAATGTTATGGATTATGTAACCATAATGACTCAAGGTAATGCTGCTGATTTTGGTGACATAAGTGCTAATACAAACTTTGTGACTGGAGCTAGTAACTCTATTAGAGGACTTAGAATGGGAGGTGCAACGCCTTCAGTAGTTAATATTATTGAGTATGTCACTATGGCATCGGTAGGTAACACAACAGACTTTGGAAATCTTACACAAAGTGTTCAAGAACCTCAGAGTGTTGTAAGTCCAACAAGAGCTATTCGTTGTGGAGGTTCAACAGGTTCTTATGTAAATACAATGGACTCTGTTCAAATTATGACAACAGGTAATGCTGTTGACTTTGGAGATTTAGCATATGCAGTTGGGACAACAGGTGGAAATAATTCTTCATCTACTATAGGATTTGTTTCAGGAGGTTATGATGGAAGTGGTTATATTAATTATATTCAAAAAGTAGAAATGACTAGTCAAGGTAATGCTATAGATTTTGGAGATTTATCACAAGCTAGAGGATATACATGTAATGCTTCTAATTCTGTAAGAAGTTTAACAGCAGGTGGAAATACTGGAAGTAAAGTTAACACTATTGATTTTGCAATATTTGCAAATGGTGGAACAGCTGTAGATTTTGGAGATATAAATAATAGTGTTGCGGGTCCTTCAGGAGGATCAAACGCACATGGTGGTTTAAATGACGGGTATCAAGGAACAAAACCATCGCATGTATCTGGGGCAGGAAGAGGATTTATAGGTGGTGGAGAATATAGTCCTGGTCAACAAGTAGATATGATTCATATTCCAACACTTGGTAATGCTATAGATTTTGGAGACTTACCAGTACAACATTATGGAACGGGTGCATGTTCTAATGGCACAAGAGGAGTATGGGGAGGAAATACTAATAAAGCAGTTAACATGAGTTCTCTTGAATTTCAATCATTAGGTAATGGTGCTGACTTTGGAGATTTAACAGTAGGTAGACAAAGGATTGGATCACATAGTTCTACTACAAGAGGTGTTTTTGCTGGTGGTCAAGCAGGAAGTGCTCCAAATTATGATGAGTATGATACTATAGATTATATAACTATAGCTTCTGCTGGTGATGCTGCAGACTTTGGTGACTTAACAGTTCAAAGATGGTTTGTTGCACCTGGTGGATCATCAACAAGAGGAGTGTTTGGAAGCGGTGTTTCTAATCCAGCTGGATATTCAAATGTTATAGATTATATAACAGTTGCCTCGACTGGTGATGCAACTGATTTTGGAGATTTATTAGCAGCAACTGGATACACAGCTGGATGTTCTAGTTCGGTTAGGCAAGTATTTGGTGGTGGTTATACTCCAAGTGCAGTTAATGTAATGCAATATGTAACTATTGCATCAACTGGAAATGCTACAGACTTTGGAGATTTACTAGATACAACAGCATATGCTACTGGAACTTCAAATAATACAAGAGGAATTTTTGCAGGGGACTTAAATCCATCATCTACTAACGTAATACAATATATAACTATTGCTTCTACAGGTAACTCAGCTGATTTTGGAGATTTAAGTAATGCAGGTCACTCACACGGAACAACATCAGACTCACATGGAGGTTTACAAGGATAATGGCTATTTGGGATATTAAAGAACGATATGATAAAACAAGAGCTAACGAAGTTCGATCTGACAGAGCTATTGAAATGGGTGGTGCAGTAGATCCTGGAAGTTATGGAACAAGTGGTTCAGTAATGCTTATGTCATCATCAGGAACATCAGTTGATTTTGGAGATTTATTAGGAGGTCGTGATTTATATGGTGGTTTAAGTGCATCAAATAGATCAAGAGCTTTATTTTATGGAGGTGAAACTAGTGGTAATGTAACAGATATAGATAGTGTGCTTGTAGCATCAGGCGGTAAGTGTAGTGATCATGGTGATTTAACAGTTGCAAGAGGTTATGGAGGAGCTACTAGTAATGAAATTACGTATTTATGTTTTGGTGGTAATCCTGCTATTAATGTAATTGATTTTGGTAATATTGCTTCAACTGGTAACTCTGTTGATTTTGGTAATTTAACTGTTTCAAGAAATTCAGCTGTTGGAATTTCAAGTCCTACTAGAGGAGTGTTTGCTGGTGGTACAGATGGAAGCTCACCATCACCTGCTTTTCAAAATGTTATAGATTATGTAACTATAGCTTCAACTGGTAATGCAGCTGACTTTGGAGATTTATCTGGAACTGCAGCTTACATGGGTGCAGCAAATGATTCTCTTGGAAGAGGATTTTTTATGGGAGGTCACCAGGCTGGTAGTAAAAACGTGGGTGCAACAGATGTATTTACTATAGCTTCAACTGGTAATGCAACAGAGTTTGGAGAATTATTTAATACTGGTGGTCAAAGACAAGCTGCAAGTGCCTGTCAAGGCACAATGGCTTTTATGTTAGGGGGTGTCCACTATCCTGCAATAGTTAATAATGTTACAAGATTTAATATGATTACGCTAGGAAACATGACAGATTTTGGAGACTTAAATGTTGATAATAAATATAATAATAAAGGAGCAACTACATCTCATGATGGTATAGATTTTTCTGGTAATAATAATTTTCAACGTTCATCAGTAACTTATATGCCTGGAACCACAGGAAGAGCTTTATATGGTGGAGGTTATTCAGGAGGTATGATTAATGTTATAGAAGAAATAAATGTTTCTGCTCTTGGTAATGCTCATGATTTTGGAGATTTGACAGCTACAAATAAATATTGGCCTGGTGGTTGTGCTAGTTTAACTAGAGGTTTTTGGCAAGGTGGTGCAGGTGCACCTGCTTTAACAAAAAATATTAATGTAGTTGAATTTAGTACAAAATCAAATGCTATTGACTTTGGAAATTTAGCTGCTGTTGGTAGAGGTTTTTATGGTTTAAACAGTTCTACTAGAGGAATTTGTGCAGGAGGAGCAGGAGGTAGCCCTGCAACAAGTCCTAATGCTGTTAATGTAATTCAATATATTACAATGGCTAGTTTTGGTGATGCATCAGATTTTGGTGATTTAACTTCTGCAAAATATAATGGTGCTGCTACAAGTAGTACAACTAGAGGTGTGTTTGCAGGAGGTGTTCAAAAAACACCTTCTGGAATAATTAATATAATGGATTACATAACTATAGCATCAACTGGTAATGCTGCTGATTTTGGAGATTTAACAGTTGCGCTTTATGGTAAAGCAGGTAGTGCTTCACCTACACGAGGAGTTTTTGGTGGTGGAGATGATGATTCAAGTAAATCAAATGTAATAGATTATATAACAATAGCTTCTACTGGTAACGCTACTGATTTTGGAAATTTAACTGTAGCTAGAAGAAGTTTTGCATCAGCAGGAAATAGAACTAGAGCAACTTGGGGAGGTGGTTACACACCAAGTGCTTCAAATGTTTTAGATTATGTAACAATAGCATCAACTGGTAACGCTGCAGACTTTGGAGATTTAACTGCTGCTAAAACAAGTAATGAAGCAGTTTCTGATTCAAATGGTGGTGTTTAATTAATTTTACAAACTTAATATAATATAGTATAATCCTATATATGAAAGACGAATTATTACAAATATTTCCTACACCTTTATTAATTACAAAGTATGAAGGTTCTTTAGTTGATGAACTAAAACATATTAATACATTAGATTGGATTAAACAAAACTCTAATGAAAATTTTAAATCTAAAGATACTTATTTATTAGATCACGAACAATTTAAAAATATAAAAAATTTTATTTATGAGGCATTAAATAAATTTACTAAAAATGTATTTCAATCAGATCAAAGGTTAGTTGTTACACAGTGTTGGTTAAATAAAAATCCAAAAGGATCTAAACATCACGAACACGTACATCCTAATAGTATTATAAGTGGTGTATTTTATTTTAGACAAGATCCTAAACTACCACCCATATCTTTTTCTAAATCAATACAACACGCAATGAAACTTGATCCTAAAAAATATAATAATTTAAATTCAGAAACATTTTTATTACCATGCACTGATGGAGAACTTATATTGTTTCCATCTAATTTAAAACACAGTGTACCTACTAATCAAGGTGACGAACCTAGAATTAGTATGTCATTTAATACATTTAGTATTGATACGTTAGGTAGTAAAGATAGTTTAACCCATCTAGATATAAGGAGAATGATAAATGAGCACAATTAAAGATTACATATACGTAGAAAATCATATACCTGCAGAGGTGTGTGAACAATTAATAGATGAATGTAATAAAAAAGAATGGCAAAAACATACTTGGAATAACTATGCTGCAGGAACATTTCAATCTGAAAAAGAAAAAGAATTAGATGTTATGCCTTGTACTAAAGAACAACAAAATAAAATAACACCTTATCTTGTAAAAGCATTAGAAAATTATCAAATAAAACATAGCACACCAGGAGAAAAAACTAATGCACCATGGCTTACAAAATTTAGTCCCATACGATTTAATAAATATGAAGTAGGCACTATGATGAGAGAACACTACGATCATATCCATAGTATATTTGATGGTCAAATGAAAGGGGTGCCGATAGTATCTATTGTAGCAAATCTAAATGAAGACTACGAAGGCTGTGAATTTTATTGCAGAGGTAAAGAAATTAAGCTAAAAACAGGAGATATACTTTTATTTCCGTCGAACTTTATGTATCCACACGAAGTAAAAGAAGCAACCAAAGGCACTAGATATTCATTTGTAAGCTGGGCCTTTTAGTAATATAAAGGGCTATATGCTACAAAAAGTAAGATTTGCACCAGGATTTAATAAACAAGTTACAGCCACCGAAGGTGAGGGCCAATGGGTTTCAGGTGATAATGTTAGATTTAGATATGGTTATCCAGAAAAAATAGGTGGTTGGGCACAGTTAGGTTCTATATCTTTAACAGGACGTAATACAGCTATACACCATTTTGTAAATACAGCAGGAATTAAATACGCAGCATTAGGAACAAACAGAATTTTATATATATACTCAGGTGGTATTTTTTATGACGTACATCCAATAAAAGCTACTACAACTTTAACATCAGCGTTTAGTACAACTAATGGATCCGCAGCTGTAACTTTAACTTTTGCATCAGCACACAATATAAACAAAGGTGATGTAATTTTATTAGATAGTTTTACAAGCATCACTAATTCTAATTTTGGATCTAGTGATTTTACAGATATAAAATTTATGGTAACTTCAATACCAACTGACACTACTTTAACTATTACTATGCCATCTAACGAAAGTGGTTCTGGAGCAAGCACTTCTGGTGGTATTAGAGTACAACATTATTATCCAGTAGGACCAGCAGTTGAGGTAGCATCAACAGGTTGGGGTCTTGGATCATGGGGTGGTCAAGCACAAGGACAGTTTACATCAACATTGTCATCAGGAATAAATACTAGTGTAACATCATTAACAATGGCAAGTTCAACATCGTTTGCATCATCAGGTACAGTACAAATAGGAAATGAATTAATTACTTATACAGGAAATAGCGGTGGAACACTATCAGGATTAACAAGAGGTGCAAATGGTACAACAGCTGCAACACACTCATCAGGTGCAACAGTTACAGATGCATCTAATTATTTTGCATGGAATTCTGCAGCATCTGGAGATATTGTAACTGATCCAGGTTTGTGGTCATTAGATAATTTTGGCAATAAAGTTGTTGCAACTATATTTAATGGTGAAACATTTACATGGGATTCAAACGCAGACAATGCAACAAACACAAGAGCAGCAATTGCAAGTGGTGCACCAACAGCGTCTCGTGATATGTTGGTATCTACACCCGATCGTCACTTAGTATTTTTTGGTACAGAAACAACTATAGGAACTAAATCTACACAAGACGAAATGTTTATAAGATTTTCTTCTCAAGAAGACATTACAGATTATACACCTACAGCAACCAACAGTGCGGGTACACAAAGACTGGCCGACGGATCACGGATCGTTGGTGCGTTAAGAGGTAGAAATGCAATTTACGTTTGGACTGACACTGCATTATTTATTATGCGATTTGTTGGTGCACCTTTTACATTTGCTTTTGAACAAGTTGGTACTAACTGTGGATTAATTGGCAAGAACGCTTGCGTTGAAGTTGACGGTACAGCATATTGGATGTCAGAAAATGGTTTCTTTAGGTATGGTGGACAGTTAGAATCATTACCATGTTTAGTAGAAGATTTTGTTTACGATGATATTAATACAATTCCAAAACAACATATTAATGCAGGCCTTAATAATTTGTTTGGTGAGATAAGTTGGTTTTATCCTAACTCAGGATCTAACACAGTTAACAGAGTTGTAACATACAACTACATTGATTCATCACCACAAAGACCTATATGGACAACAGGCACATTAGACAGAACAGCTTGGTCTGATTCTGCAGTGTTTGGTAAACCTCATGCATCACAATATGTATCAGACGATAATGGTACATCTGGCTCAGCAACTTACGTGCAGGGTAATACAGATGGCACATCAATATATTATGAACATGAAACAGGGTTAGATCAAATTAAAGAAGGAGCAACGTCTGCTATTACAGCTTCAATTGAATCTGGAGATTTTGACATAGGGTTAACTCAAGATGGTGGCGCATCATTAAAAGGTGATGGTGAATTTATGATGAAAATTAGAAGAGTATTACCAGACTTTTTAGCACAAACAGGTGATACTAGAATTACTTTAAATTTAAGAGATTTTCCAAATGACACACAAGCAAGTTCTACATTAGGTCCATTTACAATAAGTAGTGGTACACAAAAAATAGATACACGTGCACGTGCTAGATCTATATCTTTAAAAGTTGATAACACAAGCACAAGTCAATTTTGGAAACTAGGCACATTTAGATTAGACATACAACCGGATGGTAGAAGATAATGGAAAACGAATTTGATTTTTTTAATCAATTAAGTCTTAGTGATTTAGACAGAAGTAGATTAGGTGGTTATGGAACATTTGATTACACTGCACCTATTGCAAATATAAATACAGCTTCTAATACAAATCTTAATACGGGCATACAAAGTATTGCACCAATAAACATGATTCCTGCACCAATAGAACCTTTTACAGATCTAGGTGGTGAAGGTGGTAATAATTTTACTCCAAATTATCAAACTTATGGAAAAGAATATACAGGTATGACAATGCCAGATGGAACTCCAATAGGAAGTATGACACAACAAGAAAAAATAGGAATTTTAGACGCTTTACAAAATGTAGATTATAAAACAGCAATGACAAATTATTTAACAAATCCTGCTACATATCTATCTATGATAAACCCTATTGCAGGAATTGGTTATAAAATTGTTAAAGCTAAAAAAGAAGAACAAGAAAGAATAGAAAAACAAGCTATAGAAAAAGCTAGAAAAGAAAAAGAAATGCAAGATATAATTAAAGCTGCAGAAAAAGAAGCTGAAGATTTAGCAAATGCAACAAGAATTGGAAGAAGGCCAACAGCTCCTCCACAAGGAGGAGGTGGGAGAGATCAAGGTGTGTCTGATTCAGGAGGAGTAGGTGGTGGTTATTCTTATGATAGCGGTGGAAGACAAGGTTATGGTTATGGTCTTAAAGATGGTGGTAGAATTAGTTATGGTAAAGGAGGCATAGTTACTTTATAATGGCTAGAATTACACAGGTACTCACACACCCGGATAAAGAATACAAACAATCTGTAGCAGAGTCTTTAAATAGAGATTTATCTGCTGTAATACAAAAATTAAATTCAACATATCAAGAGGATTTAAAGGATGAAATAGAAGCCTTTAATTATTTTATAAACTAATGGCTAATTCATTTGTAAATAAAAAAGTAGATTTAACTACAACAAGTGTTACAACACTATACACGGTGCCATCAGCTACAACTGCTGTAATAAAATCTATATTAGTGTCAGAAGATTCAGGTAATGCAGATACAATAACAGTAACAATTACAGACACTAGTTCTAACATATTTAGCTTGTTTAAGACTAAATCAATATCTGCTAATGGGACCACGGAACTATTGACTGGACCTTTGGTAGTAGAAGAAAGTGAAGTAGTAAAAGTCACAGCTGCTACGGCTAATAGACTACATGTGGTATTATCAGCGTTAGAAATTAAACCAAGAGAAGTAACATCATAGGTTGATTTATGATTATAAACAAAGTATTATTAACAACTCAGGTTAAATTCCTGCCTCTAACAAATCAATATAAAAAATTATGATAGATCAAGAAGGAATTAAATCGCTAGAAAAAGGTGCAAGCAATATCAGACTTACTGGTAATGAAGGTGAAAGCTCACCAATACAAGAACAACTAAAAAAAAATATGTCAGAAAGTTTTCCTATGAGAGAATATATGGAAGAATTTGAAAGAGTTTTTCCTGATATGATACCATTAAGAGGGACTGAAGAATATAATGATGCTTTAGAAGATTATTTTAGAGGTCTTGTAAAAGGACCTGTATTACCAAGTGATGAAGATCCAATTAATCCTTTTGGTCCAAGACCTATAGGACCACCATTACCTGACAGACAGATGGCTGCATTCGGTGGTATCATGGGCCTTGATCAAAGAAAACAATATGGCATAGGTAGTAGTCTTAAAAAAGCATTAAGAAAAGTTACAAGACCATTTACTAAAGTTGCACAAAAAATAGTTCCTAAAGAAGCAGCAGGTATTTTAAGAATGGCTGCACCTTTTATGGGACCGATTGCAGGGCCATTAGCATATCTTGGAGGAACAGCAAAACAAAGAGGTAGAATTAGTCCTTTAGATTTAGCATTAACTCTTGCACCAACTGTTGGAAGAATGAAATTACCAATGTCTGGAAGATTTTCAAAATTAGTTCCTGAAGGTTTACGAGGAGATACTGTTAGAGAAGCTTTAGGAAAAACTCCTTTACCATTTTCAGATAAAAATTTAGGTGAATTTTTAGTTGGTGAAGAAGCAGGAACACGAAAAATAATAGGTAGACAAGATAAATATGGAATACCAAATTATAAATCAAAAAGTGAAATGGAAGCATTTTATGAAACTCTTTCACCTGCAGAACAAGCAAGATTCGATCGTTTAAATCAAGATATTTACGGTGATTTTTTTCCTGGTGAAGGTGGAATAGATGATTTTACAGACTTTGAAAGTCCAGAAAAATTTAGAGAATATGAAAGGTTTTTAGAAAAACCTACTATGCCTAGTACAATATATAAACCTGAAAAAACAGGTCTTTTTGGTAAAGCTGGAGAAATGTTTAAATTTGGTAAAGAAGGTGGACCAGGTATTTTAGAGACTAAAGTAGGTCAAAGTTTGTTTGGTAGTAAACAAGAAGATGGAACTTTTAAACCAAGTATATTAAAACTTGGATCATGGGGTATTGGTATTGCATCAAACATAAAAGCAAAAAAATACAAAGATGAAATGGAAGCAGCAGACGCAGCAGAAGATGCATTGTTAGCAGAAAATGCAGCAGCATCAGAAGTAGATATACAAACAGCAAGAGATTGGGCTAAGGAAACATTTAGTAAATTAACAATAGCTGACTTTGCTGTAGGTGGTAGAATAGGTTTTGAAAGTGGTACTGGTCCAAAAGGAATAATGAGTGAATTACCTTCTAAGCCAGGGGCTGGTTTAGGTAGGCTTTTAGGTTCTGGTAAAAGTGATAGTTATCTAAAAGTAATAACAATGGATGAAGAACCAAAAAATACTATGGGTGATATAAAGATAATAATGGGTGATCCAGATAGAGGTAATTCATTTCCTCTTAAAATAGATGATAATACATTTTTTTTTAATGGTAGATTTTTTAATTCAGAAGAAGAGCTTAATGAATACATGTTGCAGATGATGCCATTTAAAGCTAACGGTGGTAGAATAAATAAAAATATGGGTGGAGAATTTAACATGCCTCCAGCTGGTTTATCATCATTACAAACACAAGCATCAGATGTTACACCTCCAGGAATGGAACTTGACTTACGTGGTGGAGGGTTTATACCTATAGGAAAAGCGGAAAAAGCTGACGACGTCCCAGCAAGAGTCAGCAAAAATGAATTCGTGTTTACAGCAGACGCTGTAAAAGCTGCAGGCGGTGGAAGTGTAAACCAAGGCGCTAAAAGAATGTACGACACAATGAAAAGATTGGAATCACAGGTAGCATAATGGCTGAAACTATAACTAATATAACACAACCGGCACCGATATTTGAAGAAGGTGCAAAAAAATATTTAGAACTTTTAACTGGTCAAACAACAGCCGCTGGTGCATTAAAACCATTAGGCGCAACACCTGTTACAAGAGCAGAAGGTTTTGCTCCAGGAGTCGCACAACAAAATGCATTAGCACAAGCAGCACAACAACAAGCAGCAACACAAGCAGGGCTTGGAACTTTAGCATTTGACCCAACAACAGGTGCAATTACTGGCACAACAGGTGCAACGGGTATTGGTGGCTTTCAACAATTTTTAGATCCAGCAGCAGCACAAGCAACAGCAGCAGGAACAACTTTAGGAAATGTTAGAGGTCAATTAACAGGAGCTGCAACAGCAGCAGGATTAGCTCAACCCTTATTAACACAAGCTGGAACAGATATTGGAACAGCAGCAACAACATTAGGTGGTGTATCACCATTTATATCTGCAGCACAAACAGGATTAGGAGCAGCGGGAACAACTTTAGGAGGAGCAGCAGCACCTTTGACTGCAGCATCAGGATTAACAGGACCAATGACCACGGCTCAAAGACAAGCTTACGAAAGTCCATATCAAGCAGCTGTTAGACAAGCAACTTTAGATGAATATGATGCACAAGCTGCAGCACAAAGATCAGCTATTACACAACAAGCAGGATTAGGCACAGTAGGTAATTTAGATTCAGGTAGATTTGGTGTGCAACTTGGATCGTTTGATGCACAAAGACAGCGAGATAGAGCTTTAATAGATGCACAATTAAATCAACAAGCTTTTGGTCAAGCAGAAGCTGCAAGACAACAAGATCTTGCAAATCAATTAGGTTTATCTGGTGCACAACAACAATTAGCTAGCTCACAAGCAGGACTTGCTGGACAACAGTTAGGTTTAGGAACAGCAACTTCAACACTAGCCAGTCAACAAGCAGGACTAGGCAGTCAAAGACAACAGTTAGCAACAGCACAACAACAATTAGCTGGAACTGGTTTAGGTTTAGGAACTGCAGAACAACAACTTGCACAACAACAATTAGGTTTAGGTCAATACTATGGTAATCTTGCACAACTACAACCAGCATTAGCAGGTCAACAACTTGCAATTGGTCAAGGATTATCAGGTGGAGATTTACAATACAGACAAGCAGTAGAAGACGCTGCAAGACAAGCAGAACAAATGAGACAGATGGAACCTCTACAAAGACTAGACAGATTTGGTCAAGGATTAACAGGTGTCATGGGTGGACTAGGTTCTGTTCAAACACAAACTGGACCATCAGCAGCAGCTCCAAGTCCTTTTGGTAGCGCAATACAATCAGGTATTGGTGCATTTGGTTTAGGTAAACTATTTGGGTTAGGTTAATGGATTACAAAGTAATGAAAAGACCAATGTTTAGAAAAGGCGGACCAACGTCTGCCGGCACTGGTATTACATCTGGGTTAGACACACCAAGACAAAATTTTAAATTTGGTACATTTACTGAAGCTGTACAAGCTATTCCAGAAGCATTTGAAAGAACAAGAACAGGACTACAAAATCAACAATCAGCTTTAGGACCTCTAGCAGTGTATCAAGCATTATCTGGAGGAGCATTAGAAGGTGTTCAGGATTTTGGTGATCTTGCTATGGCGTTTGGTAACCCTGCAGTATTACAAGCTGTAGGAAGTGGTATGGTATCTAAAAATAAATTAGATACACAAATAGATGCATTAGATTTAAAAGAAGCAACTACAATGGCAACATTATTAAAACCTAAAAAAACAGGTGATAATCAAGCTGTTTATGATAAAAAAGTTTCAAGATTAAATGAACTTGAAAATATTATTGAAAATTTAGATGCACAAGCTAAAACATTAAATCCTAATGATCCTGATTATGCAGAAAAAATTCAACAAAATAGAAAAGAAAAAAGAAGAGCTACAACTGAAATAACAACTACTATTTCTTCAAACTATTTAACAGATGAAAAATTAATAAGAAGAATAGAATCAGATTATTTTAGAGAAAACGGAACATATCCGAGCCCTGAAAAAGTTGCAAAAGAACTTGCAAAAGCAAAAGCTAGATATGCAATAGCCGGTCTTGCAGAAGGTGGGAGAATAGATAAACAAATGGGTGGTGGATTTGACATGGGACAGCCACAACAAACTATGGCACAACCACAAAAAACTATGGCACAACCACAAGGTGAAGATCCATTTACAATTTTAAGACAAAGATTACCTAAAGAAATACCTGATGAGGTAGTATCTCTTATTGCATATAACAAAAAAGCTTTTGCTGATTTTGCTAACATACAAGATCAAGACGATGTTGATCTATTTAATCAAAAATATAACGTACAGCTGGTCGTAGATTTGGCCTCTAGATAAGGAGGAAAATGGCTGATAACGTATTTACAAGACTAAAAGATAAGTTTCAAGAAACAGATTTATATAAATCTATTTACGAAGCAACTGAAGGTGGTGATAACTATTATAACGATAGTAAAAAAACACCTAACGCTGTGTTATCAGACGCTGATTTAAGTTTTGTAGAAGAACTTCCTAAAGAAGTACAATTAGATATTGATCGTTATCTTAGTATATTTAGAAACGATCCAACTCCTGTTTATAATTACATTGCAGATATAAAAGAAAAAGGCACATCAAATTTATTAGAAAATAGAGATTATGTTAAAGAATTTGCAACCGATAAATTTGATAAGATGCGTTACAATGATTATAGATATCTTGGTAAAGCAACGTACGATTTACAATTTAACAAAGGATCAGAAGGAGCTAAAGAATTTAAAAAAGCTATATTAGATACAACAGCAGTAGATACTGCTGCAGGTATTGGTCATGGTTTATATCAAACGGCACGTGGTACAAGTGAACTTCTTGCATCATTATCTGATTTATATCTAGACACAAATTATTTAAAAACAGTAGAAGAAGTATTACCGCAAATAGATTTATCAGAATTATTAGAAAGACCTGAACCTGCCTACGCACAGTTTGTATCACTACTAACACAGTATGGTACACCTGTTGGTATTGCACAAAAAATTGTAAAAAAAGTATTAGGTAAAGCAACTAAAACAAAGTTAGCAGAAAAAGCATTAAAAAGCGCGGCAGCTACATCTAGTGTTGGTAAAGGTGTAACTAACGCTGCTAAATTTGGTGGTTATTGGGCGTTGCCTGTTGGTGTTAGTGATGCAATTGTTTCTGCATCCGGACAAGAAACACTTGGTGGCATATTTGGTAAAACAGAAGCAGAAGGTGGTAATTGGTTACAGCAGTCAATGCTTGCAACAGAACCAGAATCTTTAGAAGGATTAGATGGTAAAGAAAAAGCTGCTGCAATACTTAGAAACAAATTAAAGTTTGGTATAGAAGGTGCAACTTTTATGGGTGCATTAAAATTAGTTGGACCTACATTAAAATTTGGTGCAACAGGTACAAGTGTTATATTAAACAATGCCGTTGGACCAGTGTTAACTGGCGCTAGTAAAGTTGTTGGCAGTAAACCGGTAATGACAGCATTACAAAAAACAAATAAAGCTATTGATGCGGGGTTAGAAAAAGCAGGTATACCAGATTTTAGTTTATGGAAATTTTCTTCAGCAAGAGATTACAGTGGTATGTCTAGTGTAATGCCTTCTATTAGAAGTGCATTAGAAAGTACGTTATCTAAAATAATGTCTGGTGGTAAATTTGGACCACAAGCATCATCAGAATTAAAAAAAATAGATCAATTAAATAGATCTGTTAAAAAAGAATTTGATATATTTGCAAAAGATTTAGACAGAGAAATGTATAAAATGGCTAAAGTTGGTTTTAGTGATATTTTTATGGGCAGTGAAACTGCGGCCGGCGCGTTAAAACATTGGAATGATGTTTTAAAATATATGAGAGGTGAGGTAAAATTAAATTCTTTACCTAATCCATTACAAGATTCAGCGTTTATTATTAGAGATTTAATTGATGACCAAATGAAAGTGTTACAACCTATTTTAAAAGACTCTAATGTTAAAGAAGATCTTATTAAAAACATGGGTAAATATCTACACACAAGTTATGAAATATTTAAAAATTCTAAATTTACAGCAGCAAAACCAGTGTATGATAAAGCAGTAAATTATTTTGCAAGACTTATGAAAGAAATGCCTGATTATAAAAATATGAATAAAAAACAATTAAACATTCAAGCAAGACTTGCTGTAGAAAATATAATGACTATTGGTAGAAGTGAGGCAACAACTGCTAATCAAAGATTAAAAGCAATTGTAAATTTTGCTGAAGGTTTTGTTCCTAAAAATACATTTAAAAAATTTTATTCTAATGAAAGATTATTACCTGATGAAATAGCAGATCTATTAGGTGCAACTAAAGATCCTAAAAAAATTATATTAGATACAATTGTAGAAAATGCACACGTTGCAAATTCTTATAAGTCATACAAAGAAATGGCTAACTTTGGTAATGGTAATTTATTTTTTAAAAACGATTTAGAATACGGACAGTTTATTGCAAAAAATAATGTTGTAAACCCTAGAGGTTTAGTTCCTGTAAAAATTAAACCAGGTTATCACATAGATATGCAAAGTTTGTTTAAAAATAAAGACGGCACAATGATGAAAACATTACCAGAAATTTCTAAAGCTATGTCAGATACTACACTAATGATGGATACATTATTAAAATTACCAATGATGAAATCTATGTTAGCTATGAAAGCAGCAGTACAAATGAATAAAACTGTATTAAGTTTACAGACACAAATGCGTAATATTACAACAGCTGCTATGTTTGCAACTGCAAATGGACACATTGGTGTTGGCGCTAGTGTCATGGATAATTTTAGAATGTTTACTGATGATTTACTTGGTAAAACAAGAAGTCCTCAAGAGTTAAGAAAAAAATTAAAAGAAGCAATGGATAACGGTGCATTAGATTCATCTACAGTTGCTCAAGAATTAGAACAAATTATACCTGAACTTATGGGTTCTGGTGTTATAGGCGGTAAAACTGTATTTAGTGGTAGAACCTCTGATCAACTTTTTGAAAAATTATTTACTAAAAAAGGAATGCTTGGAAGAGCAGTTACTAAAACTATTGAAGGTTATCAAATGGGAGATAACTTATGGAAGTTTTATGGTTTTCAATTTAGTAAATCACAATTACTTCCTGCGTTTAAAAACATGGACGACGTTAAAGATTATTTTAGATTAGTTGAAGGTTATGAATTTAGACCTATTAAACCAGATGGTACTAAAAAAACTTTGTCAGATGCAATAAGTGAAGCTGCAGGATTAGATGTAAAAAATACTTATCCAAACTATTCTATGATTCCAACGTTTGTACAAAACGTACGTAAATTTCCTTTATTAGGTAATTTCGTTGCCTTTCAATCAGAAATGTATCGTAATTCTTTTCAAATATTTAGAAGAGGACAAAGAATGTTAAGGTCTAATAACCCTTACGTTAGGCAAATAGGTGCTAGAAAACTTATAGGTTTTGGCACAACAGTATTTGTTGCACCAGCTGTTGTGTTAGATACAGCTAAAACAGTTACAGGTATAACAGACGAAATGTACCAAGCATACAAGGATAGTTTTGCAGCTGATTATGAAAAAGCAAAAGATATGGTGCCTATTAGTAAACAAAATAAAGATCACTCTTGGAAAGCAAATGATCTTGGAACATTAATTCCTTATGCACCATTACTTGAACCATTTAAAGCAGCTATGCAAACACTTGCTGAAGGAAAAAATGCAGATCAAAACACATTAGATTTAATGGTTAAAACAGTAGCATCTAGTATTGAATCTTCACTATCAACTTTTTTAAGTCCATCAATTATGGCAGAAACAATGGCAGAATTAATACCAGATAGAAACGGTATTATGAGAACTAAATCTGGTGGTCAAATTGCAGATATAAAAAACGATCCTGATTGGATTAATAAAATGATGTACCATTCATACAAGAAACTTGGACCAACAACACTTGTAAGTGCTGAAAGAATTATGATGGCTATTGGTAAAGACCTTACAAAATCTGCACAACAATACGATTTATTTGATGAAGTTGTAAAAAATTTAACTGGTTTTGGTGTAAGAAAACAAGACCCTGCACAAGCTATGAGATTTAAAATGGGTCAATATGCTGGGGAAATTTTAAGAGCAAGAAATGCATGGACGTTAGATATTGTTAATGCAGGTAATTTACAAAAAGATATTGAAGCAATAGCAGCTGGTAACAAACCATTTACAATTGCAAATGAATTTGAAAATTTACAATCTAACAATTATCGTGTTATGTCTAATTTATATAAAGACGTTAAAAATTTAAGAATATTAAATTTTAGTGAAAAAGAAATTAAAGATATTATTAAAGCAAGAAGAGCTGTGTCAAAAGATGATTTAAATGCTTTAATGTTAGGATTTTTTAATTCAGAAGATTATATTAATACTTTAAAAAATAAAAAAGGTGGATTAAGTTCTGCTATAAATAACTTAAATAGAACTCTTAAAACATTTTATACAGCAAACGATTTGGTTGACAAAGATGCATTAAGAAATATTAAAAATAAATATGATAATATACCATTAGGTTTAAGTGATGCAGACAGAGAAAAATATTTAAGACAACCTCAAGAATTTAAATTAGAGGAAAGAGAAAAATTAATTGAAGATAGACAAAAAATTTTAGAAGAACAAGATGAGTATAATCAAAAAATGTTAGAAGAAAGAGAAGAAAAAAAAGAAAAATTTTTAGAAGAACAAGAATTAAAAAATAAATCATCACAATTACCTGCGTCAATGACGTTACCAGACCTTGACAATACTACTTTGGCAAGCATGTCAACAGGAATCGGAACTATAATTAATCCAACAACAGACTTGACAAGCACGGAGAGTGCACTACTATCACCAATGGAGCAAGAAATTGCTAGGAGAACTTAATGGCTAAAAATGCGTTACAAAAAATAGAGGAACATGAAAAACTTTGCAGAATAATGCAAAAACAAACTCATGACAAAATTAATAAAATAGAAAATCAAATAAGTAGATTAGAAAAAATTGTATTAGTATCTGCCGGTATGTTAATTATGGGTATGGCTAATATGATTTTTATGTTAATAACAAACACTCAATAAAAATTTTTATGCAACTTTCAAAACACTTTAGTTTAAAAGAAATGACCAAATCAATGACTGCTCAACGTAGGGGAATTGATAACACACCAGGATCAGGTGAAATTAAAAGTTTAGGTGACCTATGTTATGAGGTGCTTGAACCTTTACGTGCATGGGCAGACAAACCTGTGACCATAACCAGCGGCTACCGGAGTGAAGCGTTATGTGAAGCGATCGGCAGCAAAAAGACTTCGCAGCACGCGAAGGGCCAGGCGGTCGACCTAGAAATCTTTGGCGTGCCCAACATTAAGACAGCTTACTGGCTACAAAATAACGTGGACTTTGATCAATTGATTATGGAGTACTACGATAAAGACGACCCCGCAGGTGGATGGGTCCACATATCTTATCACGAATCAGATTCAAATAGAAAACAAGTTCTTACTTTCGACGGGAAAAAATACACTGAAGGTCTTCCAGATATGGAATGGAAAGACGGCAAAGTCGTAGGTTAAAAATTTGCGCGCGCTACGCGTATAGTCCTACTAAATCCATGATTTAAGTTGTTCACCCAATACTTCAGAAGCTATATTTATTTTTTTTCTTAATGCTTTAACTATTTTTTCATCAACAGTGTCTTCAGCATTTATATCTACATAAGTTACAGGTTTTTTTTGTCCAACACGATGTGCTCTATCTTCTGATTGTAAACGTTTTTCTAGGTCATATCCATTAGAATAGTAAATTACGGTGTTTGCAGCCGTCAAAGTTATGCCATAGCCGCCCGTAGAGGGCGTTCCAATAAAAAATCGACACTTAGGGTCCTCTTGAAAACGCTTAATATTGTTTTGTCTGTCTTCTTTTGGTGTAAGTCCATAATAGTCAACAAAAGATCCTGGACCATATTCATTATTAATAGCCTCTATAATTTTATTAATATCATATTGATAATGGGCCCAAATAATAGCTTTACCTTCAATTTCTTCTAACGCATTCATTAGTTCGTCAACTCTGTTGTTTTTAATAGCTTGTGTAGTGCCATTATCATCTGTAAAATGACCACAAGTTATTTGTTGTAATCTCATTAATTGAGTTAATGAATTTTTTGTACTAGATACTTTACCTTGTAGTATTGCTAAAGCTTGTTTTTTCATTTGTTCATACAATTTAAATTGATCAGGTGTTAACTGTATTTGACGTTTAATAAATATTTTGTCTGGTAAATCTAAACAGTCTTCTTTTAATACACGATAAGAAAAATTTTTAAGAGTGTCAGACAATTCATCTAAATGTCTAAACTTATCTACCACTTGTATAGACCTACCATGTGCATGCATAGTTTTCATTTCTGCATACCTATTTCTAAATGCATAATAAGAAGAAAAATCTAAAAGATAAGAATCTAAAAACTCACATTGACTATACAAATCTAATGGATTTTTAGTAACAGGAGAACCTGTCATAATACGTCTGTATTTAGCTTGTTTTGCTAAAGCCACAATATTTTTTGTACGTTTAGCACTAGGATTTTTTATTGTAGTAGACTCGTCAATGGCCATTAATGTATTGTGTGATCGTAAAAATTTTTCTGCAAATTTTTTACCTTTTTCTGTGCTAAAAGCTTCAACATTCATAATTAAAATATGTAAAGCTGTTTCTACTTCAAACAAAGTTTCTAGTTTTTGTTGTTGTTTTTTGTTTATATTTGGCTGCCACAATACAGTCACATTTTCTATATGACTTGGTAAATGTGTAGGTAATTCGTTGCTATACCAAGTACCAACAACACCTTTAGGTGCTACAATTAATGCGCCATCTACTTTACCTTTATCGTAAAGCATAGACATATTATCTATTAATACTTTTGTTTTACCCGTACCCATTTCCATAAAATACGCATAAGTTTCTTTGTTCCATGACTTTTCTAAAGCAGTCATTTGATGCTTGTATGGTTTTGTTTTAAATTTATAGTTCATAGTTTTTCTT
>Ga0209992_10001865_pt1 | contig 20704 bp, 17 predicted proteins | sample 2SBtaG_2_FD_182564 | JGI IMG/M metagenome (GOLD analysis project Ga0209992, IMG submission 182564) | Deep subsurface microbial communities from Kolumbo volcano to uncover new lineages of life (NeLLi) - 2SBTROV12_ACTIVE470 metaG (SPAdes)... | ecosystem: Environmental > Aquatic > Marine >... | reverse complement strand
GGGTTGACAGTCTAATAAGTAAAAATACAGTTAGACATAAAATTCGATTTGATTCTTTAAAAAAAGCATATTATTTTTCAGAGTTAGGAAAAAATGTTCGCAGAAAGGTAATCACGCGCAAAACTTTAAGATACAAAAAACTAATGCTGACCTTAAAGGATATTCCCATAGCACCTGTTTTTCGTTTGGATCCAAGAGAAAAATACTATGTCCGGGTGAAAGCAGATCTGGAAACAGACCGCTTCTGGTTCCCCTTCAATTACATTTTCTTTTTCGTTCCCTTTAGTGACCGCGAGACTTCTTGGGCGCAAACCTCCTCCTTGTCCATTGATCCGGGCTTAGAGCTTAGAAGACAAACCGCGAAGTCCAGGACGAGAAAAGGAAAGGTGCCTAGAGATGTCATCCGATCTTTCAACCAGTAGTCCTCCTCTTTACAAACCCCCATCAGAAGAACAGTTAAGAGAAAAACGTAAGCGAACAACTTACACCATATTTGGAGTAATAGTAGCGCTCATCGTTTTAACCTTGATCGAGAGCTATTTTCTTCAGGCTGAAGCTAGCTCATCAATCGCTAATAATATTCTGATTTTAGTAGTATTTAATATTATTATAATTCTTCTTTTTGTTCTTATTATTCTTATTACTCGGAATCTTGTAAAGGTTTATAACGAACGAAAAAGTAAAATTATTGGGTCAAAATTCCAAACCAAACTTGTCATTGCATTTTTAATCCTTGCCTTAGTTCCAACCATCTTATTATTCATGGTTGCCAGTAAATTATTCACCTTTAGTATAGGGAGCTGGTTCAACCTGAGAACCGAACAAACTTTACAGTATTCCATGGACATTGCACGGAATTATTATTCTGAATTTGAAAATAGAGCCGTTTCAAAAACAAAAAATATAGAACATTTTATAAAAAGTAGAGACCTATATCTGAAAGAAAATCGCCAACATCTGCAAACTTTAATTCAAAACAAAGTCGCAGAGTATAATCTTGCAGGAATCATTATTTATGACAATAATTTAAAGGAAATAGCATCAAAGATAGACTCCTCTCTACTCTCCCATTCCTCTAAAATTAACTATAAAAATTTGATCCAAAAAAGTATTGATGGAGAAAAAGTAACAGAGATTTATATGACACAGAAAGAAAGATTCATGGTGATTGCCGTTCCTCTTACACAAATTGTGAACAAGGAAGTTACCATTTGGGGTTACATTCTCACTTTAACTTCTGTAAATAAAAACTCATTAAGCCATGTCGAAACCATAAAAAAAATCTATGAGGATTATAAACAACAAAGTTTTCTAAAAATTCCTGTAAGTGCAAATTACTATACTACCTTCCTATTGATATCATTATTAATATTATTTTCAGCAATCTGGCTTGGATTTTATATGGCTAGGGGGATTACTATTCCTATTCAACAATTAGCTGAAGGGACTCGACGCATCGCAGAGGGGGATTTAAATTTCAAAATTGGAGTCCGGGCCACTGATGAAATAGCTCTTCTTGTAAATTCTTTTAACACCATGACTGAAGAACTAAATGGTAGCAGAGTTAACATACAGCAAGCCAATGAAACCCTAAAGAAAACGAATATCGAACTGGATCGCAGAAGAAATTATATAGAAACGATCCTGGAAAATATTGGTGCCGGGGTTATTTCTATAGATAAAAAAGGCCGAATTACAACATTTAACAAGGCCGCAGAAAGTATTCTACATTTACATAACGAGAACATATTTGGCTTAAATTATAAGGATGCGTTTGATTACTCCTATCATGAACCTATCAGGAACTTGATTCAAAAGATGAATACCCAGAATCAAAATTCTATTGAAGAACGAATTGACCTTCGTGTGGGAGATAACAATGTTACTCTTCTTTTCAACATTCAGGTGTTAGCTGGCATATCAAAAAAATACAGAGGCATGGTCATAGTATTTGAGGACCTAACACATTTATTCAAAGCCCAAAAAGTAGCGGCATGGAAGGAAGTTGCTCAAGGAATTGCGCACGAAATAAAAAATCCCCTAACCCCTATACAGCTAAATACCCAACGGTTGAAGAAAAAGTATTACGAAAATCGTGAAGACTTTGCACGGGTTTTTGATGAAAGCATAAATATTATTTCTCAGGAAGTCGAAGGCATGAAAGAACTCTTAAATGAATTCATAAGATTCTCTAGAATGCCCACCCCGAATCCAAAATTAACCTCCTTACACAAAATTATCGATGACATTCTTATTTCATATTCCGAACACGAAAAAAATATTCAAATAAAGAAGAGTTTTGATCCTAATTTATTACAATTGTTCATTGATCCGGAACAAATCCGTCGTGTCCTTATAAATCTTTTTGAAAATGCTACTGACGCAATTGATGAAGGTGGAACTATTCAAATTCATACAAAAATTATCGATGAAAAAAATTTAATTCGAATCGAGTTTTCTGACAATGGAGCAGGTATTTCATCTGCAGACCGAGAAAAGTTATTCCTACCCCATTTTACTACCAAAAAAAGAGGCACCGGACTGGGTCTGGCCATTGTCAATAGAATTATATTTGATCATAACGGGACCATTAAATTCCAAGACAACTATCCCAAAGGCACCTCCTTTATTATTGATCTTCCCTATTCACAATCTACCCTGGAAGTCAAAAAATCAATACCCAAAACTTTTTTTGATATGTCTTAATTCAAAGCATTCGCTTTCATTCAATTGGTAAATATTTTACAATATGAGTATATAATCCTTTTTTGAGCTACATCATGATCCGAAATTTTAATATTAAGTTGGAAGATAACTTATACCAACAATTGAAGGAACTCTGTAAGGGTGAAGAAAGTGCTATGCGAGAATACATCCTTCAAACTCTAAAAGAAAAATTGAACCAAAATGACCTTAATAAGTTATCCAAAGACAAAAAAAGCCTGGAAAGTTATTTAAACAAAGGGCAAGGCGGAAGCCGAAACTATGGTGTTAAGGGACAGGGCTGGTGAATTTGAATAATTTTTCTTTCTCCCTAATCCCGATTTACTTCAACATCAAACCCTATTGAGAATTAAATATGGCTACTAGATTTATTGATAACGAAAACGGAACTATTACCGATAACGAGTTGAATTTAATTTGGAGAAAAACAGATTCATTTCAAGATACGCAGAAATGGATGAACTGGTTTAAAGGTCAAGATTACGTAGAAATCGCTAACTTGGAGAGGCTGACGGGATATGATAGTTGGCGTTACCCCACACAAGAAGAAGCATGGTCGCTTTTTGATCTTAAATTTAAAAATACTGATAAATATGGGGATGAAATTTATCTGCCTTCTATTTTTGAATCAGGAAGTGCGGGCACAACCTGGACAAATGAAGAAAAAGATTCATCAGCCCTTGTTGTTCAATATGAGGATGGAATGAAAGTATGGCCGTCAAAATATGCTCATTTGAATATGGCTTATCGAATGGTCCAAGAAATTGACTAGGGATTAATTTAGGCTTTGAAATTCAGAACGCAAAGGATAAATTGTTCTTATTCCGGGCTTTTTGAGGCCATCGTAGTTAAACCCTGCTGGAATAACGAATCGAATCTTTGCTGTTTTTGTGTTTAATCTTTTAAAATCAATCGGGTGCACCCGCTGAGCCCCAAGCTCTAAAGTTAATGGTTGCCCAAACGGAAGACTCAAATTTCCTACTGCGGTCTCTCCAAGGTTAATTTTAATTGAACCGATATTTACTCCATCCCTTATGAAACTACCTTCAGCCAAATGTACATTACTCCCTTCGTGAAAAATTCTCCAAGTATACCTCGTATCAAATCCTCTGGCCTTTGATGTCAAAGATACAGGATCCAAAAATTGAATATGGGGCTGTCCTTTACTTTGATAAAAATATATGTTGCGCATTGACCATAATCCAAGCTGTTCTTCAAAGGATCGTCTGGCCGTCAAAGCGCATTGGCGATTTTTTAAGAGCATTTGCAAAGAAACACGCTTTTTACGTATAAGGTTTTTTCGAATTTTTAAGGCATTGGGTTCCACTAAATAACAGCTGGCTAGAGCAAACTTGGTATCTCGAACTGAATCGGGTGTATTCGAAATAATGTTCTGCATTTGCTGTGTTAATTCTTTTTCGATTTTCGGGCGGTAATCTCGTGCAACCTCTTTGGCAATTTCAATAACTTTGTCCCAGTTTTTATTTTCGATTGCCTGCCCGAAATCAGAGATCACTTTCCCCATCATTCCTAATTTTTCTTCAGGGAAATACAATTTGCCGCCAAATACTTTTTTCTTCAAAAATTGATATCTTTTGGGATGACTGAATTGAAAATAGGGATAATTGATATAGGCTGCTACTGAATTGGCAAAATCTTCTTGAGGGTTTTGTCTAGAATAGGTCGGTAATTGCCTTGACGAAACTGGAGCGTAATGAATTTCTTCAGAATCGTTTAAAGGGATAAATAAATAGTCATCTCCTGGCTTGGAATCCAATGCTGGAAGATGAGTTAATTTAAATTTTGTAGTTTCCAGCCACTCATCAGAAAAGGAGAGATAGCCATTAAACATGTCATAGATATGAGCCATTTCATGCTGAACTATGTTACTTAAAATTTTTTGGTCTTCATAAAATAATGAGGAATAAAACTCTATGCGTGGTTGCTGATTTCCCACCTCCACCTGGTAAGCCATCCTCGCATTTCTATATACCGTTTGAAAACTGGGGAAAGTGGCTGCCGGGATATCATCCACTGGCATTCCTTCTGGACCTCCACGAAATTTGCTGAGGTGATAAAACCCTTTAACCCCATTGATATTTAAAAATGTATCTGGAAGTTTAGAGAATGCGATGATCAGTTTCTTTATTTCCCAGGGTCTCCATTCGTGCTCCAGATCGATTAATTCATAACCAAACTGGGCATTAAAATCGGCTTTAAGCTGATTGATTTCTTCTCTATAATTTCCCGGGTGTTCGTAAACAGGGCGCTTTGACTCCTCAGCCCAAGATAGTCGGGTCGTCAGAGAAACTGTAAAAACAACCATTAAAATTGCGATCACAAACCTGTTTTGCATATAAAAATTCCTCTCAAATATATTTCTACTCTTCTATTATGCACAACTCTATTCGATCGATATTAAACTATGGTTAAATAACGATTAAATATTTTTAATTCGGGAAATAATCACCTTAATTAATAATCCAAAAAGGTTAACAAATCTGCTAGTTTTTAGCTATAGATGGTTTAAATATAATAAATCCAATACTTAAGTTGCTGGTGGTGGGCTAATTTTTTTAGTAGAATGCTCCCATATTTAATAATGCAATAATACATCTAATACAAATTTCTATAAAAATTAAAAAGAGGATTTTTAAATGGCAAAATTAGCTGGAAGTGATACAAAAATGATTAAATTGAACCCAGAATGGTCCGTTGAAAATGCGGCGACCACGCCTATAGAAAAAGAACTATCGATTGATGACTATAAGGGTAAAAGACTTATTATTACTCTACCGGGAGCTGGTGGTTTCTGTAATAAAGAATTTGATCTGGTTAAAGACAATGCTGATAAATTTAAAGCTGCCGGCGCCGATGAAGTTATTGTCGTTGTTGGAACAGATATTTTATCTAATGCAGGAAGAGGCTTGCCGAACCTACTTCAAGATATAAGTCAAGAATTTGGAAACGCAAACAAACTGACCCTTGAAGGTGTAAAAAGCCGCTATCTGAATCGTGCGGTTATCGCTGTAGATGAAAATGGAGAAGAGGTGGCCAGGGAAAATGCAGAATTATTAGGCTGTAGAACCATAGATGCTTTGTTGGATGTTGCTAAAAAAGCTTTTTCCTAAAATTGTTTGGTATTTAAACTTCCCCGACTAAAGTGTCAGGGAAGTTTAAATATCCACTGTCCCTACCCTTTTTTCAGCTTATTTTTTATCAAGAGATTTTAGAATAGATTTTAAATCCTGCTTTATATCTGTTTTCCATTTTTTGAAGCCTTCTCGGTCGAACGCTATATCCAGCTGTGTTTCTTTTTTCTTATTTTTTTTCATTTTTTCCCTAGCACCCGCAACCGTAAACTTTTCCGCATATAGCAATTGCTTGATCTCAAAAACCCGCTCGACATCCTTTTTTTGATATAAACGTTGACCGGACTTATTTTTTTTAGGTTTAAGAGACTCTATTTCTTCTTCCCAATACCTAAGAACATGTTGTTCTACTCCAGCAAGGTCCGCAACTTCGCCTATTTTAAAAAATAGTTTGTCAGGAATCGAAGGTGTTTTCATGTTTCTCCTGATTTGTAGAAGCTAGTAGCTGTTTGCTGGGTTTAAAAGTCAAAACAGTACGGGGATTTATTCGTATTGACTCTCCAGTCTTTGGATTTCGCGCATTGCGAGCATTTTTTCTTCTTAAAACAAAACTGGCAAACCTTGAAATACGAACATTTTCCCCTTGCGCTAGACGGCTCTTAATTTCTTCAAACAAAATATCTACAGCTTGAGCCGCTTCTTGCCGGGTAAACCCTACTTTTTCATAGACAAGATCAACGATATCCGCCTTGACAAGGGTACCATTCGAGTCTGCTTTGTTCAATGTGATCACCTCAAAATGAAGATCTAAAATTAACTTATAATTAGTGCAAGATCAATGTTTCTCTTCAAAGTTCTCATTCGCAGCATCAACAATTTTTTTCATAAGGTGATCAGGAACATCTTCATAGTGGTCGAACTCCATAACAAACATCCCTCTTCCACCTGTCAATGAGGTTAGATCCGCTGCATAATTCAAAACCTCTGCCATGGGAACAAGTGCACGAATCGTTTGTACTTCTTCTGCAGGCTCAATTCCTTGAATTTTTCCACGTTTAGCATTTAAATCGCCCATAACATCTCCCACCTGATCGTTAGGAACCACGATTTCCATATTCATAACTGGCTCAATGAGTATGGGTTTGCAATCAGGTATACCTTTTTTAAAACCTAGAGAACCCGCAATCTTAAAAGCCATTTCTGAAGAATCAACATTGTGGTATGAGCCATCATAAAGACTGATCTTTACGTCGACCATAGGGTAGTGCGCAATGATTCCCCCTGCCATTGCTTCCTGGATTCCTTTTTCAACAGCTGGTATATAAGTTTTTGGGATTGCTCCGCCCACAATCTTATTTTCAAAAATAAACCCTTCCCCTCTTTTCAATGGAGAAATTTCAATCCAAGTATCACCAAATTGGCCTTTTCCGCCAGTTTGTTTCTTATATTTTCCCTGAACCTTAGTAGTCTTCTTTATGGCTTCACGGTAAGGAATTTGTGGCTCTTTAACATCCACTTCAACTCCAAATCTGACTTTTAATTTTTCAAGAGCAACATCAAAATGAACCTGCCCAAGACCTGATATCAATAATTCCCCAGTCTGCAAATTCCTTTCAACTTTTAGGGTAGAGTCTTCCTCAGTGAGTCTTTGCAGGGCTTGACTAATTTTTTCTTCATCTCCTCGGGTCTTAGGGATAAGCGCCCTTGAGAAAACAGGTACAGGAAAAAGGATAGGTGGAAAAACAATCTTCTCATTAGAATCTGAGAAAGTATCTCCTGTAACCGTTTGCTTGAGCTTTGCAACTGTACCAATTTCTCCTACTGGAACCTCCGAAACAGGAATCTGTGTCTTGCCCTGCAACATATAAAGTTGCCCAAACCGTTCTGAGATCCCCTTCGATGTATTGTATATGGAGGAGTCACTTTTAATAGTGCCAGAAAATGTTCTAAAGAGGGTTAATTTCCCAGCGTAGGGATCTGCAACGGTTTTAAAAACCAACGCAGAAGTACTTTCACTACTACTTGCAGATAGGTTGACCGCGGAACCATCATCTACTTTTTTTGCTGTCACAGGAGCACTGTTTGCAGGAGAAGGAAGATATTTAACAACAGCCTGTAGCAAAAGATCTACTCCTATGTTTTTTAAAGCAGAACCACACAAAACTGGGATCAATTCTCCATTCTGAATTCCCTCTTTAAATCCTCGAGAAAACTCTTCCTCAGCCAACTCACCATTTTCGAGGTATATTTCTATCAATTCATCATCAACTTCAGCCACAGCTTCCATCAACTCCGCATGACTAATTTCCATTTCATCTGAAATACCGGCAGGAACATCTTTAGGCTTTCCCTTACCATCACCTTCCTGATCATAGGAAAAAAATTTATTCTGAACTAGGTCGACAATACCTGAAAAATTTTCTTTCTCCCCTTGAGGAAGATGTATAAAAATAGGAGTTTTTTTGAATTTATTTTTAATAGCTTCTATCACTGGACCTGTATTGGCGCGCTCGTGATCCATTTTATTCAAAAAGATGATTCGCGGGAGATCTAATTCATCAGCCCATTTCCATATTTTTTCAGTATAAAATTGCACACCTTCGGTAGCACTTATTACAAATACTAACCCATCAATTACCCTTAAAGCCGCAGGGGTATCTCCAATGAAGTTGTTGCTCCCAGGAGTATCAAGAAGATTGATCTTTGTAGAATTGAACTCGAAAAATGCTACGGAGGAGTTTATTGAATGCCCGCGCTTAATTTCAGCCGGGTCATAATCCATTATCGAAGAGCTATCGCCAACCTTACCCAAACGTTCTGATACGCCCGTTAAATATAAAACTGACTCTGCTAAAGAAGTTTTACCTGATCCACCATGTCCCACAAAACCTATATTTCGGATATCCTGAAGTTTGTATTGTTTCATATTTCCTCGTTTGGTAAATGTTCCAACCTTTTCGTCAGGAATAAAAACACCACAAAAAATCTGAATCTAATAAGTTTAAGAACCTTAACCATTCCAAACTTCCAGGCAAAAGTCAAAGTTTTATGCGCTAGAGGAACATAAAAAAACTGATTAATTTTAGGGACTTAGGAAATTTTTCCGAGGAAGTGGATCCAAGAAATTGTAATCTATTGGCTTACATAATTAATTTAATTGAGTTTAAAGCAAATATTCCCAATTAAACCCGTATCTGGGAAAAGTCAGATTTCTTTACCCGAAAATAATCTCCAAAAGTTAGGAGCCCTCTTTTTTTCCAGATAAAATCAAACGAATCGGAGTACCAATCAAGCCAAATGATTTTCTAATACTGTTTATTAAATACCGACGGTAAGAAAAATGGATACCTTCAGGAAAATTTAAATAGCATTTTATAGTAGGAGGTTTATTTTTAATCTGTGTGGCATAAAACATTTTTAAGAATTTTCCGCGGTAACTACTCATGGGGTTTCGTTGAATTGCCTTTTCAAAACAATCATTCAAGGAACCAGTCGAAATTTTCCTAGAATATTCTGCAAACACTTTTTCCACTTCAGGCAAAATTTTATCCAAACGCATCCCAGATTTTGCAGATACCGTTAAAATGGGAGCAAAATCTAAGAACTTGAGTTTGTGGTGAACCCTTTCCTTAAAATTTTCAAAAGTGATTTCTTTTTCCCGCATCAAATCCCATTTGTTTCCAATAACGAGACAACCCTTTCCTCTTTCTAAGGCATAGCCAGCAATCGTAGCATCCTGATCTGTGACATTCTCCATTGCATCCAGCAATAAGATTGCCACATCACAGCGATCAAGGGCCTTTAGCGCCATGATCACGCTAAATTTATCTAAAATCTGTTTAGTTTTACCTTTTCTACGAATACCTGCTGTATCAACCAATACAAAGTCTTGGTCATTAGCCTTCAGCAATGTGTCAGTCGAATCCCGGGTTGTTCCTGGAATATTTGAAACAATACAGCGCTCAGAACCTAAAAGTTTATTTATTAAAGACGATTTCCCAACATTGGGTTTCCCAATTACTGCAATTCGTATCGCCTTGCTCTCTAACTCTGGTTCAATAATATCGGGAAGAAGAGTTGAAACCGCCTCGATTAATTCATAGAGCCCATGACCATGCTCTGCTGAAACTGGTAACATATTTTTTACACCCAATCCATTGAACTCAGGATGAATGTAATGTTGAGAAGGAGAATCTATTTTATTTATTGCAACCACAAAAGGTTTTCCAGATTTACGGATCTCGTCGACCATCTCTCTGTCATGAGGGGTAAGTCCTGCACGATTATCCACAACCACTATGACACAGTCCGCTTCATTTCTTGCCCATTTCCCCTGTTCAATAACCTGAAGTTCAATCGGGTTACTTTGATCAACATCGATTCCTCCAGTATCTACGATAATCGCAGATCGGTTTCCAAAATCGGCTGAACCATAAATTCGATCACGGGTGACTCCGGGAGTATCATTGACAATCGCAGATCGACTGTGAGTAAGTTTATTAAAAATGGTAGACTTGCCAACGTTTGCTCTACCAACGATAGCAATAATAGGAGATGACATTATGGGTTAGATGGATGAGCCCTTGTCCTGCAGGTATTTATGTATTCCTTCTGCAATAGAAGATGCTAGCCTATAAATATATTGAGGCTGCGAAAGCATTTTTGCTTCCTTCTGGTTGGTTAAAAAACCGACCTCAACGAGTATACTGGGCATATCGGCTCCATGAAGAACATAAAAAGGGCCTTCTTTAACACCAAGGTTTTTTAAATTACGATTTACCTTTTTAGAGGACCGGCAAAGGTTTTCTTGTACACGACTCGCCAACCTTGATGAATCATTAATCTTGGTGGTTGTGATTAAACTAGCAAGAATCTGTTGTACTCGATCATCCTTCACAGATTTTACTAACCCTCTATTTTCACGAGCTGCTGTTTCGAGAGCTTGCTTATTGTGTGACGTACCAAGAAAATAAGTCTCTATACCGTGAGCCGATTGTCTTTTTGCTGCATTAGCATGGATTGAAACAAAAAGATCTGCATTACGCTTATTAGAAATTTTACTTCTGTCTTTCAGAGAAATAAATGTATCGTCTTTCCTAGTCATAACCACGGAATACTTATATCGGTTTACAAGAATGGCTTTGACATGTTTGGCGATCTTTATATTCACATCCTTTTCCTTGATCCCCGAAACACTCTTAGCCCCATGATCTTTACCCCCATGACCGGCATCTACTACAATCAAAGGGGAATCAATTTGACTGTCTCTCGAACCTCTCGGAGTGAACAAATAACCTCTCCCGAACCCATCTTTGATTTTCGCATGCTTTCTATAGAGGGGGGTCTTTTTAACCGTTTCCCTTGCAACTTTTTTTACTGATTTGATTAACGGCTTGGCAATAACCAATTTTTTATAAGTTTTAGGTTTAGAAGGTTCTGAAGTTGATATTTTTCCTCTAGTAACTGAGGTAAGATTCGCATATCTTTTTTTTGTAGCGACCTTTATGCTTTTATATTTTTCCCGTGCTTTTTTTACTTGATCACCTTCAGGGTATTTTGTAGAAACTTCCTTATATTTTTCAGAAGCTAACACAAATTTTCTTCTTGCCAGGTATATCTCCGCAACCCGGTACAAGGCATCATCCGTTAGGTTTGCAAACGAGTAATTTGTTGAAACATTACTATAATGATGTATCGCCTGATCCAAATCCTTTGAACTTTTAGATACTGCGTTTAGACCCTCAAATAATTTTCCAGTTGTGTACTCTGCCTTATAGGCTTCATTACTTTTGGGGTAACGGTCTATCACCTTTGAAAACATTTTTATAGTTTTCATCCAATGATGCCTAAATTTCTTCTTTTCATCAGAAGCCATGAGCTTGTAATAAGATTTTTTTGCCTGCAAATACAGATCACCCGGAGAGGCTGCAACAACATAATTTGCTTGGAAAAATAAAAATCCAATAACAGCGAAGATCTGACAAATCTTTGAAATTAGAAAACGCATACCATCCATTTCGTCTAAAAATAAAAGTAGGAAAAATTGCTTAAGTTATTAATTTTATTGAAGTTTATTGAATTAAATATAGCATTTCCAAATTAATGGGTCAATAGAGCTTTTTTTAATTAACGGAAAGTTTGGCAACCTTCCGGAATCTAATTTAAGATCCGTTTTCTACTATTTTCCTAAGGCAAGACGATCAGCGAGATAAGCAGGAAGCCCGTTTTCAATAATATTATTTTGGGTTTTCGAAAGGTCATAATCAAATCTTCTGAACTCTACCGTACGTTCATCGGTATCATAAAGTATATATGTTGGTTTAGGATTACCGTCGCGTGGCTGGCCTAGACTTCCATCATTAAAAATATAGCGATTTTTAGGATCGATAGTCCAAAGGTCCGACACATAATCGTTGATCTCTCCCTTGGGGTTTTGTTCAAGAATAACGGGTTTATGTGAATGCCCAACAAAACAAAGAGGGACATCAAAATTCTGGAAATGCTTTTCGGCCCCTCTTTTATTATAAATATAGTGCCATCTCGTAGGCTGAAAAGGAGAAGCATGAACCCAGTAAATACCATCTTCTTCCCTATCCAACGGTAACGATTCTAGAAACTTTCTATTTTCAACTGTCAATATTTTTTGAGTCCAAACACATGCTTCTAGCGCATATTTATTGAAATAGGAGTAATTGGTTTTATCAATCACAGCGAGATCATGATTCCCAGCAAGGGTGAAATCAACATTTTTTCTTACCCAATCAACACAAGGGTTAGGATCAGCCCCATAACCCACAATATCACCTAGACAAACCAAACGATCATAAGAGATAGAAGAAATCTCTTTCTCGAATTGATTTAGGGCTTCAAGGTTACTATGGAGATCTGAGAATACAATATATCGCATGCGGGATTTATGGAGCTACCTTAGAATCCTTAAATACCTTATCCAAAATTCCGTTTATGAAATCTGGGGATTCTTCGGTTCCAAATTTTTTTGCAATTTCAACCGCTTCATTGATTACTACTTTCGGAGGCGTTGTTGGATCAAACAAAAGCTCACAAATTCCCAGACGAAGAATATTTTTGTCGATCACTGCCATTCGGTCTGGCGCCCAATTGGCGCTTATTTTTTGTAACAGCTCATCTACTTCTTTTTTATGGAATAAAATATTTTTAATAAGAGCCTGTGTAAAATTTTGAACCTCTTCACTAACATTTGCCCTATCACAAAAAGAGTTCAGTTCCGAATCAGGACTATTAGAGTTAAACTCTGTCTGATATAAAAATTTCAAGGCTAACTCTCTAGCTGTACGGCGTTTCCCCATTTTTTCCTTTATAATTTTTTATTCAATGTCGCCCATTTCTTTATACAATTTCGCCATTTCAACTGCAGCTAAAGCCGTTTCTCGTCCCTTGTTCGACGATCCTGAACCGGAACGCGCAATAGCCTGTTCTAGATTTTCTGTAGTCAACACACCAAACAAAACGGGAATATTGAACTCTAGTCCCACTTGACCTATTCCCCTGCTAACTTCAGCGCATATATAATCGAAATGTGAGGTTTCCCCACGAATAACAGCGCCAAGACAAACAACGGCATCAATACTTCCAGTAGAGCATAATTTTTTTGCAGCCTGAGGGATTTCGAAAGCACCTGGGACCTTAAGAATTTTTAAGTCTGCCTTATCGACTCCAGATTCCTTGAACCCTTCCAGCGTGCCAAGCAAAAGATTGCTAGTAATAAAATCGTTAAAGCGACTGACTACTACACCGAACCGCAGATCTTTCGCACTTTGATCGCCTTCTATAATCTCAACCATATTTCTGGGCTCACTTGATATTCTGAAACATATGACCCAATTTTTTCTGCTTAGTACGCAGGTATTTTAGATTATCTTTCTTCGCTTGAACTTCTATAGGAACTCGTTCAACTAATTTCAATCCATACCCTTCCAGCCCTACAATTTTTCTGGGGTTGTTGGTCATAATGCGTATTTTACCCAACCCAAGCTTACGAAGAATCTGAGCTCCAATTCCATAATCTCTAAGGTCCGGTTTAAATCCTAACGCTTCATTGGCCTGAACCGTATCTTTTCCTTCATCCTGCAACGCATAGGCCTTTAATTTATTTACAATGCCAATACCTCTTCCTTCCTGATAAAGATAAAGCAAAACACCGGTTCCTGCCTGTTCAATCATCTCCATAGATTTATTTAGCTGCTCCCCACAATCGCATCGATAAGAACCAAAAACATCGCCGGTCAAACATTGCGAATGCACTCGAACTAAAGTAGGATTGTCTTTATTAATTTCTCCTTTTACTAAAGCTATATGGATTTGATCGTCTAACAAATTTTTAAAAGCTACAGATTGGAAGTCTCCAGAATGCGTTGGCAAAATGGTAGAAGTAACTTCTTCTACCAATGCTTCCTTCATGAGCCGATACTCTGCCAAGTCCTTAACCGTGATCATCTTGAGACCATGTTCTTCGACAAACTCTGTCAACTGTGGAACTCGTGCCATCGTCCCATCTTCATTCATAATTTCACAGATCACCCCATAAGGATTTAGCCCTGCAATTCGGGCCATATCAACAGAAGCTTCAGTTTGTCCCATCCTTACTAATACTCCTCCGTCCTTAGCTCTTAAAGGAAAAATGTGGCCTGGTTTTACCAGATCTTCCTTGACGGTTAAGGAGTCAATGGCTACTTTGATGGTATGAGCCCGGTCTGCAGCTGATATACCTGTACTAACTCCTTGACGCGCATCAATCGAAACCGTGAATGGGGTTTCAAAAGCCGATTGATTATCTTCGACCATCATAGAAAGACCCAACTCTTTGGTTCTCTCTTCGGTCAATGTCAAACAAATCAATCCTCGTCCAAATCGAGCCATAAAGTTGATAAGTTCGGGGGTCGCCTTTTCCGCTGCAATCATCAAATCGCCTTCGTTTTCACGATCTTCGTCATCAACAATGACAATCATTTTCCCTTGCCGCACATCTTCAATGGCTTCTGCTATAGTGCTAAATTCTTTTCCCATTCATTCTTTCTCCTGCTGTTGTAATAAATCCAACATAGGTCCGGTCGATTCCGGCTTGATTAGAGTTTGACATGCTTTGTATACGTATTTACCAATCATATCACATTCGATATTTATTAAATCGCCTATTTTTCTAGTACTTAGGTTGGTATGCTCCCAGGTAAATGGAATTATCGACACATTAAATCGATTGTCTTTACAATTGAAAACAGTGAGACTTATACCATCTAAAGCGATTGAACCTTTTTCCATTATGAAAGGACTCAGAGAAGGCGAATGTGAGAACTGCAATAAAACTTCACCCGGTTTTTCTTCAATACTTAAAACCTCTCCTACCTGATCAACATGACCACTAACAAAATGACCGCTGATTTTTGAAGAAGGTGTTAACGATCTTTCTAAGTTTACCTGGTCTCCTACTTTAGAATTGTTAAAACTGGTTTTGCTTAATGTCTCTGTCCCCAGGTCCATACGCAACATAGACTCATTGAAATCGACAACGGTGAGACAAACACCGTTTACCGCAATACTCTCGCCCTTCTCTAGACACGAAAAATTAGTTTTGGTCTCGACAACCATAGCCGCGCTTTCCTGACCATGAACAAATTCACGTATGGTTCCTAACGATTCAATTATTCCGCTGAACATGGTTCGGCCTCCACCATCAAATCTTCTCCTAATTGAATTACTTTCATATTTTTTAAACTTATTGCCTTAGTAATTTTATCGATACCCATACCTCCAATTGGGCCAGGAGCCTCTTGCCCACCTACCAGAATGGGACAAATAAATGTAAAGACCTTATCAACGATTCCTGCAGAAAATGCACTGCTATTCATTTCACTTCCACCTTCAATTAGAATTGATGTCAGGTCTTTTTGCACCAGTAATTTCATCAAATATCTCAGGTCGAATCCCGATTTTCCTATTTTACCTTTAAGAACTTCTATGTTTTTTTTAGTCAATGCATTTTCTCTTCTCACTGATAGTCCAGGGCCGGAAATATAAATTATTCGTTGCACTTTGCCATTCGCAAAAACTTTTGCCTTTAATGGAATTCTGTTTCTTCTATCCAAAACAATACGCGTAGGGTGCGCGATACCTTTTTTTTTCAATCGACAAGTTAGTAGTGGATTGTCTTGTATAATTGTATTCGTTCCAACTAAAATAGCATCATGCTTGCTTCTCAACTCATGCACAAAACTACGCGACCTAATGCCTGATATCCATTGCGAATCTCCCTTCCGGGTAGCGATTTTTCCATCGAGTGACATGGCGGTTTTTATCGTAACAAAAGGCATATTCGTTTTTATCACCTTGATGAACACCTCATTCAACTTTTCACAATCTTTTTTCATCATGCCAATTGAGACCTTTATTCCCGCTGCTTTCAAAGCACGGATTCCTTTACCTTGAACTAATCTGTTCGGGTCTTTCATACCAGCAAACACCCTTCTTATACCTGATTGTATAATGGTGTCGGTGCAAGGAGGCGTTCGCCCAATATGACAGCAAGGCTCGAGATTAACATAAAGGTCTGCACCTCTTGCTTTATCCCCCGCTTTCCTTAGAGCCACTATTTCAGCATGTGGTCCTCCGGCGTATGGATGAAATCCCTCGGCAATAATTCGATCTTTTTTAACAAGCACTGCTCCAACCATAGGGTTTGGAGCCGTCTTTCCCTTACGAGCTAATTTCAAAGCCCTGAGCATAAATTGGTTATTCATAATTTTAGTAAAGGAAAAATAAATACGAAGGTTTCTATTGCCTATTGAGATGGAGAACGTTCACATTAAATTTTTGATCAATATCGCACTGATATCAAAATTGCCCGTTAATAGTTAATTCTAGGTCGCTGACTATTAATTCCTCGAATTACTCTATCAGTTAAATTATTAAATAAAATTGTTTTTACAATTTATCAATTAAGCAGAAATATTTGATAGACCCAAGCTTGTCTACTTAATCATCATCCATATCTTCATCTTCGATTTCTGTAAAACGCTGGCCCGAAACACAGCGCAAGCCGACAGCCAGATATCTTTCGGCAGGATCAAATGAATTACGAAAAAAACACTTTGCATGCACTAAATAATTCATCCATGAACCTCCTCTAACAATCCGCTGGGTTGAATATTTTGAGGCATTCCATTGCATGCACCATTCCCATACATTTCCCGCCATATCAAAACACCCATATGGTGACATTCCCGGTTCCATTTCAGTAACCGAATTGGTTTTACATTCCATAAAATCACAGGTATTGGCAAAACCTTGTTCATAACCCATGGCTTCGCCCCAAGGGTATATCCTCCCATCTGTTCCTCTTGCAGCTTTTTCCCATTCTTTTTCAGTAGGCAGCCGGAAACCAAGCCAGAGGGAAAAAATAACTGCCTCATAATAGTTGATACCAATTACAGGCTGATCTTCTTCCCATGAATATAATGGATAACGAGTTTTATGTTGCGGATCAAATTGCATGTACAATGCATTAGTAACAGGAAATTTCATGATAGAAAATTCTTCTAAATTAATTTTGTCATCTTCATCATTTTCTTCTTGATATACAAACTTGCCTTTGGGCACCGTTACCATTTCTCCATACTTTTTTATCTTGGAAAGAGCCACCTGATTTCCATCCTTCGACTCATTAAAAAACTCCTTAAATCTTTCGAGCTTTCTTATAGGTTCTAAATCAAAACTATCCAGCAACTCGTGAATATCTAATCCATTTTTATATAGAACAAGTTCAAAAACGCTGAATAATATCCTGCTATCACGATGTCTACGTATTAATAATCTAGTCAATAAGGCTTGCAAGTAATCCTCATCATTAGATTTCCAAACATCTTCAACGCGAATTAGGCGACACGGTTTAAATTGCGGGAAAGATTCATGGCATTGATATTTTAACAACTGGCGAATAAGCAAATTTTGCCCTTTAGGAAGCTCTTTTACCTCTGCCAGTGAGTTTCCAGCTAACATAACAGCCCCCTCTTCGATCAAAATATCGAAAAGTTCCTTCCCTTCTACAACACCCGCTAATATCTTAAAAACTTCGTACCATTTTTCGTTTCCACAGTTTTCCCTAACTATTTTTTTCCATTCGGACATTTTCGAAATATGTCGTGCCGAAAAATATTCCTGATATGAAGGGTGACAAAACTCCCATCTGCGAGGTGTTTGCTGGACTATTCCTTTCCACCGAGGGGCGATATCATCTCCTTGCATCAACAAATCAAACTTATCCTTTTCGATGTCAGACTTGTCGTAACCCGGTTCTTCCTTTTGGTAGCGTTGAATTTTGCCGCTTAGCATTTGCAAAAATGAAATTTCGGCTAATTGATCCAGACATTTCTCTAATCCCTGGTCATCCACTTCTGGGTTTGACTTCAACATTAAATATTTGAACCATTGTTCGTATATTTCAGCTCTGTTATTGCACCCTTCTAATTGTTCATTTTCCCAAAGACTGCGAATTATTTTCAGTAAAATGGGTGTAAGCAAAAGTTCAGGAGTATAAGCAGCAAGTTCTTTAATCACATTATTTTTTGCAGCGTCCCCTAGATACAGGCTACTTTCTTCCGGCGAAAGGGGCTGAAAGGTCATTTGAAATGCGGCTCCCTCACCTCGCTTGACTACAGCATCCGTAGCTAATGATCCAAACTCAAATTTTCGGCTTGCAAGCAAAACAAAATTGCTACGAAATGCATTGTCCTCTAAAAAAGAATCCACAAAAAATCTAAATCTATCCTGTTGATGGAGTTGGTCAAAGCCATCCAATAAAAACATAAATTTACTGCAATTAAAAATTAAGTTTATGGTCCCACGAAGCAAATCTTCATCTATAACCAACTCTGGGTTTTCCTCTTTTTCCAGAAATATCACATCAATAATTTCCTGATTGACAGTCTCTTGGAATTGCTGAAACCCTCCACCTTCAACAACATTCCCCAAATGGAAATAAATAGGAAGCGAATAAATTGGATGAGCAGGAGCATCTAAAAGTTCTTCAAGATAATGCATAAGAAAAGTGGTTTTACCCACTCCAGAGTCAGCATCCAGCATAAACTTTAAACTATTTACATCGAGTAATTTTTCATTGATGTGCCGAGGAGTAGGAAAAACAACTTCAAGCAAGCTTTGCCTGTGGTCAATGGGATTAACATCCAGTAATATTCGAGGTATCAGAGTTTTGTTTCTTCTACCTTTTCCTAGATTATCGTTTAACCACGAAGTCACCTTATTCAATTGGTGTTTGCGATAGGTTTCGATCACCCATTCCAATGATTCCTCTGGTCGCACCGGTGCAACAGGAAGGCTCTCCCCTTCTGATGATGGAACTAGTCCTTCTATATCATCCATAGTCAAATAAATTTAATCGCTTATAATATTGGAGGTTTACAAATTCAAATTTTGAACTTAAAACATCCTTTACTTTTAATACTACCATATTGCAAAAAAGTAACCCGTCCTGACGATTCCCATGAAAGACAAACATTCCACACATAACTTTTCTCTTTCAACTTTACTTTCCACTACGTTAGCGGGCACCAAACATGGAAACAAGTAGCGCCACAATGAGAATAAGGAAGAAGCCCCACAAGACCATAAACCATTTTGGGCTAGCACTGGGATAATTTGGCAAAGGAGGAATGGCTCTATTACAATGCGGGCAAACTTCCGCTTGTAGTAGAATATCCTTTTTGCAATACGGACAACTTCTTTCTTGCATTTTATTTTTTTTCCTCCAACAAACCCAATAATCTCATACGAACAAGATTCAAAGCAGTTTGCGCTACACGTTCCTTGTTTTTTATACGGTCATGCGTATATATATATTTTCCACTCCAGGTTCCAAATGCATCGCTGACTGCTATAAAAGTTAAACCTACTGGTTTTTCTTCGCTACCTCCTGTGGGGCCGGCAATCCCCGTTACAGAAACTCCTATATCTGCTCCGGCAGCTCGGCAAACCCCTTCTGCCATCAAACGAGCTATTGGCTCACTGACCGCTCCATGACTATCCAAAATTTTTTGATCAACACCCAATCGGGAAACTTTAGCCTCATTACTATAAACAATAAATCCTTCCTTAAAATATTTCGAACTTCCTGATATCTGAGTCAGACGATGCCCAATCAGCCCACCGGTACAAGACTCCGCTGTAGCTAAAGTCATAGATTTATCTTTCAGCAACTGACCTACCTTAGCTTCAAGTGTTTCATTATTTTTTCCATAAACATATGGTCCAATAGTTTTCATCAAAGATTGTTCAACTTCATCAAGAAGAGTTTCACCTTTATCTTTAGTTTCTTCCAGACAAGAAAGTCGAATTCGCACTCCTAGATGAGAAGGCAGGGAAGCTATATTTGCTTTATTCTGTAACCGAGTCAGTGATCCCACTCTCGCCCACAAATCAGCTTCTGAGATTCCCGTAGTTCTGAGAATGCGTTGTGAAAAAGCTTTAGTTGAATTTTTAATTAGCTCAGGGGCGATATATTGCTCAAATAAATGTTTCATTTCATGCGGCACGCCTGGAAGACAAAATAAAACATGTCTATTTTTTTCAAATCGCAAACCAGGAGCAGTACCAACTTCATTATACAAAACATGGCAATTATCCGGAACCTCGCATTGCGATTGCACACTTTCTGGGATATTCCCACTTCTTTTACTAAAATTCTCCTGCAACATTGCTTCTACTTTTGCATCTCGTCGTAAATTGGAACCAAACACTTTCATTACCACGGATTTCGTAATATCGTCGTGAGTAACTCCCAAACCACCTGTAAGAATAACCCAATCAGAACGCTGTAGGGCCTTTTCGACACTTTCTTTAAT